>Ga0213866_10000557_pt1 | contig 29493 bp, 21 predicted proteins | sample PICome_11_FD_160079 | JGI IMG/M metagenome (GOLD analysis project Ga0213866, IMG submission 160079) | Coastal seawater microbial communities near Pivers Island, North Carolina, United States - PICO284 | ecosystem: Environmental > Aquatic > Marine > Coastal | place: USA: North Carolina... | reverse complement strand
CCCACTTGCCCCCGCTCATAGATGTCGGTGCCACTACGAGAGCAGAGGCGTCATCCCGACAGAGGGCGTAGCCCGACGAGGAATCTCCTTTGCGCTGATTGGAGCGTCCTGATTTGCACCCGATTCGCTTCTCTTTCGATTCGCTGACCGGATTCGAGAAGCTCTGCGTGTGAGATCCCTCCGCCTACGGCGTTCGGGATGACGGGGTTTCAGCTAATTTACCGACAAGGAATTGTCGCATAAGAATGCGACCACCGACAGGAGTGTCGGTGCCACTGTGAGAGCAGAGCCACTGGCAAGCGCGCTAACTCTGTCTAAGAACTGGCAGGAATGCCAGTTCTACTACCAGCCGACCAACGCTCTTGCCGCGGCGGCGATCTTGTCCGTGTTGGGCAGCATCGCTTGTTCGAGCGGGGGCGCGTAGGGGATCGGGGTGTCGAGCGAGCCGAGGCGTTTTACCGGCGCATCTAAGTACTCGAAGCAGTCGTCGCTGATGATGCTCGCGAATTCGCCGGAGATCGAGCCAGTCAGCGTCGCTTCAGTAACCACCAGCGCGCGGCTCGTCTTCTTCACGCTCTTGACGATCGCGTCGCGGTCAAATGGCAGCAGCGTGCGCAGATCGATCACCTCAACGCTGATGCCTTCTTGCGCGAGCCGGTCAGCGGCGCGCACGCTGTAATGCACCATCATGCCGTAGGTGACGATCGTAAGATCCGTGCCTTCGCGAGCGATGCGGGCAACGCCAATCGGTGTGGCGTAGTCGTCGCTCGGCACTTCCTCTTTGATCTTCGGGTCGCGGTAAAGGTGCTTGTGCTCGAAGTAGAGCACGGGGTTGTCGTCGCGAATCGCTGACTTGATCATGCCCTTGGCATCCGTCGGCGTGGTCGGGCAAACGAGCTTCAGGCCGGGCACGTTGAAGAACCAGCTCTCCATGCAGCCGCTATGGAATGGGCCGCCGCTCACACCTCCACCCCAGGGCAAACGCACGACCATCGGGACTTTCGGGCCCCAGCGGTAGTGGATTTTGGCGGCGTTGTTGACGAGTTGGTTGAAGCCGCACGCGACGAAGTCGGCGAACTGCATTTCGGCGACGGGGCGCATGCCGTACATGGCTGCGCCAATCGAGTTGCCGATGATGGCGGATTCGCTGAGCGGCGTATCCCACACGCGTTCTTCGCCGAACTGCTTGACCAGGCCCGCGGTGACGCCGAACGCGCCGCCGTAGACGCCGATGTCTTCGCCGAGGCAGAAGACGCTGGGGTCGCGCTCCATCTCCTCGCGCAGTCCTTCCGAGATCGCTTGAACGTAGGTGATCGCTGCCATGGTGCCTCAGTCTGAACTCGTCGCTTGCCCTAGATCGCTGATTGCTTGCCGCCTGCAGGAAAGCTCGCGCCCCCCGACTGCAACGCCGATCTTTTACGGGAGCTTCACGAATGGGTCAAGGGATGCAGGCAAGTGACTGCGCACTGCGTCGGCGCTATGATAGATCGCGCACGTTCAAGATAGCGTGCGGGGGAGCAACCTATGAAAGTCGAAGACTACGCCATTCCTGCTTCCATCGAAGATCGCATCGCGCTGATCGAGCGGCTGTGGGCGAGCATTGACGAAGACAACTTGCCGCCCCTGAGCAAAGCCCAGATGCAGCTTGTCAACGAGCGGATCAAGCTCGTCGATCAAGGACTGCGCGGTGCTCCAGCAAACGAAGTGCTCGAACGCTTGCGCGGGAAGCACCTTGCATGAGCGTGCGCGTCCTTCCACAAGCAGAAGCGGAAATCGACGAAGCAGCCGCGTGGTATCGCGAGCGATCCGAGCTAAGCGCTGCACGATTTCTTCAGGCTACGGCCGAGGCAATCGATCGCATTGACTCATACTCGAAGTTCGGATGAGCGGTAAACGATCGAGCACGCGGACTACTCATCAAAGGCTTCCCCTTCTGGTTGGTGTATATGGCTGTCGAAGATGGTTTGGAAGTAATCGGCCTCTTTCACACCAGCCCAGACCCCGATCTAGTTCAAAAGCGCATCGACCCCGGAGCGCTCTAGCAACTCCGCGAGAACCCGCCCGCTCCGCTCTCCGCCTGCTATCATCCCACGCTTAGGGTCAAAAAGTCTCCGGAGCGTTCATGCGATTCACCACACGCGCAATTGCGCTGCTTGTTCTTTGCTTCCTCGCAATTGCAGACGAAGTGCGCGCACAAGATGCGCACTACTGGCAGATCAGGCCGGGCAGCCGCGAAAGCTTGCTCGGCGGCGCCGACACCGCAGCGCTGAGCAGCTCCAGCGCGGGCTACTACAACCCGGCGCGCCTCTCCTTCATCCCAGGCAACGGCTTCAGCGTCTCAGCGCACGCCTACCAGATGGAAGAGCTGACAATCAATAACGGCTTGGGCGGTGGTGACGACATCGACTCTCGCCGCTTCTTCTCGCTGCCGACGATGGGCAGCGGGCTCTTCTCCTTCACCGAGACATCCCGCCACACCTTCGGCTACACCATGCTGACGCGCCGGCGCTACAACGCGAACGCATCAGGAGCGCGGCAGTTCACCGGCGACGTGCAACCCGCGATCACCGGCGACGAGCAATTCAGCGGGCGCTTCCAATTCCAAGAATCGATGCTTGATGCCTGGATCGGGACGTCATGGGCGATGCGCATCAACGAGAATTGGGGCATCGGCTTGACGCAATTCTTCTGCTTGATTGATCAAGAATCGCGAATCGAATCGCGTGCGCACTCTGTCGCTGATAACGGACATATTTCATCATCGTACTTGCGGCAAGAGTTCGGATTCGCCCACCTGCGCACCCTCTCTAAGCTCGGAGTGAGCTGGCAGAAAGAGAGTTGGAGCGCCGGTCTTACACTAACCGCACCGAGCATCAGTCTGAGCGGATCAGGCTATCTAGACTTCGAACTCGCGATTATCGACATTGACTCAGATGGCGACTCCGTGCCCGAGTCTGAAGCGCTAATCTTCCGGAAGGAAGGGCTAAGTTCAAACTACCGCGAGCCCTTCTCGATATCGATTGGCGTCTCCAAAGAGTTCCGCGACTTCGCGCTGCACGGCACGATCGAGTACTTCGCACCGCTTTCACGCTACAACGTGTTTGCCTCTGAAGAGCAGCGCACACAGGTTTCAAACTCGCCGGCTCGCTACGAGTTTTCGCATCGCAGCATTACAGTGGTGAACCTCGCAATCGGCGCTGAGACCCAGCTCGGTCAGAAGACCCGAGGATATGCGTCCTTTCGCACGGATTTCTCAGCGCTCAGCAGCTCGAAGCGCACTGGGGAATCAGGATCGGACGTTGCACTGGCGACCTGGGATATCTTCCACATAGCGGCTGGCGTCTCGATGGATCGTGAGTACTTCTCGCTCGCACTCGGCCTGCAATTCTCGTGGGGAAATGGCCCGCTCGGTCAGCCCGCGAACTTCAGCGCGCCGCGCGAATCGAACTATCTTCAGGGCCGCACTGGCCGCGCCGATGCGGTCTACCGCGCCTTCACCGTGCTCTTCGGCTACACCTATGTGTTCTAGATTTTGACCAATGAGTGTGAGAATGCAGCGAAGGCCAAGCTCATCGCTCACGCCAAAGAAACCGCGCCTCTCGAAGAATCACAAGAATAAGCGAACGCTGAACATGTCGTGCGATCAGTGACTCCCGCCATCTCCACGCACACTATTGGTCTCTCACCGGCCCCCCGTGCTAGAATCGGATCGCGCCACAGGGTAGGCTCTGGGCATGGATTGGCATTTTAGCCGGGTTATCCGGCAGTGGTTCAGTGCAGCTCGATCATGGCTGGCCAAGCGCTCGAAAGCGCCAGGCCAAAGCGATTTGCAAGGGATGGACATCATGGCTCAAGCAACCAAGTCGAACACCAAGCTCTATGAAAGCCCGCGCTATCCCGGCCACGCCGACGCGTACCGCCTGATGTACCTCTGCCGCCTGCTCGACGAAGAAGCCGTCAATTACCTCAAGCGCAACATGGGCTGGAGCTATCACGCGCCTGCCGCCGGTCACGAGGCGATTCAGCTCGCGCTCGGGTGCGCGCAAAAGTTCGGCTGGGACGACGCGAAGCCCGACGATCGCAATCACCTCTTCCCCTACTACCGCGACATGCAGACCGCCCTCGCGGCTGGCATCAGCGCGCGCGAGATCATTCTCAACGGGCTCTCCCGCGAGGAAGACGTGGCAGGCAAGGGCCGCCACATGTCGAACCACTTCGCCAAGCCTGAGATCAACATTCACAACGTTTCAAGCTGCGTCTCGAATCATATACAGCACGCTGCAGGGCTTGCGCGCGCGGTGAAGTTCTACAAGTCGAAGTCCGTCGTCTTTGCCAGCTTCGGCGAATCAAGCTGCTCCGAAGGCTACGTCTTCGAAGCGCTGAACGGTGCTAGCCGCGAGAAGCTGCCGATGGTCGTGTGCGTGCAGGACAACGGCTACGGCATCGGCGTTCCCAAGCGCGAGCAGAGCGCCAACGAGTTCATGGCCGAAAACTTCAAGGGCATCAAAGATCTGCACATCGAGTACTGCGATGGCCGAGATGTCTTCGACTGCTTCCGCGCGATGGATGCTTGCGTTGAGTGGGCCGCTGCGCACAAGGGCCCTGCGATGGTGTACGCGAAGTGCCGCCGCATTGGGTCGCACTCGAACTCGGACAACCACACGCTCTACCGCTCAGACGAAGAGCTTGCAGAAGCGAAGACCTACGATCCGCTGCCGATCTTCCGCAAGCAACTGCTCGACGACGGCTTCAGCGAATCCGAAATGAAGAAGATTGAAGAAGAAGCCGACAAGGTCTTCCACGATGCAAAAGATTACGGCGAGAACGCGCCCGAGCCTGCGCTCGACACCGTGATGCAGTGGCTCTATCCGCCAGCCTACGAAGTGCCCGAGCAGTACAAGGATGGCATCCCCGCCAATCCGGAAGATGGCCAGCGCTGCACGCTGCGCGAAGGCATCAACCTCGCGCTGAAGGGCGAGTTCCGCGCCAATCCAGACACCTACATGTGGGGTCAGGACATGGCGAACGGAAAGAAAGAGGGCATCTTCAAGGTTACTGACGGGATGCAAGCTGAATTCGGGCCGGGTCGCGTCTTCAACGCGCCGATCGCCGAGAACTACATCACCGGCACGGCCGACGGTTTCGCGCGCTTCAACGACAAGATTCGCCTGGTGATCGAAGGCGCGGAATTCGCCGATTACATCTGGCCTGCGATGGATCAGATCGTCGAGCTTTCGCACGAATACTACCGCACCGCCGGACAGTTCAGCCCGAATATCGTCGTCCGCATCTCATCGGGCGGCGGCATCGGCGGCGGTCTCTACCACTCGCAAAACATCGAGTGGGCCTTCACCAGCTTGCCCGGTCTTCGCGTCGTGCAACCTGCTTTTGCGGATGATGCTGCGGGCTTGATGCGCACTGCGGTTCGCAGCAAGGGCGTCACGATTTATCTCGAACCCAAGTTCCTCTACAACTTGCCTGCGACTCGCCGCAACGTGACGGAAGATTTCTGCGTGCCCTTCGGTAAGGGCCGCGTGCAGCGCGCAGGCTCGGACATCTCGATCATCACCTACGGCATCGGCGTTCACCACGCGATGAAAGCTGCCGAAGCCGCTGAGAAAGAGGGCATCAGCGTTGAAGTCTTCGACATCCGCTCGCTGCTGCCGCTCGATGTTGACGGCATCTTGGCGAGCGTGAAGAAGACCAACCGCGCGCTCGTCGTCCACGAAGACAAAGTCTTCAGCGGCTTCGGCGGAGAGCTCGTCGCGCAAATCACGCAGCACGCATTCTCGCACCTCGACGCGCCAATCGAACGCATCGGCCAGCAGTTCATCCCGGTCCCCTTCAACAAGAAGCTCGAAGCTGCGATGCAACCCACGCCCGAGATCGTCCTCGACGCGATCAAGCGCACGGTGAGCTTTTAGAGCTTGAACGAGTTAACGCGTCGTCATCCCGAACGCCGTAGGCGGAGGGATCACCCTTGCAGCAGATGCAGCGCTTTTCTTTGCACACGAATTGCTGCATAGAAAAGCGCAATCTGTATGCAACCGTTGAAAGCTTAAGCTACCGCGAAGGTGATCCCTCGTCGCACTTCGCGCTCTGTCGGGATGACGGTAACACGCAACCCTTAGTTCATATGCCCTCGCGTGAGATCGCGCGCAGCGCGATAACGCAACGGCGGAAGATGGTGCTATCGACAAGCTGAAGTCAGGGTACTTGAGCACATGAAGAGCATCACAACGTCAGCCTCATTCCGAGCACGATCTGATCCTTCCGCCCTGCTTCATCTCGTTTGTGGCGATAGCCAAAGCTGAAGACGAAGAACTTGACCCCCGCTTCCAGCTCGTAAGCAGTCTCATTGGGATAAATCTCGATCGCTGTTTGCGCGAAGAATCCAACCATCACGAACATTGCGTGCGTGGTTTGCCCGATGCGAATGCCGGTCTGATTGTCGTTGGCAGGCGTCACGTCGTCGGCACGAACCACACCAAACTGCGCGCGCACGTCGACGTGAACTCCTCCAATCGGATTGCGCCAGCCTTTGAGATCGGAGTAGAGGGCGCTTGGGCTGTGGAGGTTCAGCAACGCCCATTTGTAGGAGTAGCCCAGCTCTAGCTCTAGCCCCATCGTGCTGTCGCGTTCGCGGCGCGCACCGCCTTCGTGGTAGAAGCCGCCAAGCCCGTAGTAGAGGCTTTGCGGCATGTCAGTGGTGTAGAGATCGTCGTAGCCAATCCCGAAGTCGACGAGCTGCTCGTTGTGCCGAAAGCCTGAGCGATAGAAGAGATCTAGCGCGGGGAATGGCTGCCAGCGCCCGTGCCATGGGCCGCTCCAGTATTGCCCAACAACCCTTTCACGCCCACGAAGTGCATCAGCAACTCGCGTCTCGGCGTCCTCCACACTCTCTCGTTTGTGCCGAGGCTGCGGGTCGAAATCGTCGTAGGGGAGGAAATCAGAGTAGTAGTCGCGGAAGTACATCGCCTCCCGAACTTCGCGATCAGTGAAGCCCTCAACTGGAGGCAAGTCCGGCCACTCCTCTTCCGGCCAGGGATCGAATGCGAAACCAGCTTGCGCGAACACAGCGCAAAAGAACGCAGTGAGCAGGCTGCGGCGCAGACGACAGAAATCGAAAACCATTGAAGCTCCACGAGGGGAATCGTGAGGGGAGGACTATGCAACGCTTGATGCATAACTGGGTTGGAGATAGCTGTGAAGAATCCGCGAAATGCTCGTTGAGCAACGAACTCTGCGCGTCGTGTTTCGTTCAAGAGGGACAGGGAAACTAGCTCAGGAGTTCGGCCATGCGCAGACGCTCACTTCAACGAAATCAGCCCGCGTTTTGCCTCGCGCTCAGCCTGGCGTGCGGCGTGCTTGCTTGCGCTCCCAACACAGCGAAAGCGCCGCAGGTCGAGGCGAAGCAAGCTGCGACGCCAGCGCCAATGGCTTCGCGCCTCACTCCCCCACCGGATTGGAATGCAGGCGTTTGGATGCCACTGCTTCCTCCGCTCTCGATCATTGCGCGCGACGAAGAGAGGGAGAAGCGCCTGGCCGAGGCTACAAAGTGGATCAACGCAATCGGCGAGCCTCGCATGAGCGCAGACGCCGATGTGAACCCCAACTTCGTGCACGATCTCTGGGCGATCGCGCAGCTCTACGCGCATGCGCCACGGGTGAATGACAGAGTTGGCTGGGCGATTCCTTCGTGCGTGGGGCCGCGTCCGCGCAGCGACAGGGGTGGTATCAGCGAGGCGAAAGCCAGCGAGGACCACGGCGGGAAGCTCTACTATCTGTGGGCGCGCGACGCATCGAACTACTCGCTTGAGCGCTACATGGGCCAGATACACCAGCCCGATGCGAGCGATCCAATCGCGACGAATCAGTACGTCGTGAAGCAAGCCTTCTATCCCCACGCCATTTCGAGCGACGACGCGACCTTTGCTGAGCGCGCGCAACGCGAGGGCACTTACCATTTCAGCGAAGAAGAAAAGGCGAGATTGCACAGTGCGCTTGGCAGCCAATCCCCCGCTGCCTCGCCGATTGCCTTTGACGACAGGGGCCGGGCCTATCGCGCCGGAGAGTCCTATGGCCTCTTCATCCTCTTTCGACCTGAGCATCACAAAGATCAGACCGACCAAGGCTGGGTGTACGGTACGCTCAACGCATCCGGTGAGATCACCGCGTGCGGCTTGATCGACTCCTGCAAAACCTGCCACGAAGAAGCGCCTCGCGAACGCCTCTTCGGCATCGACGGCGATCTCTTCGGAAAGTCGCAACGGTAGTTGAAGCGCTCTCGCCGAAGTCCGACGGTAGCTCAGGCGCCCCGCCTGAGATCGCGCGCAGCGCGATGATGCAGCGGCGGAAGATGTATCTCCCGGGAATCTCAGGCACGGGTGCCTGAGCTACCGAAGAAGGCACTACCGACGCGCACCGGCTCTCGGAGGCTGCGCCTCCTGCGAGGCGGCTCTTCCGTTGCGCAGCTTCGCGCTGCGAAGCGTGCTCACTCCAGAGTTGAGCTACGACAGCATCAGATCGTTGCGCGCATGCCGAAGACGAAGTAGCCGCGCTGACCGATGTCGCTATCGCGGAAGCGCCAGCCGAAACTGAAGAGGAAAAGCTTCAACCCGATCTCCACCTGCCACGCGGTGTTGTCCGGATAAAGCTCGACGGCGAGTTGCGAGTACGACCCCAGTCCTAGAAAGCTCACGTGCGCTGTGTTCGCGATGCGCACGCCGTACTGATCCTGATCGTTGCGCGTCTGATCGTCTGCGCGAACGATGCCGAATTGCCATCGCCCATCGACGTGGATTCCCAAGGGATTGCGCCACATCGGGAACTGGGGATAAAGCGCTGCTCCCCCCCAGCTCATGGCGAGCTTGGATTGGTAGCCGAACTCAACCAGCGCGCCTTGCGTGCGAGCGCTGAGATTCGATTCGCCCGCTTCGTGGTAGAAGAGGCCGAGCCCCATGTACCAGCTTTCAACCGCTTCGCCGCGCTTCACCTCGTCGAGCCAATCGTAGCCGAGGCCGAAGTCGATCAGGTTCGTGCTGCCGTCAAAGCCTCGGCGATAGAAGAGATCAGCGGCGGGAAAGGGCTGCCAGCGCTGAGTCCAGGACGCACCCCAATATTCATCGACAAGTGCTTGGCGCATCTCCTGAATATCATGCGGCGAGTACTTCAGCTCGCCGTCTTTCCCCTCAACGATTTGCCAAGGCTCAGGCCTGCGGCTCTTGAAGTAAAGCGCCTCGCGGATCTCATCGTCGCTGTAGCCTTCAATGGGCAGCAGCGATTCGTCTTCAATCGCTGGCCAGATCGAATCACAGGTCTCCGCTTGCGCGGCACTTGCAAGGACAACGAGCAGCAACACTAAGGCTGCCCGGTGGAAGTGGTAGTCCATCATCTGCATGTCTCTCTTAGTCGGCGCTCTGCGATAGGCGATGAGCTACCAGCCCATCTCAAATCCCACGGCGAACATATCGCGCTCACGGAAAGTTGTGACGCGCCGGCGCCATGCGATCACCGGATTGATTGAGCCCAAGAGTTGAAAGTTCGGGCGCACGCCAGCTTCGATCACGATCGCCGAATCTTGACCGTAAAGCTCCCAGTCGATCGTTGCGTAGGGTGAGAGCAAGGGCCCGTGCATGTCGAGTTTTAGACCTAAGCGCAGCGCGGATTCACCGCGTCCGCCAGGCGTTTCGTCGTCTGCAAACACGACGCCGATGCGACCAGCGACACCGATGTCAATCGAGGCGCAATTCTCCGGACGCTTGAATACTTTTCTCTGCTCTACGTCATTTGCGCTTAGCCGCGCACCGGCGACGCCAAACTCCAGGAAGCCGCCATACACGCGCCTGCGAGAGCGATGCAGATCGGCTTCATCCCAGAATCCACGCACGCCGAACATCACTCGCGTCATTTCGTTGTGGCCCCATGTGTGCCGATAGGTCAGCCCCAGCTCCAGCGAATTGCTGCGATCGGAGTCCACCCAAGTCCAGTGCAGATAGCCAGATGCTCGACTGCTCTCGCGATCCTCAAGCTGCCTAGCCTCTTCGTCCATTCGAAACTCGATCATGCCTCGGTTGTAGGTACGTCCGTCGGCTTTCAAGCTCTCCAACTCCTCCTTCGCGGCAAACGCTTCTTCGATCTCGCGCAAGGAGTACTTCGATTGAGCAAGATCGAGTCCCATGTCCGGCTCGGTGAGCGGCGAAGGCGTACCCTCAGGCGAGTAGGGCCCGGTCGAAGGTTCAAAGAGTCCCAGCTCGTCGGGCTGCGGCACCTCGTCCTGCGCATTGAGCGAAGGCGAGAGAAGCATGAGCGCGAACATCACTATGCAGCAAGGCATCTTCATCAGGTTTTCCTTATCACGATCCGAAACATCGTTCGCAGCACTCACTTAGATCTCGATGCGTACGCCCATCAGGAAGTCGTGGCGCTGACCCAGCCCACCGTCGCGGCCACGCCAGCCGATGATCCAACCGAAAGGAAACACGGGGCGGAAGAACTCGAAGTTGACTTGGTAGCTGCGCTCCGATGCTTGGCTGTAGATCTCCCACTCCATGCGAAAGCGGAGCGTCCACATGCCTAGCCCGCCAGCCGCGCCTTCGACGGTGATCATCGTGCCATTGTCAACCATTTGCGGAGCAGCGGTAGCGTAGCGACGCTCGACGTGTCGCACGCTCATGCCAACTTCGGCAAACACAAAAGCGGTGCGCCAGAAGGGGAAGAAGTCGCCATGCTCGCGGGAATAGCTGCGCAAAAAGCGCGACTGCCCGCGCACGATCAGCTTGAATTCCAATCCTAGGCTGCGCACATCGCGCAGGACGTCGCGGTTGACGAGCTTGTCGTGACTGATCACCGCGCTCAAACGCATGGCTGGCGGTTCCTTGCGATCGGGAACATGTTCGTAGCCCAAACCAATCTCGAACCAATCGTTTTCGTTGCCACCCACCCACGCGCCGGTAATGGCGGGGAAGGGCTGGTAGCGATCAAAGAAGCGGCTATGCCGGTAGTACGAATCTTCCGGATCGCTCACAAAGCGCAGCTCACTCCAAGGATCGAGATCGAGCGCATCCCGCACGGCAGCAGCCTGCGCGCTCTCGTTTCTGCTCGGCGGCGCGGGCGGCTCAGGCTCCACGACATCAAACTCGCGCGGCGGTCGTGGCTCGACTCGTTCAATTTCAGCTTCGCCATGCAGATAGCGAAAGGCGAGGTCTTCCGGCGAGTCGTTGATCGCGAAAGTGCTTGAATGCCTGCCGCCAGAATAGGAGGGCAAGGCGAATGCCGTCGCGGGCAAAGCCAGCGCGAGCAGATACATCAGAATGGTGGTGGGTGTGCGTAGCATGAGAACCCCTGAATGAGCGCGAACGCTCGGAATGGCCCTGCGCGCACTATACGTCCGCTGACGCATGAAGGCGCGGATACGTTCCGGAATGCAGGGGGAACAGGAGTGGGAATTCGTGAAACGCCGCGCATGAAAGAGGGTTGGCGATTTCGCTCACGACTACTCTTTCGCAGCGAACAAGCCATCGCGCATCACGTGGACAATGTCGGCCTGGCGCGCGACTTCATCGTCGTGCGTGACGATCAAGAAGGTCTGACCCAACTCGCGATTCAAGCGGCGCAAAAGGTTAAAGGTGTCTTCCGCCGTGGTGGAGTCGAGGTTGCCCGTCGGCTCGTCGCAAAACACCACGCTCGGTTGATTGATCAGCGCGCGAGAGAGCGCAACACGCTGACGCTCGCCACCTGAAAGCTGCGATGGCAAGTGACCTGCGCGCTCGGAGAGTCCAACCTGATCGAGCAGCATCAGCGCGCGCTCGCGCACCGACTTTGACTCGCGCAGCCAGCGAAACCCGCCGCTCGCAAGACGCGCCGGCAGCATCACGTTCTCCAGCGCGGAGAACTCAGGCAGCAGGTGGAAGAACTGAAAGACGAAGCCGAACTCGCGATTGCGAACCTTGGCAGCGCGCTCTTGATCGAGGCGCGAAAGGTCTTCGTCGCGATAAAAGAGCGAGCCTGAAGTCGGCGTATCGAGCAGCCCGAGAATATGCAGCAGCGTTGATTTGCCAGCGCCCGAGCTGCCAACAATCGATGCAAGCTCACCCTCATGCAGCGTGAAGTCGACGCCCTTCAGGACTTCGAGCTCCTTCTCGCCCATTTGGAAAGTGCGTCGGATGTTCGTCGCGATCAAGAGCGGAGAAGCGGCGTCGGAATCGGTCATGCGTGTGCTCTTGCTTTGCTCGGGGGGAAGCCTCAGGGTTCGGTCGCGTGCGCGACTCTCGATTGTAAATCGAAGTGAGAAGGTGTGGGTTGGAAAGAGTGAATGGCTCGTCATTCTGATCGATTGCCATGCCGCGCTCATTCGAGCGACGCGGGAAGCGCGTTGGAGACGCAAGGAGTAACGATCAAGCGCTGCGCCTCGTCCGCGCGAAAAGCAAAAAGGGAGCTCACGCTCGCGCGCAAACTCCCTTCGCATCAAGATTCAATTCACGCTACTCGCTAAAGACAGCGGTGAACTCCTGCACGTCCTTGCGGTTGTAGGATTCGGTATCACCATCCATGCTGATCTCATCGATGGTCGAGTCGAACACCAAATCATCCTCGGTTTTGTCATCGAACATGTTGTTGCTCCAGATGCGGAAGGTGCCGCTCTCTGGGAAAAACTCATAGCCAAGCTTTCGCCCCAAGCGTCAACCGTCGGTGCGCCAAGCGGGATCTGATCGGGCAGTACGCCATGCTCAGCCTGGTAGAGCTTTACTGCATCAGAAGCATCGTAGACATACTGCGCTGACTGGAAGGACTTCTTCGCTACGTCGAAGATCAAGTAGGTTCCGCCAACGTTCGCACCCGCTTGCCCAAGGCCAAGCAGCATTGCGATGACCGAGAAGACGCGGCCACTCTTCTGCAAGCCGCCCGACTTGATCAAGCCGATGAAGCCCAAGAGCATCACGACCAGGCCGATGATCGCGCCAACGCCGGGAATCACGAAGAGCAAGATGTTGACGAGCGCAAGCACGAAGGCCGCCGTCGCTACACCGTTCGATGCCTTCGGCGCCTTGTAGTTGTACTGCTGCGGAGCCTGCGGCTGCTGCATGCCACCGAAGGGACCGCCAGCACCGTAAGGGCTTTGTCCGTTCTCTGGTGCACCGCCGTATGAAGGCTGTGTTCCGTAGCTTGGGTGTGATCCGTAACTCGCCATGGCTTTTCTCCTGCCCTGATAAATGATGCGCGCAATGAACGCGCTGGGTCTTGCGCGTTCCAATTGTCGCAGATTGAAGCGTAGATTCCAGTGAAAGTACTGCTATTGCAAAGCGACAGCGCGATTGGAATGTCGCGCACAGCCCTCATCCCGGATGGAGCTACGCCGAGGGAGGGATGACGACGGAGCGCTTCCAAGCATTGCAACAGCTTGTGGAAAACCGGAGCGCGGACTTCCCATAATGTCAGCTAAAAGCAAGTAGGCCGCGCACCCCGAGGGGAAGCGCGGCCTTGGTGACGCGGTATCGTGGAGAAGGCGCGTCAATCTCACTTGCTCGATCGCCTATTCAGCAGCGTTTGCCGCTTCCCAGGCCATCGCGTAGCTGTCATTCGGCACGACTTCGAGAAGCGTCGGCCGGTTGTTCGAGTCAAGAGCATATACTCTGGTGTAGTACTTGTCTTCACCCTGATTCCACACGGTATACACTTCTTCTTGACCGTCGCCATTACTATCAAGGGTATAGAGGAAGCGAAAGCCGTGATTTTGCGTGTCGAAAATTTCTTCGGCGATCACCGCGTCTTTTTCGGGCGTCGATTGAACGAAACGCAACGAAAAGCCCGCTTCGACCTGATTGACCACCGCAAAGAGCCTGCCTTGAGCGTCGGGAACCGGCATTTCTGTCACACCCAGCGCGTCACTTCCAATCAAGGTGTCCAGCGTTTGCGGCTGCCCTTCCGGTCCCGTCTCAGGCATGAGCGCAACCGTAGGCTGAGGTGCTTGAATCCGCGGCAACTCCGGGATCTTGATCAGCGCGCCAGCTTGAAGCTGCGTCGGATTCGAGATGCCGTTGGCGTCAGCAATCAACTGCCACTGACCCGCCTGACCGTAGTAGAGCTCGGCGATGCGGTAGAGGCTGTCGCCAGGACGCACCGTGTGCGATTGGCTTGCGCCTTCGACTGCCTGAGCAGCCTCCGCGTCCTGCGCAGCTTGAGCTACTTGGTCGAGCCCGTTTGAAATCAGCGCCGCAGACACGATCAGCACAGCGCAGCCACAAATGGCGAATGCAAAGTTACGTCCCATAATTGACCCTCCGGGGTCCGTGCATTGTTGACAGTTCCCTTTGTGGAAAGTGTCAGGATTGTTTTGCCTTGGCCCTAGCCGCGCTTTGAGCGTTTATGCGCAGCTCTTGAGGCCTTGCAGACGCAGCACCTCGGCGATGGCGAGGTCGGTCACGTCGTCACAGTCAGCCGATGGCCCATCGAGGCCTTCGGTGAAGATGTCGCTGTAGCCGAAGTCTGCTTGAAGATTGAGGAAGAGCGTGCTCAGGAAGGCGTTGGCGTTGGCCAGCATGGTGCGTCCCAGCAGGCTTTCGGGCTTCACCTTGAGCTCACGCATGGCAGCGTAGGGCGTGATCTGCATCAGCACTTCGTCGAGGCGAATGCTGGCGTGAGCGTTTTGCGTGAGCTTCGCGCCGGCATCTAGGAAGTTGCTTTGATCAGCCACAAGCTCGGGAGCGTCGAGATCATCATCGGGCAGACCCTGCGTTTCAGCGCCGAAGATTTCGGCTAGGTCTGACTCGAGCAGCTCGGTGTCTGCGAAGCCTTTGAGCGATTGCGCTGCTTGGCTTTGCGGACGGACGCTTAGATCTGTCGGTACGCTGGTCGCTTGCTCGTCCGCCATTGCTTGCTGATGCGCTTCGACCACCGGGTTGCGGGTAGAGTCGATTTCTTCGCCGCGCCAGTTGATGTTGAGCAGGCGTTCTGAAGCGGCCTTGGTGTCCTTCGTCATTCCCATTGGTTCCACCCTTGTTACGCCGTGGTTTCAGCTTGTTTGAGTTCTGTGGAGCCTTGCAGCGCTGAGCTGCCTGGCTTGCGTGAGCGCTGCGTATGTATGCGCGCCTCACGCAAGGCATATCGTCATTTGCGAGTAGAACTTTATGGGTAGTCGCCGCTGAAAATGAAAAAGGCGAGGTGACGGCAGTAGCGCAGGCGTCCCGCCTGCAAGCCCAAACCAAAGAGAGCCATGCCCCAACGCCTAGTAGCGCAGGCGTCCCGCCGGCAAGCCCAAACCAAAGAGAGCCATGCGCCTACGCCTAGTAGCGCAGGCGTCCCGCCTGCAGGCCCAAACCAAAGAGAGCCATGCCCCAACGCCTAGTAGCGCAGGCGTCCCGCCTGCAAGCCAATCAAAGAGAGCTATGCCCCAACGCCTAGTAGCGCAGGCGTCCCGCCTGCAAGCCAATCAAAGAGAGCTATGCCCCAACGCCTAGTAGCGCAGGCGTCCCGCCTGCAAGCCCCGAGCGAAAGCAGTTTTACTTGCGCCGATCTACGTCTTCCTTAGGGATGCAGGCGGGACGCCTGCGTTGCTACGGCGATGATCCAACGATAGGACCTACCGCCTGTGCGACTCCATCCCACGCTGCTACCATCAGCTCATGCAACCAATCGCGATACTCTGGGATATGGATGGAACAATCGTCGACTCCGAACGCGTCGCCTGGCAGGCAGCCGTGCGAGCGTTCAAGGAGATCCATCAGATCGATCTACCCGAAGCCGAATGGAGCGCATTCCACGGGCAGTCAGACCTCTCCTTCTTCACCACCACCTGCAAGCACTTGGGCATCGATCAGATCGAGCCAGTGCGCCATCACTTCGCCAAGCTTTACCTGCCGATTCTGGCGCAGTGCCCGCTCTTGCCCGGCGTCCGTGAAGCCATGCAGATGCTCAGCGAGTTCGGCCCGCAAGCGATCGTTTCCGGCTCGATGCCAGCGCAGATTCAGTGCGTCATCGACGCTCACAATCTCGCTTCCTTCATTACATACACGCTTGGTTGCGGCCAGTACGAGCGCGGCAAGCCCGACCCGCAGCCCTTCCAGCTCGCCGCTCATGCACTGGGATTTGAGGCCGAGCGCTGCTTGGTGCTCGAAGATTCTCCCTCAGGCGTGCGTTCCGGATTGAGCGCGGGGATGAAGGTGATCGGCCTGCGCATCGGCAATGTGCGGCCAGACTTCCCAGCCGGTAAGCACGACGTCTCAGAGGCGCATGTGCAACTGCACTCGCTGCAAGATCTTCGGCGGCAAGAGATTGAAAAGCTCTTCTGATTGTCCCCGTGCAGCGCGTAGCAATCAAAAGAAAGGCGTTGTTGCGAATGCCGTCGAAAGTTCGGCAATAGCTTTTTTCCCTCACTTGCGAATGATGGCAGTGAGCGGAATAATTCGCAGGTCGGGCACAAGCGCCCTAAGACAAGATGCATTGGGCGACGTTCGTCCCCCTCAACCAGCAAGGACTCAAAGATGAAGAAGACACTGCTCGCCATCCCCGCATTCATGGCAGCGCTGGCAATCGCGCCCATGGTCAGCACGAGCGTCCACGCTCAAGATGCAGACAAGGGCGATAGCGCCGAGAAAGCCGACGCCAAGTCCTACGACTTGCTGCAAAAGTGGGAAAAGGGCGACATCTTCTCGCTCTTCCGCAACAGCACTGCCACCAGCAAGCAAGTCATCACAATGCCCGACGGCACGGAAAATGAGCAAGGCGGCGACATCGAGTCCGAGGAAGACGTCTCGCAGTTCGAAATCCTCGAAGTTGCGGAAGATGGCTCCGTCACCAAGCTGAGCATTCTCTGGCACTCCGGTTCGAAGCTGACGACCACTCCGGACCCTGTCACTGGCGAGTCCTCTGAAGACACTACCGAGAGCGAATACACCGGCCTCAAGATCACCTACACCTGGGACGAAGACTCGAAGGCCTGGACCGGCGAGCACGACGAAGGCGGCGAAGATCTCACCGAAGCCCAAATCAACGATCTCGCAAAGAACCAACAGATGCCCATCACTGACGTGCGTCTGCCCGGCAAAGCCGTTGCCGTTGGTGACGAGTGGGAGTACGAAGAAGACATCATCAAGACTATCTTCACCTCCATGCTCCCCGCAGAAGCTGAAGCTCAGCTTGGCAGCATGACGATGACCGAGCGCAAGGGCTCAGGCAAAGTTGAGGAGGCCATGGAAGCTGATGGCATCGAATACCTGAAGCTCAGCTTCAGCGTTTCGATGAAGATCGACACCGAGCAGCAGGGCATGAAGCTCTCCGGCCCAATCACGGTCGATGGCGAGTTCTACTTCGATCTGACCAACCACCGCGTGGTTGAGTCCACCGAAGTCGTTGGCGTCGAAATCAACGTCGAAGGCCAAGGCATGAAGATCTCGGTGAACGCCGACGTTGACCAGTCGCGCATTCTCTACAAAGGCAAGGCCGACGACCTGCTGGCCGAAGCCAAGAAGGCCGAAGAAGAAGCTGAAGGCGACGACGAGGGTGATAGCGAAGACAAGGAAGACGCTCCTGCCACTCCTGAAAAGAAGTAGCCCTCTCTCAAATTGCACAAGCGCACCCATCCGGGTGCGCTTGTTGCGTTTATTCGCACGTATCAACACCCCGGCAAAGCGCCTCCACATCGCGCTGAAAGCCCATTCCAGAGCGCTTTCACAGGCTCATGCCTTTGCTTCGCCACGAAGCACTGCAAACTGGCTTCGCATCAAAATCCACGCCTCAAGTTGGATTTTCGACTCACCACTGCCGATTCTGTAGAATAGGGAAAGAGCATTCGTCGCGCAGGCACCGATGTTACGGGTCGCGCGCGTTGTCGGACGATAGGACAACGGCCATGTCAGATACAGAGAATCCATTGTTCGGTCGTTTTACGGGCGAAGACACCAATGTCTTTGGCGCGCTGGTTGACGGTCTTGTCAAGACTGGCGCTGTCAATCCGCCAAGCGAAGACGTGAAGCAGGCGATCTTGGCGTCCCGCGCCGCCGCTCCAAAAGCGGCCAGTCCTGAAGCTCCGCCTGAATCCGCTCCCGCAGCCGCTGCTGCTCCAGAAGCGCCCGCGCCAGCTCCACAATCCGAATCACCCGAAGCCGATCCTCTGGCCGACATGATGGCTGGCGCTGAAGCTGAGTCGGCGTCCCCGCCGGCAACACCCGCTGGCGCTTCGCAGCGCGTTCAGGCGGTATCCCAAGAATCTCATGCTGATGCCCAGGGCGCGATCGACGCGCTGCTGAATAGCGGCAACGAATCCGGGCTGCTCAGCGCCGTCAGCGAAGCTCCAAGCACGTCGTCAGCGCTTTCAGGTCGCATTCCTGGCGCGTCGGCGGCAGCGCCGAGCGCAGCTGCTCCGATTGTGCAAGCTGCTGCGCCAGAAAGTCCCGCGCCAGAAAGCGCGGCTGATTCGCTGAGCTCAAGCGAAGAGGACGATCTACTCGCCATGATGATGGCTGGCGACGATAGCGATAGCGCTGCGCCCGCCGCTCCTGCGCCAGTAGCAGCCGAAGCTCCTGCCGAGGAAGAATCAGACCCGCTCGCAGCCATGATGGGTGGCGACGACGAACCAAGCTCAGCTCCCGCAGAGGAAGAATCAGACCCGCTTGCAGCCATGATGGGTGGCGACGACGAACCAAGCTCAGCTCCCGCCGAGGAAGAATCAGACCCGCTCGCAGCCATGATGGGCGGCGACGACGAGCCAAGCTCAGCTCCTGCCGAGGAAGAATCAGACCCGCTCGCAGCCATGATGGGCGGCGACGACGAGCCCGCAGGGAGCGAGTCGTCTGGGGATATGGATTCACTCTTCGGCAACGATGCGGAGAGCGCCAGCGCACCTGCGGCAGCAGCCGAACCAGCGCCAGCTCCCGCGCCGATGCCAACGGGTGGCCTGCCGGCGCTCCCGACTGGACGCACTACGAAGAAGGTCGCGCCGGATCTGCCTCCGGGCAAGCTCTACCTGCAGCTTGAAAAGCTCGACTCGTCGCAGCTTCCGATGGCGGTTGATCAGTTCCTGACCGACTTGGAATCCGAGTTCGAGGAAACTGAAACGGAAGTCCCGGACGCGCTCCAAGCTCAGCTCGACAAGCGCACATCTCGCGATGACTTCCCGGAAGTTGAAGACACCGGCGTGATCGGCGAAAGCGGGAAGAAGGTGGCCGAGGCAGCGCAGAACGCAGCGCCTGGCGTCAACTCAATCGAGCAGTTGCTCGGTGCAGCGCCCGCTCCCGTGGTTTCTGCGCAGCAGCCCAAAGCTCAGCCCCAAAGCATGGAGTCTTTGCTTTCGGACGAGCCGCAAGAGCCTGCCGCGCCTCCGACGATTGAAACGCCGAAGGCCGGCGAGATCGCATCCGAATCGATGGTCGAAGGCTGGCTGGGCAAAGAACCGGAGATCCCCGACTTCTCGAAGGGCGAGGAGACTCGCGCCTTCCCGAGAGGTGGCATGGACGAGCTGATCTCGTCGCCCAGCGGCGCGAGCGGCGAAGATTCCGGTGTCTCCGACAGCGGCGTGATCGACATTTCTCGCGAAGGTGCTGAGTCACGCGACAAGCAAACGCAGGTTGTCGGTAAGCATTCCGACTCTGGCGAAGCGCACACGATCCTGCTGAGCAAAGAAGAGATCAAAGAGCTGGAACATGCCCCCAAGATGGTGCATGAAACGCAGCTTTACGAAGTGGTCTTCGGGATGCTCGGCTTCGTGCTGCTGCTCAGCGGCGCTGCGGTCTATAGCTGGTTCTACTTCTACACCGGCGCGTACTAGGGGCGATAGCTCAGAGCAGTAGCGCAGGCGTCCCGCCTGCCGCCCCCAGGCGAGAAACGTGGCGGCGCTTCATCTCTCGCCCAATCGCGCTACGCGCGATACCGGGCGGGACGCCCGGGCTACTACTTCGCAACACCAATCGCGCTACGCGCGATACAGGGCGAGACGCCCGGGCTACTACTTCGCAACACCAATCGCGCTTCGCGCGATACCGGGCGAGACGCCCGGGCTACTACTTCAATCGCAGTAGCTACTGCAACCCAAACAATCGCTCTTGCTGCGCTTCTTCGTGGCAGGTCTTGCAGCTCTCAATCACGCCGCACGCGGTGATCTCGCCTTCAGCGCTCAACGTGCCGTACACCCAACCTTCGTCCGTTGCATCTGCGTCGTGCTCTGGCCGAAAGAGCACGAAAAGCCCCGCGGCATCCCCCGGAATGAAGGGCTCGCCCTCAGCATTCACTTGCGGCGGCAGCATCGGATGCCCCTCGCCATAGGCTTGCTTGAGCGCCTTCCTATCCTCGGGTTTGAGGTAACCGTGCTCAGCCCAGCGCTTGACGGTATCGGCTTCTTCCCCCTCCAGCTTGCGCGGCACGAACGCCTCCTTCACAACCGACTGATAGGCCGACACGCTAAATGATTCGGAGTTGTCGCCGCCGTACTGCAGATAGTTCGAGCGATCGCGGGCATAGAGATAGTAGAGCTTGCGAGCATGATCGTCGTCGCCATCCGCCATGCTGATCCGCCCATCTCCGGGCATCGGCATGCGGCAAAGAAATGGCGCCCACGCCGCCTCGTCATCTACTCGCGCATGAGATTTGTAGAGCTTCGCGATGGCCCAAAGATCGTGGATGAAGCGCTGATCAACCTGCGCGCCATCTGCAACCACCGGCGATTGCAGTGACGCTTCGAACTCTTCCTTCATTGGCGTATCCGCGCCAAGCTCCGGCATTTGCAATGGGTTACCGCTGCTCAGCCAAACGCTGTAGTCCCAATCCTTGGGCGGCGTGAGGTCTACTTCCTTGTCAGTCGAGGTCTCGTTACTCGGCTGCCTTTCAGCTTCGCTAACATTGGCAGGGCGCTGGCTTTCCTGCTGTTGCGGCTGCTCGCCACTTGGGCTCGCGCCGCACGCTGCGCATACGATTGACGCGGTGAAACAGATTGCTGCGGTGATTGCTGCGGGTTTCATGGTGACTCCTTGCGAGGCGTTCGATTGTTTCGACGCTCACAGGCTAGGAGCGTCCTGCTGCGAACCAAGCATCCCGATGTGCTTTTACGCAAGGTTTGCAATTGGCGGCCAACGCGAGGTAGTAGCGCAGGCGTCCCGCCTGCAAGCCCCATGCGAGAACCGCAGCGCAGTAGCGCAGGCGTCCCGCCTGCAAGCCCCATGCGAGAACCGCAGCGCAGTAGCGCAGGCGTCCCGCCTGCCAGCCCCCACGAGAACCGCAGCGCAGTAGCGCAGCGCAATAGCGCAGGCGTCCCGCCTGCAAGCCCCACGCGAGAACCGCAGCGCTGGCGTCCCGCCTGCAAGCCCCGCGCGAGAACCGCAGCGCAGGCGTCCCGCCTGCATGCCCCACGCGAGAAACTTCGCGGCGCTTCGTTTCATCTCTCGTACCAATCGCGCTTCGCGCGATACCGGGCGAGACGCCCGGGCTACTACTTCAATCGCTACAATATCGCGCTTCGCGCGATCTCAGGCGTAGCGCCTGAGCTACTGCATCGCCGGAGACAGGCGGGACGCCTGCGCTACTACCGCCAATTTGGCGAGCGCAAAAACGTGCAACCCTGCTCCCACACCGTCATTCTGGCAGATTTCGCCCGCAATCCCGCATAACTCGCGCTTTGGCACACACCTTGCTTTCACTCTATCACGTCTGCCCGAAGGCAGGCCGCTCGCAGCGCAGGCGTCCCCTCTGTCATAAGCCAGGTGGAGCGCCCGCGCTGCCGCGAGAACCACACGAACAAGCTACGAGACCGGAGCAAAGCATGGGTAAGATTATCGGCATCGACCTCGGCACGACCAACAGCGTGGTGTCCATCATGGAAGGCAATGCGCCCACCGTGATCACCAACCCCGGTGGCTCCAAAACCACCCCCTCGGTCGTCGCCTTCACGGACAAGGGTGATCGCCTCGTCGGCCAGATGGCCAAGCGTCAGGCTGTTACCAACCCCAAGCGCACGATCTTCTCGATCAAGCGCTTTATCGGCCGCCGCATGAATGAAGTTGAAGCGGAACAAAAGCAGGTTCCCTACGAACTTTCTGGCAGCGGTAGCGAACCCGTCAAAGTCAAGATTGACGGCAAGGACTACACGCCGCAAGAGATCAGCGCGATGGTGCTCGGCGAGCTGAAGAAGACTGCTGAAGCCTACCTCGGCGAATCAGTCGATCAGGCCGTGATCACCGTGCCCGCCTACTTCAACGACGCACAGCGCCAAGCCACCAAGGATGCTGGCGAGATCGCAGGCCTCAAGGTGCTGCGCCTGCTGCCTGAGCCGACCGCTGCTGCCGTGGCTTTCGGCCTCGACAAGAAGAAGGAAGGCAACATCCTGGTCTTCGACCTTGGTGGCGGTACTTTCGACGTCTCGGTGCTGGAAATCTCGGCATCCGAAGAAGGCAGCGTTTTCGAAGTGCGCTCGATCTCGGGCGACGGTCACCTCGGTGGTGACGACTTCGATCAAGCCATCATCGACTGGATCGCCAGCGAGTTCAAGAAGAGCGACGGCGTTGACCTGACCAAAGATGCGATGGCCATGCAGCGTCTGAAGGAAGCTGCAGAAAAGGCCAAGGTTGAGCTTTCCGGTTCGCAGAACACGGACATCAATCTGCCTTACGTTACCGCGGATGCGACTGGCCCCAAGCACTTGCAGCTCAGCTTGTCGCGCTCGAAGTTCGAGCAGCTTTGCGAGCCTCTCTTCAACCGTTTGCGCCAGCCTTGCTTGGACGCGATGAAGGAAGCCGGCATCAGCAACAGCGAGATCAGCGAAGTGATCCTCGTTGGTGGCTCGACCCGCATCCCCAAGGTGCAAGAGATCTGCAAGGAGATCTTTGGCCGCGAGCCCAACCGCAGCGTAAACCCCGACGAAGTGGTCGGCATGGGCGCCGCCGTTCAAGGTGGCGTTGCGACTGGCGAGTTCAAGGACATCCTTGTGCTCGACGCGACGCCTCTCAGCCTCGGCCTCGAAGTGCTGCACGGCAAGATGGAAGTGCTGATCTCCAAGAACACGACCATCCCCAGCAGCAAATCGCAGGTCTTCTCGACGGCTGCGGACAATCAGCCCGCCGTGACGATCAAGGTCTTCCAGGGCGAGCGCCCAGTGGCGATGCAAAACCGCTTGCTCGGCCAGTTCGATCTGAGCGACATCCCGCCAGCCCCGCGCGGCGTCCCGCAAATCGAAGTCACCTTCGACATCGACGCCAACGGCATTCTCAAAGTCAGCGCCAAGGACAAGGGCACGGGCAAGGAGAATAAGATCGAGATCAAGTCGGATAGCGGCTTGAGCGACGAAGAAATCGAGCGCATGAAGACGGAGGCAGAAGCCAACGCCGAAGACGACAAGCGCAAGATGGAACTGATCGAGGCGAAGAACGAAGCCGACGGTTTGGTGTATCAGGCCGAAAAGACCCTGCGCGAATATGGCGACAAGCTCGACGACGGCGAAAAGTCGAAGATCGAAGAAGCTAAGAAGGCCGCGGAAGAGGTCAACGCTGGCGAAGACGTCGCGGCGATCAAGGCCAAGAAAGACGCCCTCCAAGAAGCGCTCTACGCCGTGGCCGAGAAGCTCTATCAGAACGCTTCACCGGAAGAGCAGGCAGCCGCGCAAGCTGCTGCGGCTGGCATGGGCGGCGCGCCGGGCGGCAAGAGCTCGCAAGACTCAGACGGCCCTGAAGTGGTCGACGCCGAGTTTGAAGTGAAAGACGGCAAGTAAGGTAGATCAGGCGCCCTCGCCTGATGCTCCGCAAAGCGCGACCCTCTCCGCAGCAACCTTGCTACGGAGAGGGTTTTGCGTTCTCACGGTAGCTCAACTCTGGAGTGAGCACGCTTCGCAGCGCGATGCTGCGCAACGGAAGAGCCGACTCGCAGGAGGCGTCGCCTCCGAGAGGCGGTACGCGTAGGTAGTGCCCTTCCCCGGTAGCTCAGGCGCCCTCGCCTGAGATCGCGCGCAGCGCGATAACCCCTTGCAAGGATGCATATCCCCCGAGAACCTCAGGCACGGGTGCATGAACTACCGAAGAGCGCAGCGCGACAATCCCTACTTCAGAATTCTTTCAATACTTGTCCGCCTGAGATGCCCACACTGCCCCGCACAGCTCCTGCGACTGTGCCTGTGGCAAAGCAACATATTGTACATTTCAGCATTGCCTAATCTTCGTTGTCTGTCATACTTCTAAGTGACCCAAGAGCACACTGCTCTACGGCCTGCTACATGCGAATTAGGACTCACCCCAAACTCATTTGGGATGGAGACGACAATGAATAATCCGAACGACAAGAACTCATCAAGCAGCAATGACAAGAGCTCAGCCAACAGCGGCGAAAAGAACAAGAGCGGCGAAAAGAACAAAGACAAGCCCCACACCGGCTCTACTCCCGCCAAGAAGTAGATCGACTTTGCTTGCTCAGGTGTAAACCAGAGCAAGAGCGCTAAACTATAAATCAGCGCTCAATAGAACCTACTATTGCAATGGTGCCTACAACGTACGGCACCATTGCAATTTAACGACTCGAATCAACAAAGTGTCTTCGGTAGCTCAGGCGCCCTCTGGAGTGAGCACGCTTCGCAGCGCGAAGCTGCGCAAGGGAAGAGCCGACTCGCAGGAGGCGTAGCCTCCGAGAGGCGGTACGCGTAGGTAGTGCCCATCTTCGGTAGCTCAGGCACCCATGCCTGAGTCCCCGGTAGCTCAGGCACGGGTGCCTGAGCTACCACCAATTCCAGCATTTCCCCAAATCACACTTGGCAATTCGCACCAGTGTTGGCAAAAGTGCCGCGATGCAGGCAAGATGCCTGCGCTACGACGCAATCGACGACGACACACACGCAATCCGAGGAAGCACGCGCCATGGCTGAGCAACCCAAGGAAATCCGTAACCGCATCCGTTCGGTCGGCTCGACCAAGAAGATCACCCGCACCATGGAGCTAGTCGCTACATCCAAGATGAAGCGCGCTCAGGATCGCGTGAACTCCGCCCTTCCTTATATGAACAAGCTGCGCGACCTGCTCAGCCAAGTCGCAGCATCGGGCACCGCGACCAGCGAACCGCTGCTCCAAAAGCGCGATAGCGTCAAGCGCGTGCAAGTCCTGCTGATCACCGCCAACCGCGGCCTCTGCGGCGGCTACAACGGCAACGTCATGCGCGCCCTGCGCAACTTCGTTAAACAACAGAAGGACATGGGCCGCGAAGTGCTGATTGACGTGCTCGGCAAGAAGGGCGTCTCGACGCTCACCTGGCAGGGCTACGAGCTGAATCGCAAGCGCACGGATGCGCCTGACCGCCCGACCTACGAAGACGCGCTCGCCGTGGTTGAGCCGATGCGCGACGACTTCCTCTCCGGCAAGGTTGACGAAGTTTACATCGCCTACACCCACTGGGTAAGCGTGGCGACCCAAACCCCCACCGTGCAGAAGCTGCTGCCGGTTGAAGCGCCTGAAGGTGCTGAAGCGGTCAAGGGCGACTACATCTTTGATCCTAATCCTGAAGCCCTGCTCTCGAAGCTGCTGCCGATGTACCTCGCTCAGAGCGCCTTCACCTGCTTGGTGGAAGCGATCGCTGGCGAGCACGTCGCGCGCCGCACGGCGATGAAGAGCGCTACGGACAACGCTTCTGACATGATTACCACGCTGACTCGCCGCCTGAACCGCGCGCGCCAAGCGAGCATCACGCAAGAGATCGCGGAAATCGTCTCCGGCGCCGACGCGCTGGACGGCTAAGCGCAGCGCAAGCGTCTTGCCATTCACAGCAGCTCAAGCTTCATGCTTGAGCTGCTTGGCGTTTAGCCTCCCCGGTAGCTCAGGCACCCTCTGGAGTGAGCACGCTTCGCAGCGCGAAGCTGCGCAACGGAAGAGCCGACTCGCAGGAGGCGAAGCCTCCGAGAGACGGTACGCGTCGGGAGCGCCCTTCCCCAGGTAACTCAGGCACACGTGCCTGAGATTCCCGAAAGATACACTTCCCACCAAGGCGCTATCGCGCTTCGCGCGATCTCAGGCGAGGGCGCCTGAGCTACCGATCATCCCGGGGAATCTCATTTCCCACACAGCGCGATCTCAGGCGAGGGCGCCTGAGCTACCGAAGATCTCAACCGCCCAACTCGCACACTTCGCAGCGTGACAGAACCGTGAACTGCACTTGACTGCTAGAATACACGCCATCCAGCACCAGAACGCTTCACTTTTTACTTTCGCCACTCAATCCCCCCCGTTATTATCTCACTAGAGCAATACGTCCCGGACGCCCCCTTGCTTGAAGGGACGTGGCTTGCAGGTGGTTGTGACAAGCTTCTAGTCACCGAAGCACCGGCGTGACACGTCTCCTGCACTTTGATCTACGAGCCGACCTTAAAAGGTCTGCATTGGAGGAGGAACATGGGCTTTCCTGGCTCTATCCGTTCATGGTTGATCGTTGCAGCGCTAATTCTCTGCGGACAGCAGGCATTTGCGCAGGCCGTCTGGACAGGCGGCGCGAGTACCACGGACTGGAATGCCGCTGGCAACTGGAGCGGCAGTATGATCCCTATGGCGGGGTCGCAGGTGCAGATCCCTACGGGGCTCTCTATCTATCCAACGATCAACACAAACGTTGGCAACTTGGGATCGCTCACGGTTTCAAACGGCGCGACGCTGCGCGTTGATCCGATGGGCGTTATCACCGTCGCCAATGCGGTAAGTATCGCCGGTACCCTGCGCGTGCAGGGCGGTATGTTGACGCACACCGGAACGGCGCTGAATAGCCGCTTCGCCATTAGCGGAAACGCCAACGTGACCGCCGGCTCGATGACCGTCGGTTCCCTCGGTGCGAACGGTACGATCCTGAACAACGGTCGCCTGACTGTTGGTGCTGGAACGACGGTGACCTTTACCGGCAACGTCGTCGACATGATGTCGAACAACTTCTCGTTCACGAACAGCGGAACGATGGTGTTCACCGCCACTGGGACTTCGATGACCGTGAGCTTGCCTGCACAGTCAACGCTCGTCGGCAACCTGGTCATCAACCCTGTCGGCGCTTTGGATGCCATCACCTTCAGCGGCCCAATGGTCGTTGGAGACATCACCATGATGGGTGCGGGTGATTCGCAGTTCAACAGCGTGGTGTCGGTCTCCGGTGATCTCGACGACACCGGCACTGGTGCATCGAACTTCACGCAGACCGTGACCTTCAACGGCCCAGCTGGCAATGCGCAGAACGTGACGATCGCGAATCGCACGATTTCCATGCGCCAGTTCTGGGTGCAGACTCAAGGCACGCTTGTGTTTGACGGCGCTGTGGCTTGCTCTAGCGCTGGCTCAGGTGTTCAGGCGGCTGTGCGTATTGCACTGCCCTCGACCCTCGAAATGCGCGGCGGATCAAGCATCGACTTTACCACCACCACCGGTATCCCGATCTTCGACGTTTTCGGTACGCTGACCTCACAAGGCGCGTTCAACAACCGCCCGACGATTCGCGGCGGCACGCTGCAAGCAAACTGGGCCGTACTGACGGTACAGAACAATGCGAGCGTGGCGTTGAATGGAATGCTCTTCGATCGCTTTGGCCCGACCGGTTCGCAGTACGCGCTGCGCTTCGCCTCGGCCTCGTCGATCTCGCTCTTCGACTTCGTTTCAGCGCCTGATTGCGATGCGACTGACTCGGTGATCGAGTTGAACACCAGTAATCTGCCGCCTCGCTTCGTGGGTATCGAGTTGGGTGGCAACTGCCCCTTCAACATTGATGCTCGCAACGCCCTCGTGCTGAACTCCCCTGTGGAATGCACGCCTGGCGCAAACAGCGGTGGCCCGCTCTTCGGCGACACCTTTGAGCAAGACCCGAACAACGTGCTGAACTGGGTTGTGCCCCCAGCACTTGAGATCAACTCCAACTCGCCGCTCTCACCTGCCTACGCGGGCCAGCTTTATCAACCCGGCCCGCTTTCCGCGGCTGGTGGTACCGGCGGCTACACGTGGAGTGCGACTGGTATGCCGAGCTGGCTGACGCTCACCCCTGGTGGTGGACAGCTTTCCGGTACGCCTACTGCGATGGATGTGGGTCGTGCAAGCTTCAGCGTCACGCTGGATGACGGCTTCACGCAGGTCTCCAAGGCCTTTGAACTTGACGTGTTCGCTCCCGGCGCTGGCCCGGTCACGATCGCTACCAACTCGCTCGCTCCTGCAACGGAAGGCCGCACCTATTCGCAGCTCGTGCAGGGTCAAGACGGCGTTTCGCCTTACCTTTGGACGATCACCGGCCTGCCCAGCGGCTTGACCGTTGACACTCAGGCTGGCACTGCCAACGGCACTGCTGAGATTCGCGGCGCCCCGGACTTCGGAACGGAAGGTCCATACCCCGTTGCGATCCGCGTGCAGGACCAAGTCGGCAACTTCGATACCAAGACCATCACGCTGCAAGTGAATCGCCAGATCCTGGTGAACGTCGGCGTCGACCTTGGCTCAGGTAGCTGCTCTGTTGCAGGCAACGGCCAACGCGGCCTGATCACCCTGCTGCTGATGCTCTCCGCTGCCGGCGCGACGCTCTTCATGCTGCGCCGCCGCTCAGATGCCTAAGCGCTGAGCTTTCAACTGAACACCCCGCTGACCTTTCAGCGGGGTGTTTTGATTCCAGCGATACGCGTGGGTAGTGCGCTACCGCTTGACCTAGGCTTTACCGCTCCGTATAATTTTGAACGACGGGTCAAAAGTCGTCGCACGAAACTCACGGAGCAGCATGCCCACTAGCGCCAACGAACGTCGCCAACGCAAGACCGAGGCTCGCAAGGAAGAGATCCTGCGCTCGGCTGCTCGCGCGTTCGCTCGCAAGGGCTACCACGCGACCTCGATGGAGGAAATCGCGGACGCGCTGCACATGACCAAGGGCTCGCTCTACTACTACTTCAAAGACAAAGAAGAGATCCTCTTTGCCTGCCACGATCACTCGCTTGATCTGGTGCTGGAGAACCTCGAGCGTGTGCAAGAGCTCGACTGCCCGCCGGAAGAGAAGCTCCGCGAGCTGATCACTGGCCATGTCGAAGTGATGCTCGAAGCGCTGCAAGGCTCGGCGCTTGCGATGGAATTCACTGCGCTGAAAGACGAGTTGCTCGCCAAGATCGTCGACAAGCGCGACCGCTTCGAAGCCGGCCTGCGCGGCTTCATCACCCAAGCCATCCAGCAGGGCACCTTTGCCGAAACCGACACCAAGCTCGCCGCCTTCACCATTTTGGGCGCGATTAACTGGATCCCCAAATGGTACCGCGCCGGCGGCCGCTTCGATGCCCGCACCATCGGCGAATACTTCGCAAATCATTTCATTGCCGGACTCGCTAGTAGCGCAGGCGTCCCGCCTGCTCCCCGCGCAGAAACGCCTGCGCTCGGTAGTAGCGCAGGCGTCCCGCCTGCCCCCTCCACGGAAGACGCAACCCTCGGCAGTAGCGCAGGCGTCCCGCCTGCCCCCCGCGCCGAAGCCCCAACGCTCGCTAGTAGCGCAGGCGTCCCGCCTGCTCCTGCGCCGAACGGATTCGCCAATCCGAATTCGACCTCATCGGCTCACCTC
>Ga0213866_10000555_pt1 | contig 29545 bp, 40 predicted proteins | sample PICome_11_FD_160079 | JGI IMG/M metagenome (GOLD analysis project Ga0213866, IMG submission 160079) | Coastal seawater microbial communities near Pivers Island, North Carolina, United States - PICO284 | ecosystem: Environmental > Aquatic > Marine > Coastal | place: USA: North Carolina... | reverse complement strand
GTTGGAATACATTTGGACCAAATCTATTCTTAGCCATCGTCTCAACTTCTTGAATAAATGGCTTAACCTTTTCGCCAGTAGTTGAGTTAATGCCCTGTGTAAGCGCATTAGCCAATGGATTAAACGCAGGGTGCCCATACTGATATTGCGGCATCAATTGGCTGGCACCGCCAATACTCAATATGCCACCACCACGCATACGCTTGACTGGATTGTAGTATGTAATCATCTCTTCCTCAGCGGTGCTGTCCATATCCCCCTTGGGCTGATAGGATCTAATGCGAGGCATAGGTGGCGGCACATCAATCTTCTCTTTCTCTGGCATCTTCATTGTGGGTGGGTTCATTGCACTGCCAACCAATGCAGCAGTGCCTACACCGGGAAGTGTCGCGCCAGCTAGGCCACCTTGTAGGCCTGTGCTAGTAATCCCCTTTAGAAAGGCGTTCTTGCCACCTTCCTTCATAGCTGCATCAATAGCAGCCTTAGCTGCGCCGCTTGAGGTATCTCCGATTGCCCCAGACAAAGCTGCGTTACCGCCACCAGTAAGCGCTCCCATAGCCTTGCCGCTAAGGCCCGCTACCAAACCAGTTTGAATGCCCTTACCTACATCACCTGTTTCAAGGAATGAACCTAAACCAGCGCCTATACCAGCCAGAGTTGGTGCGCTAAGTCCACCCAGAAAAGCGCCAGCAGCACCCAGTCCAGTGAATGCACCAGCCCCAGCTAAAGCAGGTAATCCAAATCCTAAGAGTAAGGGTAGAGCCATCTGTTTACCTCAAAGTTTTGTAGATGATAACATCTACATCGTAAAAGTTCAATTGAACTAATCTATCAGTTCAAAGTGCGGTCCATCAATGAAGGGCCTGCGTCCTTGGCTCCTTCTTAAATCTATATAGGCATTCATTGCCTCTTCCATTGTACCTTCCCACTTACGGATATCCATTGGATACGGCATGTCAGGTGTGCCCCATGCTGCACCCCAGCAAATAGGAACCCCTAGTTGTGTCGCAGCCTCTTTGATTGCATCCGCAAGATCATCATAGAGCGAGAGTTCCCAACTCGCCCTGCCATTTATGAATGCCATGATATCGAATGCCTTCCCCTCAAGGTGCTTAGACTTCATGGTTTTGCTTGCACCCTTGGCAACTAATTCTTTCTGTTGCTCAATGGTTCTCATGCCCTGCACTACACCAAAGTCTGTCTTGGTCAGAGTTATTGCCATCTTTACGACCGCCTGTAGGCTGTCATCAATTCCCTCAAGCCTATCAAGGCTGCGTCTGCTAAGTTTAAAGCTCATATCATTTCCTCTTAAAGAAGGCTTGCGCCCCGCGCACACCAAAGCTGGCTGAAATTGCAATTCCAAGGCTGTAAAAATACCAGTCGGGGGCCTTTGAGAGTTGTTCAAACCCACGATCAACCCAGCCTTCAGCACCCGGAATGAACGCCAAAATCAAAGGTATCGACAAAACAATAACAAACCATTCGTCTTTCCAGCTAGACTTGGCACCCTCTGCCATGATGCGTTCCCAGTCGGCAACGCTTGTCTTTTCAGACAATAATATCTGGGCTTTCGCTTTCGCCTCAGTAAGTTTTAGCTCAGCATCGGCAGCGTTCTTATCAGCCTTACCCTGCAACCATGATCCAGCAAGGTTAGCTATTGGCCCTAGTGCAGCGGTGAAGATACTCATACGCCCTGACCCTGTACCATTGCACGACCACGCTCATACTCGTCGTTCATCATCTGCCTACCGCCTAACCTGTAGTAATTTTCCGCAGCGTAACGCATCGCAGGGCTAATATTAGATCTATCTGCCAATCCCATAATACCCCTTAACTGTCGCGGCATGTTAGGCGCTGGCAGCATTGGCATTTGCGGGGGTGGCGGTGCTGGTGGTGTAGGTTGGGTGCCCCCCGTTGGCGGCAGAATGCCGCCACCTTGCTCTTGTTGCATACGCATACGGTTACGCAAGAATGCGTTGTTTGGGTTAAAGATCGTTGACTCTGGGTCCGTTGCATCAGGCGCATTGGGGTCTGTAATAGTAGGCGCTGGGCCTCTATCACCAGAACTAACAGACATTTGCCCGTCTGCCCCAGTAGTAAATCCATACTGCTGACCTCTGGCATAATCCGCTTGAGACATGCCTGTGCCCATGAAATCTTTGTCCGCTTTACTCTTGGTAAACTCTGTTCTTTCTCGATAACGCTTTATATCATCAGCCGTTACATCCCCAAATGGCAGCAGGGGTTGTCCTGACATGTCGGCAATCATTGCCCTATAACCTATCTGCCTGTCTTTATTTAAGTCACCAAAAAAACTAGGGTTAGGACCATAAGACCTAAGCTCTGTAGGTGCTGCGTTTTGGACTTGGTTGCTGGCTAGATCTCCTACAGGAGTGTTCCCAAAAGTCAGCCCAGCCGCAGCCCCAGATCCAATTCCCTTTTCATCTCTATACCTATCAGCCGCTGCACTGCCTTGGTTTTTCTCTATAGTATTGGCAGTTCTCTCATCATAGCCAGAAGGCTTGGTATCAGAAATACCAAGTCCGTATGAGATATCATCAAAAAATCCCATTACTTAGACCCCGCTTCTTTGCTCATCCAGATGCCAAAGCAACCTGTGAGTGCGCCCATGCAAACAGATACAAGACCTGCTGACTGTGTAGTGTGTGCCTCTGGTGGCAAACCCATAAACCAATGCACTGCCTGATAGGTCAGCACCGTTACAACAAACATCATCAGGCGGGGAAACACCTTCCAGTCATCTATGATATTCTTAGCCATGTCAGTCTCCTACGTTGATACCGCTGCCCGTGTATCAACACGCAGCCAGTTAGATCCATCACCAAACGCAACAACAGGGCTACCTGCTGCCCCATCAGAAACGTATATTAATGTGCCAGTCTCAACGGTTGGTAATGTTGATACTGTATATGTGGGCAGTGGCATACCCACAGTATTGTTTGCTGCCGTAGCAGACTTGAGCCTAAGAACTGTGTTGCTCTCGTATACGGTGCCCACTTCATCACCCGACAAAGAAGATGAAGGGATCTCGATGAGTATAGGCTTTGCTATAGCAGGGTTTGTAATCTGAGCTGCGAACACAGAGAACGCACGAACCACCTCTGCCATATACTGTTGTGTATACTGGGGTGGTGGTACGGGAAAGAATGGTACTGGAGCTATGGACATTATCTTCTCCCGTCAGATCTTATATCAACGCGAGGGATACCCAGACGCCACAATACATCTGCATCTGTTGACTGGATCTTAAATGTAAAGCTACGGCCTCGCAGTCTGGTCTGGTATTGGCTCGTATACTGATCGACAGGCACATTAGATGTCTTTGTAATAGTATCAGTATTGGTTGTTTGAGCGACCTGACCGGGTGCGTTCTTGGCACTCAAGATAAAATCTACCGTGGTATTGTCCACGTTGGTATCTCTGAAGTTAAGATCAGGAATAACTCTGGTAACAAAAGAGAATTGGTTCCCATCAGAAACTCCAAGATCACCCGACTCAATAAAGGATGTCATGGCATCACCGTCTGCTTTTGCGCCCACTTCATGGTTAAACAGATAGTTGTCTGTGCCTGTGCCCACAGGCAGTGAAGATATCCCACGATCAAGCCATGCTGTGCGGTCTAGGGTGCCTATATACCAGATGCCTTCTTGGTAGTTGTAAACCACATACCTATCATTCTCATTAGAACTTGCAGACGGGTAGAACCACCACACCTCAGAGAACGATATGTTTGATCCAGCGACAACCTTATCAGATTGTGCAGAGTTGAAGTCATCAAACACATGGTCACGAACCGTACAAGGTAGACGTTGTACCGCACCGTTGTAAGCGTAGAACTCCGCTGCACCCATCCAGTATACAGCATCATCTACGGCAACTGCCGCCTTTGGTGCAGCAATGCTTATATTACTAGAAATAAGGTTAATACCAAATGTAAAGGGCGGTCCAATAAACTGCATTGCGTAGATAGCAACGTCAGTAAATACTAGGATTTGCTGCCTTGTTTCTACGGCTTGTACAATCTTTGAGCCAGAATCAATCCGCAGATCACCCGCTGTATTTGTAGTGGTGGGATACCAATCAATAGGATTCTCTTGGCTTGAGAACCTAATCAGCATAGGATCTTGCTCTCCATCACCCTTTGCTGTCGATGAGCTTGCACCCAAACCATCAGCGCCAAAAGCAATAACGTGCCTATCACGATCTGATAAAAGTATTTGCGCCGCCTTCTGGGGCACAGATGTTGGCGTTCCCGTCAATGTAGAAAGCTCTATGCCTCTTGTGGTCACACCGTTTGTTTTATCCCAATAGAACACCTGACCGTTACGCTCATTAAAGATAAGGTCTTCGCCAAAGTTATCATGAGACCATATACGCAGGTTTGTTTCCGCAGTCTGCGTACCCGTGGCGGGAGCTTCGCCCCAACCGTTAAAGTTGTCTGCGCTGTCAGTATTACCCAAGGTAAGGAATATGTTTGCCCCATTGGAATGTGTAGCAGGGCTGGTTCCATTTGCTCCACGTGAAACAGTCAACGTATCCGTGGCTACAGAAGATACTGTCATAAGCTCGCTGCCTACCAAAACAACGTCATTGTTTGCAAAGTTAGAGCCTTGCCCTGTGGCTACATCTACCCCTGTTTCAGAGGCATCTAGATCTTCTGCTATGGTTGTTTGGAATGCGCCGTTGTTTGTACCACCCCAAAGTCCAGCACCCCAACCAGCACCCTCAACAGAAGAGTTAAGACCTGTACCTATTTGATAGGTTCCGACCACACTGCTACCGCCATTACCTGTGTCGCTGCTATTTGCGTTTACATCTGTAGCGTTAAGGCCACCTGTAACTGTAATGCTAGGAATGGTGCTAACAGTACGGGCAGATATCTTGTACTCATTGCCATTTACAACTTCTGTAATTTGGTACTCTTGGTTGAGTATCGCTGCCGTTATGTTGCCACCTAATGAAACTGCCCCAGAAAAAGTTACAAAATCATTAACAACACAGCCGTGGTTCACATCTGTGACCGTGATTACAGGAGAACCGTTTGTGGCAGCAAAAGTAACATCGCCCGCAGATGTGGTTAATCTAATAGGCGTAACATCGTTGTATGCCGTTCCTTGCTTAATGTAATACTTTTGCTCTGTCCCTACACCTAGAAACTTTTCTCCGTTGAGGGCAACCCATTCATGCAGCCCACGGCACAACCCAAGAAAAGCATTGCCTGAGTTCTTCTCCCAGCCGTTTAGCTTTTCTGGATACCCAAATCTAAAGCGCACCTTATCGCAGTCCACCCAACCGTTCTCCTCAGAGTACGGGGTGATCTCTTTATTAATTCCAGCTTTAAATCTAAGGTCTGTATAGGGCATTAAACAGCCCTCCATTCTTCATCAATAGTATCTCTTGTTTCAGTCAAAGACCATGACTCAGAAGACTCATCCCAATCATAAAAGTTTAACTCTGTTGATGGGTTTGCCGTAGGTGGCTCATACTCCCAAGAATTTGTATTTAATACCCAACCACTTATAGGGGATGTAAGAAAATATACTGAGTTTTTAGTGGTATCGAAGTATTTACCTATCTCTGCCACGCCTGACACATCTTCTTCAAATTTTTGGTTTGAAGTCAAAGCCTGATCGTTATTAAAAACAACAAGGTTTTCAACAATATTGTCGGCATTAAAATAAAAACCTCGTTTACCCATTAAGAATTAACCTCGTAATAAGTTACAAAGATTGCTCCGCTTGACCCTGAACCCGTGGATCCCGCACCGCTTTCTGAAGCAGAACCTCCAGATCCTGCGCCGTAATTGTTACCAGCGTCTGAAGCCCCCGCCGCACCACTTGAGTGCTGCACCGCCGCCCCGCCTTGAAATGTTACCGTGACATCAGATCCCCACTCAGAAGGCTTTGTAGGCGCTGCCGTTGTATCACCTTTCACATAGCCCGCTCCAGTTGCAGTTGCCCCATCTGCACCTCCAGAGCCTAAATTTGGAGAGCCGCCCCCACTAGCCGACGAACTATCCCCACCTATACTAAACCCTGTACCTTTTCCGCCAGTATAATTAGATTCTCCTCCAGAACCCGTTCCACCCGCTGATTCTGCACAGCCGCCCCATTGCCCGCCTAGCGTACTGGTTGAATTTTCTCCGGGTATGCCCGGAGTAGAAGGCGTATTTCCCGCTGTGCCTTGTCTGCTGCCAAACCCCCTAGAACCCCCTGTGGCTGAGATAGTTGTGCCAGAGCCATCTGGATTAAAAGAAGTAGTCCCACCGTTTCTACCAGAGTTAGCTATTCCGCTACTAGCACTGTAAGATATACCTGTGGCCCCTGCACCAATCGCAACAGTGGCAGAAGTAATACTATGTTCTTTTGTAGAATATCTTCTAAAGGCTACGCCTCCAGCCCCAGCCCCAGATGCAACTTTTTCGCGTCCACTATCCGTAGAGGCACCTCCACCAGAGCCACCGCCACCCAGCACATAAACATTATACTGTACACAACCTGACTGTGCTGGCGACCAAGAAGTACCACTAGCCTTTGTTTCTGTTGTGCCTTTTTTCTTTAGTATACGATTTGCATTTCGATAATCAGAAAACGTTAAGGCACTACCTGAAGACGGCAAACTGTCTGGAACAGGATTAGAGCTGCCGCTTAAATCACCGCTCAGAGAAACAGCACCAGACTGTCCGTAATAATCACGTAACTCACTCATAGATATTGAACCGCTTGCGTGACCAAAGTTATCTAGTGAGGTTATAGTCATTACAGGCTACCAAATGCAGTTACATCACCCGTAACGGTCAAGTTGCCACTAGAATCAATTCTCATTTTATTAACGCCGTTATAGGCAAAAGTAAGATTTGTTCCACTTGCAGTGGCTGTCCAGTTCTGGGTTCCCCCAGAAACCGTTACCCCCGGAATAGTTACAGTGCCTGTAAAAGTAGGTGACGCAGTTGGAGCTTTTGCATTTAACTGCGTTTGAATAGCAGATGTTACTCCACCTAAGTAACTAAGCTCTGTAGCCGTGATCGAAGACGCCGCAACCTTTCCGCTTGCATCAGAATAAAGTGATCTCAGTGCAGTGAGGTTTGAGCTTGTAATGCTACTAGCTGCACCTGTGATAGTGGCTTGCTTACCATCTATCTGAGTTTGCACAGCGGATGTAACCCCATCCAAATACCCAAGCTCTGTGTCTGTAACATCGGACACGGCAACCTTACCGCTAGCATTGGATATAACCGCGCGGCTGGCTGTAAGATTTGCATCATCAATGGTGGTTGCGGCTCCTGTAATAGTTGCCTGTTTGCTATCAATTTGTGTCTGGATAGCAGAAGTTACGCCATCGACATAATTAAGCTCCGCTGTAGTCGCTGTTACCCCATCCATGATGTTAAGCTCTGCCGTTGTAGCAGTAAGCCCATCTAAGATATCAAGTTCATCTGTCGTTACGCCTGATACTGCAATATCCCCACCAGAGTCAGATATTAAGGCGCGGCTTGCGGTAAGGTCCGACATGCGAACCACGGCCTTGCCGCCCATGCCAGAATGAACAGAACAATAATAATATAGTACAATAGGAGCATCTTGCTCCAGCTTGACCTGAGTGTAAGACCCCGCACTTCCCGGCGTACCTACCGTTGTAACCCCGTCTGTAAACTCGCTGCCACCACCATGAGTTCCGTCTGAGGTTGTACTGAAACGCAAAGGGTGCCCACTATTGGAGCTATCTGATTGATCAAACCTGTATGTAACAGAAGGTTTTATCTCAACCGTCTGTTGTAGAGACCCATCTATGTAATATCTATTTCCCGCACCGGGATTTGCTACTGTTACAGCTACAGTGCCAAGAGGCTGCTTTGCATCAATCTGCGTTTGTATTGCAGATGTAACCCCATCCACATAATTCAACTCCGCAGCCGTAGCGGTGATGGATGTACCAGACAACTGTAGTGTTGTCGCATTCACCTCACCAGATGATCCATAGATCACAGCTTTACTATTAGCGATAGTGCCAGCCGCTGAACCATCCAGCAGGTTCAATTCTGCTCCAGATGTAGTAACGCTCGTAGCACCAACATTAAATGGGCTGGATAAATCTGTTACGTTCTGCACCGCAGCGGTAAAATCCGTAACTGCCGCACCAGATCCAGCGCCATCCGCAAGAACAATGGAACCTTTACCAACCTCAATCGTTACGTTACCGCCAGAACCCTGTGTGATGATCAAGGCAGCATCTGTAGAGTTCAGGATCATATACACTCTGGCTTTGTCGTTCTGATCCAGAGTTACCGTACATGTGCCGCCCGGTGACCCCGTAAACTTTATAGCCTTATAATGCCCATCTTCCGCAGAAGAAGGCTGTGCAGAAAGGATCAGGGTATATGTCGTTGAACTGAGGGCAATAGACTCAAAGCCGTTAGCTGCACGATCAAGGATTTGCAGGTTGACGTTTGTACTAGAACCCCATGTACCAGCCTCGTCACCTGTAGTTATTAGTTTAACGCCGTTTGCGTCTGTATATGTAGCCATTTGAGCGCCTATCTAAAAAGTTCAATTGCACTTAATATACTTTTTATTCCATTTTCAAGCAACAAGGGTCCATTGTGGATCTTGTGCTGGTGTTACCGTTGCCCAATTTGGATCTTGATCAGGCAATATTAGACCGTAAACAGCAGCGCCCCCAATGAATACGGTTATTGAAACTCCCTCTACGGGTTCTCCCAGAATAAATGTTACGTCCTCTCCCGCAATGCTAAAGTCACCATCAGCAAATCTATCCACGATATGGAATGTCAAACCATCTCCAGACAGAGTAAACGATCCTGCATCCATAGGAACACTAAACGCAAAGCCTAGATCAACATCTTGCCCTGTTAGGGCAAAACTTCCCGCGTCTACAACAAGAATCCTTCTTACTTCAAAGTCTGCGGATTGCCCTGTCAGTGCGATAGAACCTTGGTCTAAGCCAACTGATCCTTCAAACCGTGTTTCTAGATCAAACCCAACTAGGCTAAAACTACCCTCCTCAAGGTTGGCAGTCTTTTTAAAGTTTATTGCCTGACCAGATAATGCAAAGCTGCCCGTACCCACTACATCTGATATGGCTCTGATAAATGCAAATCCTGTAAGCGCAAAACTTCCTGTGCCCGCTGACATAGAATAGTTAAAGTTCTCTATAGCCTGTCCAGAAAGCGCAAAGCTGCCATTAGCAACGGAAAGGTTCATAGCCTTAACGAAGTCTGCCGCGATACGAACATCAATAAACGTCCCGCGATCCAAGGCCTCTCGCATGGCTATCGGCGTATCTACATCTTGCCCCGTGAGCGCATAAAATGCAGGGGTTACAACTCTTGTGACGCCTGTATCCACATTCTGGTACGTTAAGGATATCGCGCCATTATCTAATATTGCGCTTACATTTACATCAAACTCAAGATCTTGCCCTGTGACTGCAAAGCTACCATGATCTGCGGTTAGCTGCATCGCCTTTGTGATAGTGGAGTCTTGACCTGAAAGGGTAAACCCTCCGGGTTCAAACAATTCTCCAAGCTGTGCGCCTGCCGCAATGCCCGTTAGAGTAAACGAACCGTGGTCTAGTATGGCACTGACAGATATTTCTACCGTTACATCTTGGCCTGTAAGAGCAAAAGAGCCTACTTCTGCGCCCCCTGCAAGACCCTTTCCAGAAACCAAACTGTTTTCTTGACCCGATACAGCAAAAGAACCTGCCCCAAGACTTGCAGAAACATTTGCAAAGGCGTCCTGCCCAGTAAGAGCAAAAGACCCAGAGTCAAGAGATACATTTAAAGTTTTTACAAGCGTTACAGTGGGCGTAGTTAGGTTTAGATGGAATATAGCCCTATCAAGTGTTTCGCTTAGATTGATATTAGTGGCTTCTGCGGCTTGTCCTGTGACTGCAAACGAGCCATGAGCAAAGCTTTCAACAGTGGCTACACTACCAGAACCCGCTAACGGGGCACCTGCTATGGGGGCTTGTCCTAACATGCCGCAACACTAACATCGTTTTAAGATTGAGTCACTATTATAAATAATCACATTTCATCTCTTAAAGAGGAAACGTCAAAGCCATCTAAATGATTATAGCCATCTAGCTCATAAAACATAACTTGATTAATTCGCCAATCATTTAGGTACTTGCTGTGATCCTCAATAAATCCTCCGTGAGGATTAGTTCCTCTAAATATGATGTGCCTGTTAGGCTTTGCTTCAATTATTTTCTTTTGCCACTGGCTTACATCCTTAAGCAAATTTTCACCCTCTTTGTTGACCAATGATTTACTGTCATCAATGTCATAAATAGCGGTGCCCCCGCTACAGACTTTATCTAAATATATTATTGAGGCAAACGGAGTGTCGTGGTGAGGATGGAACTGGATTTCCTTATTGTCAGGCACACTGTCAATATGCTTGAAGTAGTTAAACTCATAGTTTGGATGGCTTAGAATTATGTCTGGCTGGCTTCCATAAAACTGCTCTATCAAAGAAGTTATCCATTTCATGCCGCCCATCCATGTAGGTCCAACGTGATTATTCTTAATTACTGGCCTACAGTCGTAATACTTTGAAAAGTTTTCAGATCGTCCCTTCATCCATTTCCATCTTGGAACAGGCATGTTGGTCAGGACTTCATAAATTTCATCATAATTTTTATAAAAATTGTCTATATAAATTACATCTTCCTCAAAGAAAACCTTTGCATCTTGGTTGATTTGAAACAGAGAGAGCAAATGATCATAGGGAACAATCATAGGTTCTGATCTCCAACAAAGCGGCTTGTCCACATAGTCAAAGAATATTTAACTCCAGATATAAGGGGATTGACCTTATGACCATGCGTAACTGCGCTAGGAAACAATATGCAGTGACCTAATGGGACATCAATGTTTGAAAAGTTCTGATGCGGAAAAACTAACTCTGCACCCTCATAATCCTCATTTAGCTTTACGCTGCCAGTTACAAGCGATGCATCTGTATGAAAACCAAGGCTTGTTTGAGTATCCATAGCATAACGCATGGTAAATGCATCACGAAGCCCAATATGCTCCATTGGAGTCCACTTGTTTTCTGCGACTTTACCTAAATAGTCCTCCCAAGCAACTTCAAGCTCTTTCCACATCCCCAGCCTATCTGCTCTTATTTCTTGTGCAGGAAACTTATCTCCCTCCATTGCGCCCCAACCACCAACAGCTTCTGACTTTGCAATAATATTTTTGCACTGAGTTTCAGAAAGAAAGGGAACTACAAGGATGTCTTTTGCAACCTCCTCATAATTCAAAGAAGCTATCTGCGGGGCTTTTACAACTTCTTGAGGAACAGTGTAGCCAAGATGTCTTGCAAGGCTTTCATACCTTTGCTTTGCTTCATCTCCGCCATTGCCGTGGTACACACAAGGAAAGCACATGCCGTTTGATATTTGGCTTCCCTCAACTTTGACTTCATCATCGCACTGGAAAACATACCCCTCATAATCTAGCTTGATGTTTAGGCCGTTAGGTTCAAGGAATTTTTGCTGAATCCATAACTGATCGTCATCTTTGTCATCTATCCTCATGTTGAAGAATGACTTCAAAGAACCCGCCTTACCCATAAACAAACCGCTATTAAGATACCTATATGGAGTTTCAGATTTTGGGAAAAGTATCCACATACTAGCATCGGGCCAGCAATTTTTTTCTGCGGCAAACAATATATCGCAATCAAAACCCAGAAACCTTTCTTTTATAGTTTCCGCATTATCTATGAAAAGCCCGTCATAACCGTCTATAAAAAGAACAGGCGCATCATCTGGTAAGTTTCCAATATGCTCTCTAATGAGATTTATCTTTTGACCGCCGCCCTGCCCCGCAGCCATATTACCGCCGCTCCACGGAACATTTTTTCCAAGATTTACTAATTTTATTTTATTTCTAATAGCTGATTGCTGCAAAATTGACATTTTGCTTTCGTCAGTTCCAACCGTAATTACATTTATCATTGATTCCCCCTCAATCGTGCTTGGTCTAACTTCTCTGGGTATCTGCGTTACAATCTCTGGTGTAAAGAAAAAGTTCGATTGAACTTTTAGCTTGGCAGGCACCCACTCATCTACAGGGATAATAGCATCCTTATAGCCTTCTATCAATCTCTTGGCGGCTTCTGGTCTAATAGCGTAAGCATGACAATTATACCAATAGCCAAGAGTATTAAGACGGTATCCCAACCAAACGCTGTCATGCTCTTTTAGTAAAGTATCAACCGCGCTAGTATCAATACTTTCATAGACTGCATCCTCTTCAAGGATTATGCCATTGCGATTAGAAGCGGCTATCCTTTCCCAAACTCTAAGATGGCTTACTGCACACCCAAACTCCGTAACTAACATGGGTCTTTCAAGTATTGGATCACGCCACTGTGCGTTTCTTACACAGCCTGTCTCGCTCTCTACTGTCTTCCAGTCTTTCCCCCGTGCGTCATACGCAGAGCCATGCAGAGAAATCTGATATACTATTGCCACCTTGGACCTTCAAACCACGCAACAAGGCTTTTCCTTGTGCCGCTTGTTATGGGGAGAACTCTATGTTGCAAATAGCTTGGGAAAACTAAAACAGTTCCTTTGAGTCGAGATGAAGCGTCTGGTGTTTCACATTCGCTAAACTCAAATTGACCACCCTCATATTCGCTTGGATCTGAAAGCTGAACGGTAACGCTTAATTTTCTGTCCCATGCTTCGCTGTTGTCCCAGTTTATGTCGTGGTGCCAGCTATAGTGACCACCCTTTTCAGCGTGGTATTCTGTGTATTGAATATGCGCCAAGTTCTCAATGTTAAACGAAAACACATTGTCGTTAGCAGCTTTGACATATTTCCAAATAATATCTTGAACAACATTGTTGCCAGTAAGCCAAGCTACATCACTTGACCTAATCCTTGTGTCTGCATTGTTAAATGTTCTAGCAGCCTCTATTTTTATCTTTGAAGCTTCGCTGAATATTGTTGATAGATCTTGATCTGACATTCCCCCAGACCACATTTGCCAATTAATTCTCATTGAAGTCCCCCTGCTATTAAGAATTAAACTTGAGCTTTTATATTACCAGAAAATATCGTCCTTTGAAGGGTGCTTTTATTTGGCTCTGCCATATGCAAAAGCATACTTGGAAAGAAAAAAATGTCTCCCTCAGAGATGTCTGGTTTATACTCAATAACGTCTCCCCTTATTGGGCAGTTAAATGGAGAGTAAAAAGTTGTTGAAGGGTGCTGGCTTTTGTTAAACTCAACATAAAGGACAAAAGAATAACCTAGCGCCCCGTGATTGTGAGGCTGCATAAAGTTGTTTGTAAAATACCTCTGCGCCCACAGGCTGCTTAAAAACAAAGGAGCCTCTAACTCTTTCCCTAGCGCCTCAAAGCTGTCTTTAACAATATCTACAAAATCTAGCGTATATTTTTTCTTGTCATTTCCATCGTAGTAGTCAGAAAAATGATCTCCAGACCAACATTCCCTGTTGTCCCAATCTACTAAATCTAGAAGTTTTCTTTTACAATTTTGCCAATCAGGTATGCTAAATTTATAAAAGCTAAGAGAAAAAGGACTATGAAGGATCATATGGGTTTATGGGCCAATCTTCTGGGTTCAAATTAGGCCAGTTTGCATGGGTTGTTATATCACGCAACTCTTGCCTATAGTTTATTTCAGCCTGTGTCATAGTACGATCTTGGCCCGCCATCCAATCACTATCAGTTAATTTTAAACTTCTATCGTGTCTAGCCTGAGCGGCAATTTCTTCTGTGGTTGGAGGTGTATAGTCTGCGATCTGACCACTTAATAAGGAAATCAAGTCAGAGTTATTTATGGTCATATCAGTATCGTTTATATCCATATGATATTCAATCCACCCGTATTCTGGGTGATTTATTTCACAAGAAAAATCTACATGATCTGATGTTGTATACTTGGCGTTTCTAGCCTCTGTAATCTGTACTGGCATTAAGAAATCCTCACCATAGCACTAGCGTGGTCTTGATAAACCTGAAACCCCATATTACGCCAAGTTCCACTTGGAGTATAGGGACCATATCCACCGCCAGACACATCAAGCCTTGTTGAAGTAAATCTTAGCTGGGAACCAGAATATGTCTGATCTGGAAGTCTAGGACTATAACCTGTCGCACTCTGCCTTAGAAACCCATAAGAACCTACGGTATTATAACTTGTGCTTGGGGTTCCCGTTGGGCCTGTTGGGCCTGTTGGACCAGTCGGACCTGTGCCTCCTGTCGGGCCTGTCGGACCAGTGCTTCCAGTTTGACCTTTCTGCCCCTTTTGACCTGTCGGCCCTGTACTGCCAGTTGGACCCTGCGAACCTGTCGGTCCTGTCGGTCCTGTTGCACCTGTAGGCCCCGTACTACCAGTTTGCCCCTTTTGGCCTTTCTGGCCTTTCTGACCCTTCTGACCAGTTGGACCAGTTGGACCTGTGCCGCCTGTTGGCCCTGTAGGACCGTTTGGACCAGTTGGGCCTGTATTACCCGTTTGACCTTTCTGGCCCTTTTGACCCGTGGGGCCTGTTGGACCCGTGCTGCCCGTGGGGCCAGTATTACCAACCTCGCCCTTCTGACCCTTTTGACCTTGGGGTCCAGTCGGGCCTGTACCGCCTGTAGGACCAGTCGGGCCTGTTGAACCCACCTCACCCTTTTGACCTTTTTGGCCTTGTGGACCAGTCGGGCCTGTAGGGCCAGCACCACCTTGTGGGCCAGTTGCACCTGTCGGGCCAGTAGGCCCTGTAGGGCCTTGCAATGCTGCATTGGCAATGGTCTGCTTTTCCCAAGTAGATGCACTTACATCGTAAACAGGAATAAGATCAGAAGAACCCGCATCTGTGCCCGTAGCAAAACCTGTAAGAGAAGATCCCACATTAGCGCTGTCTGTTACGTCAGCATTGGTTTCTATGGTATCTAACTTTGTACCGTCAGTTGCGATATCGCGCCCGTCCACAGTGCCCGTTACAGCCAAGTTACCTGTAACCGTAGCACCAGAAGACGTTGCAGCAACCTTGGTGGACCCTGCGTCCTGCAAGATGTTTAGGTCACTAGCTACCGCACTAATAAAGACAACAGCATTCCCCGCGAGGCTGATGGCGTTATCTGAGTTTGAACTCTCTTGCACGTTTCTTGTAAGAGTTGTGCCAGAAGTGCTGTATGTACCAGTACCTATTTCAAAATTGGTCGTTTCTTCAATGACGTACTGTACTACGTCACCGTTGTTTACACCAGCGGCTGCAAAGCTCTGAAAACCAGTAGATGCACTGCCAAGAGTAATTGTCCCAGTACCCGTAGTGCTGGTTGTCATCTTGGCTCTGTTAAAGAGCTTTGCCATGATACTGCCTTACGCTAGTTGAATAACACCATTGGTTGGGCTGAAGTCTAAGGTGAATGTGTCACCGTTGTTCAACGTCAATGAGGTGCCATAATCATAATACCCAATGATTGGGTCTGCGGGAGAAGTAACCGTGTCATCAAAGATATATATGTAACGGAATGGGCCAACAGTACCAGAGGCAGTTAATGTTAAATCTGCCACCACAAGCTTGTATGTCCCGCTAGTTTGAGACGATGAGCTTGTAGTCAGGTTGCGAGAAGAACAGTTGGTGTAACTAATCTCTGTAAGATTACCAACAATCCCGTTACCGTCTGATGTTGGGTTGCTTGATTCACTTCCCGGCGCAGTGTTTGTTAAGGCCACCGCAAGCTGGTCGCTTGCAAGATCCATGTTGTGGACTGCGTTTACCACAAAATCGTTTACTTTGTTAAAGCTCGCCATTTAGATAACTCCTATCATGCTATGCGAATTATAGCAGATGTGGCATCCGCTACGGGGAATTGTATTTCAAAGGTACTATCACTAGCAACCCTGTCGCTTCCAAAGTCTAACACAGCAACCGCTTTATTGGAAGCACTTGCGTTATAGATCAGCGCCCCCCTTGCTGTAAAGCTTGCGTCAGTCCATGAAATATTATCAAAGTCCACAATAGCAGTAGTGCCAGAGGTCTTTGGAAATGTAGATGTCACTGTCAACGGCTTGCCCCCCGCAGTGTATGCCGTTCCAGATGTATTGGTTATTTCATTTGTTGTACTATACACAGTTGTATCCGCACCCAAAGATGCTGCGCTAGAATACAAAGCTATCCTGAACGTATGTGCATCAAAATCATGCTCTGCCTGTAAAAGCTGAAGCTTAAAAGACGTACATGTTGTTTGAATTATTGCCATACCCTATCTCCTACGCGGCGGGTTGCCTGTATGTATCAGTTCTCAACTTGGCACCCAAAGAAGCCATATTGATAAGGGCTGATGAATATCTTTCGTTATACAACTGAACCATATCTCCTTCGCCCTTCATAAACGTATACGCTTCTATAAGAGATCCGTAAAGCAATGTCGCTTCCGCATTGTCACCAAGCCAAGATGTGCCAGAGGTAACAATAGAAGGTGGATCATAATAGTAATGCAACTCCAAGTCGTATGCTGCATCAGGCGTAGGGCCAAGCAAAAAGTTGCCATTGCCTGTAGCGGTATCCCCATCAAATATTGCGTAATACTGTGGTAACCCCTGCACTGTGGTGTCAGGGTAAGCTTCCCGCACAAAGTTTACTTCTTTGTCCAAAAGGTAAGTGTACGTTGTGCCATTGATGATGGCTAAGGAAAACGTAGCTAGAAAGTCATCAGGCCTCGCAACATACTTATTGCCAGCGTTTACATTGCCTGTGACGTTCCTGCGTAACTCTGGAATGGTGATATCCCTAAAGATCCGCTCTTCAGCCTGACGAACAAAGTTAGGAATATTGGTCACAAAGGTACTCTCTGTGTTCTCCGTATAGTCCTTGATCGCTTGCGTCAGTTCTGAATAGTTCATTTGAACTTTCCCTTATGCCATTCTAAACTTGCCACCCTTAGAGGCAGCGCCCATGCCACGGCAGCTACCACCATCGCGCATTTTCTTAACCTTACCGCCATAGGCCATTTTGCCTTTTCCATCAGCAGCATAAAATGGAACTTCCACACCATCTGAGTTCTTTACCATCTTCAAAGAACCACCATCTTTCATGGCAATAGGCTTGTTACGCATCATATAACCACCGCCCATTTTGTATTGGACTTCTTGATCTGTATCTTTAGCCGCCTTCTTAGCTGCCTTCATGCCCGCTTTAGTATACGGGAACTCTTTACTTCCGACCTTTGGCATATCAAACTCCTAAGTTATGCTAATATTAACAGTTCCTACCTCTGCTGTCATGTACTGTGCGTCATTCCACACAGGATTAAAACCAAACAAGCCACGACTAACCTGTAAGGATGTATCTGGTCTTGGATTCCTTAAAGACTGAGGATCATTTATCTTAATTCTACCAAGAAAGTTTTGTGGCTGATCTGGATCAACAACATCACGACCAACTAGAAATCCAGTCTTAACGCCGTTGCTGAACTCAGGAACAAGGTCAGACAAAGGATATCTGAACCCTGTCTTGTCGCAAAAACCAAAAGCATATTTGCCTCTCGCGTAGCTCATCCCGCACCCATCATAAATGTATTGAATGGAACAAACTTAATTGATGCTGTCTCTTCATCCTCACCAGCAGCAAGCTGGAATTGGAACTCATACTCTTGTTTTAAGTTAGCTGCCATCTGGGGATTCTTCTTCATGGCGAGATAATAAGCCATGCCAGCCACCAAGCAAGGGACGAACCGTGGAGGCACAGATGTTACTGTGGAACCCACACCAGATGAGAGGCCATCAATACCTTTAAGCCTAAAATAAGATATCGTGTAGGTTGTTGTGCTGTCAGGAACAGGCCACAGAGTTACTTTTGTTTCTGTCGGGAGCCTTTGGACGTAGATTTGGGTCGGCCTACCTTGCGTGTTTTTGTTTGTTTGCTGCGCGTAGGTTGCGACACTGACTCTTTCGAGGGCTGTATCGACTTGGTTTGTGCCCGTTCCAGTACGAATTTGATGTTCGATGATGTCGATTGTGTCCGTAGGAAGGGTATACGTTGCCGTACCCGCTGTAACAGCGAGCGTACCCGCTTCGATAGTGAAGAGATTAAGACCACGGTTCTGCCACTCCAATGTTAAAAGGTTCAGACTTCTTCGTGCGGTTTTAAGATCGTATCCAGTACGCATCTCAAGGCCAGCCCTTTCATAGGCTTCCTCAAAAATCTCTGGCATGTCTGGGGTTACTACAGCCATTATGTCACTACGCTCCTAAACCTTTTGGTTTTTTCTGCAATCTTCTTAGGCTGCTTGGCAACCTGCTTACCCTTTTTAGTGGCCTCGCGCTTTTTCTTCGTAGTGGCAGCGTACTCCGCAGAAGTCAAAGACTTGATAGCCTTCTCAGGAAGATATCGCTCACCTGTAGCTTTGCTCCCCTGCGTCGATGGCTTGCCACTCTTAGTGCGCCACTTCTGCTTTGTCCAAGACTTCAAGCTTTTCTGTGACTTCTTGAGCGCCATTAGCCTCGATAGCCCCCACCCTTAGCCTTATATTGCTTGGCAAGCATTTGAGCTTTTCTCGCACTCCACTGACCCGGTTTACCACCCTTGCCGCCAGCTTTAATTTTATTAAACAAATTCTTCCGCATAGTTGGCTTTGTGTAGTTTCCAGCCTCATTGACACGGCTTTTTGTTTTGCCGCCCTTACCCATGCGAATAATCTCAAGGTCTTTAGCATCGTCACCCGTGGAAACTCTATTCCCTACAAGTTGACTGCCCATCTGAGAACGCGAGATAGCCATTACCACTTCACCTTATCAGCCCAATATGCAGCGCTCATCTTGCCCTTTTTGATATTCCTACCATGACGGGCCTTAAAGCTTGCACGTTTCTTTTTCATCTTGTCGCCCTCGCCAGCCTTTGGTTTCCCTGCTGTCTTAGCGCCCTGTTCTCCAAACCTAATTGTCTTAACCTTATCACCCTCTTTAGCCACAACAACATGTGACTTCTTTGGGTGACTTGGTGTGCGTTTAGGCTTGTTGAATCCAGAAACCCCCGCCCGTGCTAGGCGAGGATCTTTTTTTGATTTTGTTTTTTTCTCAGCCATGACCTACTCATAAAATACTGTAACGCTTACGTTTGATGGTAGGGAAGCGTACACTCCATTCTTAGCCAGAATGCCATCGCCCGGTATGATTATATCAACCGTGCTTACAGCTTTTTCATCAACCTCAAGCAAAACTGTACCTGATGCCGCAGAAGCATTATCGTAAAATATAACGTCACCTGAGCCTCCAGATGACGTATTCACAACCACACCCCTCAGTCTGGTCCTTCTATCTACAAGCCCCGCTGAAGTGTGCGTGTGTGCAGATAATACGTCATTACCAGCCATATCCTACTCCAGTAATAGAGTTATCACTGATCCCGTGCCAGACAACGCAGATACATATGCACCGTTGTCTGCAAGGATTCCATCGTTTGGAAGGAACACATCATTCCATCCCGCTGGGAGAGTTAGATCCAACAGAGTGTCTCCTGATGCGGAGCCATTCTTAATGGTAAAGGCTGTAATGTTAGTGGCATACACTAAAATGCCCTGTATCCGACTTCGTGCGGGGCCAACGACCCCAGCACTAAATCCTGATGTTGAGACATTAAATGCCCGTATTTCTTGACCAGCCATCTAGGCCTCCTTTAAGCAAGGTTATTATTCTGAGCGTACAGAATAGTAACACGAACTTCACCCGCTGTTGTGGCGGCAGAGTTTGTTACGGTCAGACGTATATCAGCAGAACCTGTATCTTCCCATGCTAACGCTGCACCCGCTTGAGTAGTCGGGTATTTGCGACCTGCGGTTGTTCCAATAGCAAAAGTATTAAGGATAGATGTTGCGCCACCTACAGTGTCACCAACGCTCAAGTTGGTTGCTCCGCTTGCCGCAGTAATAACATCAATCACACAGTCAATAATTTGAGAGTTTGCGGGAATAACAACATTAGTTGTATCAGCAGCAATGGCTCCGCTTGACAAATCAGCAGCGAAAGTTTGAGACATTACGACTTGTCCGACATTTGCGACATCGCTTCCAAGTGTAGTGCCTGTGGTATTTTTGATGGTTCCAGCCTTGATTGGACCAGAAAAAGTAGTAGTACCCATGTCGATCTCCTGTCTGGGTTAGTCAAACACACCATGTGTTTGTCAGGGATATTGAGATACTAACATAGAAACAAAAAAAATAAAGGGGCAACTTTCGCCACCCCTTTACCGATAAAAGTTCTATTGAACTATTATGCTCCGCGAGAACCGTAGATTCCCAATGGATCTGATACACCAAAGCTGTAACGCTCACGCGCTTTATAGCGCACGTTACCAGTGTCAAAGTCACCATCCATGCCTGTTTGCATAGCGGTACGGACAAAGTGCTTCATGCCGTTGGGCACATCAGTTGTGATGAAGAAGGCATCATTGTCTGTCAGATAGTGGTTCACCGCATAACCCTCTGGGATAGACCCGTTTGAGTTAAGTGCGTTGATGTCATTATCTGCTGTACCAACACGCAGAGTTGTTTCCAACAAGCGAGTTGCAACAAACATCAATGCTGGTGGAATGATCAACTTGCGAGGGCGAGCAGCAATCAACAAGCCACGTTCATCAGTGAACGCAGCGATATCAATAACAGCTTGCTCAAGTGAAGTTTCATTCAAGTCAGCATCAGTTGTAGGGCGGTTAGCGTTAGTTGTGCCCTCAACAGTTGGGTGCGCTGTGCTAAACAAAGTAACGCCATCACCTGAGTTAAAGGTGGTGAAGCCTGTGTTTAACAAAGACGCAGCCTTTGTTTGCTTGGTGTATGCCATACCGCGAGCAAGAGCTTTAGTATAGCGAGCAGAAAGCGAATCATAAAGATTGTCTTCCATAGCCTCTTCTGTAATAGAAAAGCCCATTGCGACAGTCTCATGATTGTAACGCGCAGTAAATGATTCCTGTGCGTTATCATAAGAAATTGAAGCACCTTCTGCTTTCACAGGGGCGGCTCCAAATCCGCTCAATTTAACTTCCTCTTCAAAGCTACGCTCTGAAGTTTCAGTTTCATAGATCTCAGCATGTTCGTCTTCGTACTTGCCGTACTCCAAACCAAACAATGCATTCAGACCGGGTAGTAGCTCTTTAAGGAGCTGGGCGCGTGAAATAGCCATGATTTAACCTCCTTATAAGCCTACGTTATTGGTCATCTGGTGAGCGCCCGGATTGAACTTTACAAGCACATCTGGGAACGCATCAGCAGGATCTGACACATGTGAAACAACACGGAACGCCGCTGCGGCAGTCTTTACCGTAGCGTCCAATGCAGATGTAGAGTTACCTGTCGTGGTGTTACCAGTTGAGGTAGACTGTGCTGCTGCAAAGAATGTGTTCGTACCGATAATTGTTTGCGCTCCTGTACCATCAAGCTGAGCTTGGAATAGTACGTTTGGATCGTCAACAACATATGCTTTGATCGCAGTACTACTACTGTTTGTACCAGATGGGTAATACTGCGCCTGAACACGTTGGCCTGAAGAATTTACATACTCACAACCAACGAAAACGCCGATAGCGCCAACGCCTGTTGTTCCTGAGATGCTGTTAGATGTCAGGTCTGAACCTGAACCAGTTGCAAGTGCGATGTAACCATCAGCCCCAATGATAACAACTTGCCCGTAAAACAGGTTTGTTGCTTCTCCAGCGGGGTCAATGAGATACTGATTAGTCGCACCAGCATACGGCATTCCGTCTGCGCGGCGCACAGGCTTTAAGCCGTAGGGAGCTGCTGTAGTAGCCATTTTCTCATACTCCTAGAGTTTAAGTTACGACAAGCTCCCCAAAGGGTCACTTGCCAAATGAAGTTCGTGTGCTCCGCTCTGGATTTAGAACGGGCATACGGGGGTCTGATTGTTTTAGGTATGAGTTATCGACAGCATCCATTTGGCTTTGAGCCGTTTGTAGCTGTGCTTCAACTCTTGCCTCGACGTTCTCAGTGGCGTTTTGACAAAGCAGTAAACCACCTACCTCAATGTTGTCTTGGAACCTTGAATCTATATCAGACACAACTTGAAGGTCTGCATGTTCCTCTTTACGAACTGGCGTCCATCCCTCACGAAATCTAGAAGAGACGTTCTTGTTATCCATATTACCCAAGGTAGATGTGCGAATCCAGCGGTAGGTAATACCATCACGCGGAGTCGGGGTTGGTAACATTGTCGGTCTCGTCCATGACGCTTTGCGTGACTCCGCTTCGCGGGTCTGTGTTGTGCGTGGAGATCTGTTCGTCATTTGGATTGATCCTTCATTAATTGCGCCGCATATTGCTCATTTGAGAGTCCAAGCCGCTTGGCGAGAGAGGCTTGCGTTGAGGTGAGTCGCACTGTGCGTGATTTTTTCGTCGTTCTCGACGGTGCAGCAACCACGGAGCCACTTTGACGTTGGGGTGCTTGTACCTCTACTTGCCCATCGTCAAATTTATCTGGAAAGACCTTTTTCATGGCCTTATCAATTTCTGTATAATACTGATCTGTGTTTGGATCAATCCCTGATTGCACAAGGCGTTGATGCACACCATATGCGAAACCTGTCATTTCAGGATCTTTTTCAAACCAAGTATTTCTCTTGCCCCACTCAACTGCTCGCGGATCAACTTGAGGAGCCACTGGAGCCTGTTGTTGATATTGAGGTTGAGCTTGAGGCGCAGGTCTCTTGACAGGCTTATAGTTAGCTATTTTATCAGCCTCTATCTTTAAGGCAGTAACCCTGTCATTTGCCTCAAGAATTAAATCAGAATCTCCAGCATCAATAGCTTCTTTATATGCTGCCTTTGCACGATCTAACTCAGCTTGGACGCGACCTTTGGCTTGGGTAACAAGAGTTTCTTCCCCTTGCTCTAGCGTTTTTCTAAGACGCTCATTCTCAGCCTTAACAGACTCAGCATATTTTAAAGCTTCTTCACGAAGCCTAATAGCTTCCTCTTTATTCCTACGCTGCTCATTAGCCTCGTAAGTCATTTTCTTGAAGCGCTTTTGAACACCCTCAGAATACTTATCTAACTCATCATCATTAAAGACTTCAGGGTCAGCATCCTCAGCTTTGCGAGGCCTGCCACGATCCTCTTCTGGAGTATCGTCTACAATTTCAATTTCAAACTTATCATCAGACACAACATCTTGTGTATCAGGTGATTCGTTTCCAACATCTTCCATCATTTCAGGTTCTGAAGCTAAATTACTCATGCCCGTGTATACCCCCTTGGATCGTCAACAACAGCTTCTATGGTGTCATCGTTCACCAATCGAAACTCTTTGCCGTGTATTTTAAACCTTGTTCCTGAATAGGATCTAAAGATCACAAAGTCACCTTCCTTACAGTAGGCTCCATTTGGAAATCTTTCCTTATCGGAATACGCATCTGGTCCAGTCTTTATAACAAAACCAATGATAGATGCTGTTTCTTCCATTTGTCTGAGGCCATCTGGCATATACACGCCGCCCTCAGTTTTCTCATTAACCTCAACTGTACTAATGAGAACCTTGTAGCCTTTAGGTTCTGGCAACTGAGTCGCTACTTTTTCCTCAGTTATCTTTTTGTCTGCATACATTTTATATACCTTGCAGTGATTAGGTTCACAGAAACCGTGCGTGGATCACCCCACGAAGCCCCCATATGTAGAAATAGTTCAATTGAACTTATTGTTCAATAAATCTTTTGTCTATTTCCTGTAAATCAGCTTCAAGTAACTTTAAAGCCTCATATCTCCCAACAAGTCTGCTGTAGTCTTCCATAGTTTGCGCTTGGCCCCCAGCCAAGAACTGTTCTATTTCGACTTTATAATCGGAGATACTGCGCTGCATGAGCGCAATAACTGTATCATCCATCCCCCTTACCTAGCTCCTTTGCTAATTCAACACCAAGTTTCGCCCCAGCTTGCTGGTCTGCTCGCTGAGAGTTATCAAGATCGGTAGCCAGCTTAACCCCCAGCTTGGCACCTTCTCTCTGATTAGTGGCTTTTATCTTCTCAGCTTCAAGCTGAAGTTTAGCCGTGTCTAGTTGCATCTTATGCTGAAGCTCTTGAGCTTTTAACTGAAGCTCTTGCTGCTGCATCTGAACTACAGGGTCTTGCTGTTGAGCTTGAGCTTGCTCTTGGGCAGCTTCCGCTTGATCCTTCTTGAGAAGTTTTTCTGCTGCATCCTTAGCCAACCTAGAGATCTCAACCTCCACATCTTCAGGAAGGTTCTGATCTTCACTTGGCAATTCAACACCAAGCATTTTCTCCATTTCCCTACGATACTGGAACGCAACATGTTCTGTGATATGAGCCGCCATTGCTTGCTGTATTACTTGAGCGAATGGAGACTGCCCTATCATTTGAGCCAGCTTAGGATCTTGAGCAGCAGACATATGAACGGCTAAGTGGGCTTCATGGTCTTGATACTTGAATGCCTTAACTGGCTCTTGCTTCAAGATCATCATGTTCTCAGTTACGGGATCAGCAGGTTTGATATCATCAGGAAGCTTAATAAGATCGTCGGCATCCTGAATACCAAGAACCTCAAGCATTTGCCTGTGAAGCTTGCCCATATCATATAACTGAGGAGCTTGCTGCGCTAACTGTAATGCAGCTTGATACTGCATAATCCTTTGAGACATCGTAGCGGCATTGGGGTCTGAGACTGGTATAACATCTATGCGCTTATCAAAGTCATCTGTCCTGCTGAAGTCTCCATCAACTTCATAGGCGTACTCTTCTGGCATATAGTCATGAACAATCTTAGCAAGAAGTCGTAACTCTTTTTTCATGGCTGCATGAAGACGGGCCTGCACACCAGACATCACCTTCATTGAACGCTCCATGAGGGCAAGAGTTGTGCCCACGGGTGCCTGTGCGTTAGTATCTCCTACTTGAATGTCTGCGACTGAGCCAATGCGGCGTCCCTCTTCGACAATATTTCCAAGTAAAGAGTACAGTACGCTTGATGGCTCTTTGTAAGGGATAAACGTAATCGAGTCACGTATGGCACCGCCCGGTACGTCCACATCCCTAAATTCACCCGGCATAAGAGGAGTGTCATCCCCCTTAATACGAAGACCGCGAGCCTTAAGACCCGCTGGCAAATTCGACAATGTGCCAGCATCCACCAACTGACGAAGGATGGATGTAGCCGACTTAGCAAGTCCACCAATAAGGTGTATAAGACCTGTTCCATAGAAACCCAAACCCGGCAGATAGCGGTAGTGAACGAAGTGTAAGCGCTTCTTTTTCCTCTGATCATCCTCGTACCAGTTCTTTCTTATGGATAAAATTTCTCTTGATGATTTATCAATGGTCACAACATACGGACGGGCAATCCCATCTGGGTCATCAAACTCATCTGGCATGTTAATCGTTACATGCATTTCAAGTATTGTATGACGATCATCGTCTTCGATTACAGCGCTTTCTCCATCCAACTCATCATACTTCTCTTGGATATCAGAGAAATCTGGAGAAGGTGCGGGTAACTCTACATCACGATAAAAGCCAGCAACCTGAAGCTCTTTTATTTCGTTTTCACTTTTCTTCATGACATGCGTGTATCGTGGGCAAGTCATCAAATCTGTTGCTCCATAAGATACAACAAATTCTTCCGATGGAACAAACACAGCGCAAGGTCTATCCATTAACGGATCATAGTAAACTTTCTTAAACGCAGATCCAGCTAGAGGAAGCTTGAAAAGCATTTGTTCTAGTTCGTCACGATATTCTGTCATCTCTTCTGTGAGGAGATAGTTCATTTCGTTTTGAACACGATCAGCTTGATCTGCTTTTTCTGGGGTCATCTTCCCCATAATCTTTGACCTAACAGGACCACCAGCAGGGAAAAGTTCTCCCATTGCTTGAGCTTGGAACCTAACAACAGATTCTGTAAGCACAGGATGGAACACGCCAGACGCACCAGCCCACGGCTGCTGTCTGTCTTCAATCTTCATGCCAAGTAAATCTAAACCTTTTACATAAGCCCTAGCCCAGTCAGAGCGTGACTCACGGTCAGACTCAAAATCACTAACAAGGTCAGATGCCATAGATTCAAGTTCTGACTCCTCTATGAACTCAGCCAAGTTGGAGTCATGATCTGGACCCATCAGGTCTTCAGCAAGGCTACCTTCAAAGTCAATGATAACGCCACCGTCCTCTGTTTCCATGGAAATGGAATCTGGATTTACGATCTCAACAGTAAGCTCTTCTTCAGATGGATTATCTTCAATCTCTACATCAGAAGGAACCATTGGTTTTTCTATAGCCATGAATCACCTTCAGCTTGTGTAAGTGGACATTATCAAAATATTATTGTGCGGTCTAGTGTCGAGGTGGGCAACTTGGGGGAAGCCACCACACCCCGACTAGGGCACTGGGAGATGCACCCATAACTATCCTTTATCTTAGACCGACTGTTGAAACAAATATTATATTACTGTATTAAAAAGTCATGGATAACATGTTGATTTGGAACATCGTATTAACTTTTGTGGTTCTACCCATAGGGTGGTGGGCCAATCAGATTGCATCTGAAGTTAAACGTCTCAACATATTATTGAACATGACAAGGGAAAACTATGTAAAGCGAGAAGATCATTCTGGAGAACTTGGGAGAGTTGTCGATCATCTTGTAAGGCTAGAAGCCAAGATAGATAAACTTGCAGAAAAATAGGGGGAGATAGGCATGGGATATGTTCATCTGCGCCCTAACAGCGATATTAGCTAGTCAAAGCCCTACCATAGGGCTGCATCAGACTTGTGAGTACAGGTGCCCTAGAGAAGTTTCACAGTTTTATTATCAGTATCCAGCCAAGGTCAGGGTTCCTTGGAAGCATTTCTGTCCACCATACATCGTTGTTGGTAGGGGGAGAAAGACATGATTGATCCATTTACGGCGCTTGCGGCTGTGAAATCTGCCGTATCCGCAGGCAAGGAACTGGTAAATGTCACCAAGCAGATTGGTGAGTTCTTCGACGGAGTAGATGAGTTACGCGCAGCGCACGAGAAAAAGAAAAACAGTTTGTTTTCTGGAACCGATGAAAACGCGATGGAGACTTTTGTGAATTTACAGAGGGCCAAGGACGCTGAGGAGGAGCTTCGTCAGATTGTTATTGCAACCAGAGGTTTTAGCGCGTGGGGTGAGTTGCAAGCTATACGTGTACAGGCAAGAAAAGATCGAAAGGCAAAGCTTGAGGCTGAGAGAAAGCGCAAAGCAAAGCGGATTGAACGTATTATCGTTTACGGTGGTTCAACAATTATTGTTTCAATAATGATTGGCATAACGGTTGTAATAATCTTGGCAAAGCAGGGTAGACTATGAGTGACGGTCTAAGTGGTGTGGGGTCAGCCCCATTCAACATTCAGTCAGATATCCATCAGCAAACTCAAAGCCGTGAGCGAATAGAGGCACATCTTGCTGAGCAAAGGGTGACAAAAGAACATCGCGCAAATCACATGCACTTAGAATCCCTTAGAGAGCAAAGACTAGATCTAGGCAAAGCTTATGATAGGTTTGGAACAAAGACTACTGCCGATAGACCACAGGGAACTAACATAAACATAGAAGTTTAGTTCAATAGAACTTTTAATAATACTCTACAGGACGCTGATACTTAGGCTCATCATCCCAATCATCTGACTCAGCCCTGACCCATCCACCCTGCCTAAACCTCAGGAGTGCCTGTGATGTAGAGTCAACAAAGTCATCATGTTCTCCTGATGGAAATGCAGCGCATTCTTCTATCACATCATCTGCCCACTTGGTCGGTGGGTGCCAGATAGATCCACTAGAAAATAAATCCGTTACCGCGTTCACCCTTGCTATCTTATCCTGCCCCCGTGAGGGGGTAAACTCAGTGACAGCCATACCCATAGCCCTAAGCTCAAATATAAGCGGGGCACCAGAAGCTTTCTTCTCCACAATCAATTGATCTGGGTCAAACTCAATGTATTTATCATAAGCAGCACGTTTTAACTCTGGGAACTCAAGCTTCTCTTTGTATGCATCCAGCAGTATTAAGTTGGGCTGGCTCTTGCCGCTTTCGTCTGGGTGGTAGAATACGCCCCACGTAGTGCAGGCACTGTAGTCAGATCGTTGTGTCTTGAGGAATGCGGTGTCCCAAGACTGCAATATGATCTCACATGGGGGCGGGCTTGGCTTATCCCACTCTCTCCACCATTCACGCTTGATAAGTGCCCCCTCTTCAGAGGTGGGGTTCTGTTGATACTGAGCATTCCACTTAGATGATGGCAGTTCTGCCTCCAAGGCACTAAGTTCTTCCTTCGACCAGAACTCAGGCCATAGAGGAGTGCCAGAAGGAAGTATGGCAGGGAACTCAATTACTTCCCATTCGTCCATACCTTTGCGGTTACCTGTGGATTTAAGGATCTGACCAGTAAGATCTCTCAAAGACCACCGCGTCATCACGACAATGATGGCACCACCGGGCTGTAATCGCTGGCGTGGGCCAGATGTGTACCATTCATACACACGATCATAGACTTCTGGGTTAAATTGCCCCTGCTGTGCGTCCTGTTCTGAGTGAGGATCATCAATAATTAGCAGATCAGCACCCTTACCAGTCACAGCACCACCTACACCGATAGCAAAGTAGTCACCTCGCTTGTTGGTATTCCACCGACCAGCAGCTTTTGAGTCGGATGATAGACTAATCCCGCTAAATACCTTCTGAAAATCCTCAGACTGAATCAGGTTACGGACTTTACGCCCAAATCCTACAGCTAATTCTGCTGTGTGTGCCGTTTGAATGACTTTCTTTTCAGGATATTTACCAAGAAACCACGCAGGAAGAAGGTATGATGCGAACTCCGACTTGGTATGACGGGGTGGCATGTTAATAATCAGACGTTTTAGCTCCCCTTTCGCTACACGCTCAAAGGCATTCGCCATTTCTTGGTGGTGCCTGCCACTGATAAAGCTGGGCCACATCATATTCACAAAGGATATGAAGTCATCTTTAGCCGCAGATTTATTCTGTACCTCTTCAAGCTCCTTGATCAGGTCAAGCAACTCTGCCTGCTGCTCAATAGGAAGAGTATTCAACTTGCTTTTGATCTTTGACAGTTGCAATTCCAAAGCCCCCTATATATAATATATATATAATATATACATTACTACGGAATATATACTTAAAGATATCTAATAGTATTAAGATTAATGTAATTCTATCTGATATACTACCAATAATGTATTTATATATTATAGGGGTGGGGGTATGAAAGTTGCAGAAGAAGAATTGCTTAGTGACGTAAACAGTTACGTCGAGGCACTCCCAGATAGAACAACAATGTACCGACATGTGGCTTACCTGATGGGGAAACTGCATCTGGGGTGGGTAGATATACCAAAAGAAGAAAGCAGCACTCAGTGGATCTCTCAGCGAGAGCTAGAGGTGTTTCCATACTACAGGGAAGTGCTCACACGATACAGGGAGAGAGGGTATTATTAAAACCTTTTGTAATTGTTTGTGTGGAACATCATGTATAC
>Ga0213866_10000554_pt1 | contig 29553 bp, 27 predicted proteins | sample PICome_11_FD_160079 | JGI IMG/M metagenome (GOLD analysis project Ga0213866, IMG submission 160079) | Coastal seawater microbial communities near Pivers Island, North Carolina, United States - PICO284 | ecosystem: Environmental > Aquatic > Marine > Coastal | place: USA: North Carolina... | reverse complement strand
CCTAGGTAGCTCTCTACACTACTTCTTTCTGTAGGTGTAAGAGCACTATCATATAACAATATTTCAGAAATTTTACCATTATAAGGGTATGTGCTGTTACCAGAAATGTATCCGACATTTCCTGGCCCCCAATCTTTATTTCCTGTAGTAGTTATAACATGTGAACCATGTGCAACACCGTTCTTATAAAAAATAACATTAGAACCATCATCCCACAAACTACTTATCAGATACTGCGAGTCAGTCGGATAAAGGTTAGAGTATGGGCCATAAGGATCCATATCATATACATAGTATCTTAAACGATGATATGCACTACTGTAATAAAAGTATGCACCCCTCGTAGCAGGATCATCTTTATTGACTAATATAGACATAGCCATATCTGAACCAATTCTATTATGAGCTGCAAATACAGTATTTACGGCAAACTCACCAATATCAGGATATCTTAGATATGATGGACTCGCATTTGAAAATAACATTGTCGATTGACCATTTTGCCCTGAGGCAGTATCTGTATATGCTGGTCTCAATGAAGCATTTGATTGAACTGCATGATTGCCATTACCAGACCTATCCATCAAACAACCTACTTTTCCTGCATTACCCGCTCCACCTGGAACTGACTTAACGCCTGTTGACGGGTCGTTACAAGATTCAGTTTGCCATACAGACTCTTCATCATCAGTATCAAACCACATTACAAACCCTCCAGGAATATCAAGTGTGCAAGGCAGTCTTTCATTTGCCCAATCACCATCTATAGAACAATCAACTAAAGGATTTCCCGAATAACCAGTTTTACAATTTCCTTTCAGATCATAATTTCCAGCAAATGGTACAGCATCTTTGTAAGAGGCATTGTTATAATAAGGCGTAGTATCGTCACATCTTTTTCTATCGCAAGATCCAGTTGCGTCTGCGGCCCATGCTCCAGTTGCGTCGCACTCTCTTGTTGGTGCTGTTGACCATTCGTATCCTTCTGCGCATGCTGTGGCGGTTCCTGTTCCGTTTGCAACGGTAGCCGGCCAGTATGCGCTACCTACCAGGTCACCGGATGAGTCGCAGATGTTAGCTACACAATTTGTCGTAACTTCTTCCCATATTCCTTTTCCAGAGCCGTCATCTTTACAATATTCCATTACTGTGCCATTTAGTCCATTATCGCATATAGCACCTTCTTTTACTCTTACTGCGCCAATATTCTCATTTCCGTCACAAGTGATCGGTTCGCATGTATCGCTTAATGTTGTCCAGTAATCCGTTGCAGCATCCACACAAGTTAGCCAATGTTCGCCTGATTTACCTGTAGGGCAGCCTATTTCTTTATTAGGCGTAGTGCCTGCCGTACATCCGCCGGCATATGTTGGAACACAGCTTGAACCGATACTGGTCGGCTCCCAGTTTCCGTTGATAGTACAAACTCTTTTTGCATCACCGTCATAATCAGAGTCACCGCACCCTGATAAATCCTCTGAGTCACCGATATCACCGGTAGGACCGCTACACTTTATTTTTGCACATATATCTGAAGATGGAGTTCCCCAAATATTATTATTACATGTTTGCAGGCTGTAACCTTCTTCTCCCCAGTCACATGCTTGTGCAACCCTAAGATTTCCATTGGTTTTACAGCTTATCTGGGTTTCAACTTCGCAATCGCTATCAGTAACCTGCCATACTCCGGCATCGGTACATTCTTGTATTATGCCCTTTCCGCTTGACGGTTTCATATTATTTATGCACGAAAGCCTTCTGGTATCGCCATAGAAACCTCCGCCACTGCATTCTATCAATGCACATTTTCTATCTGTTATTTTCCACTCACCATCATTTCCTGAGTCAATACGACATGTTTCTATAACCTTTCCAACATAGCCGGTTGGGCAGGTTTGGGTTGAATCATTTTTCTGTCTGCTTTGACCAAGCTCTGTGCATTCGCCCGTAACATCTGGCGCGTCTTCGGCGCTTTTCCCAGATTTTATAACGAATAACAAACGGCATGCTGCCGAGTCATTTGAAACATTATATTCTCCACCATTAATGCAATCCCCGACTATCATTTCTTCTGCAAATATCTCACCTGTCAAAGGGTTGCCGTCATCGGCCTTTTCGTCAATAGCCCTTGCATCTTCAGGGGTTAGGATAGGCATTGCATTAGAGTTAGGGCCTACAGAAAATCCTGCAACTTCAATTACTAATGCTTGATCTGGCAAAGATGTCGGCAAAGGGAATTTTATATTATAACCACTTGAATCAATATCTGATGCAGGTACACCTACGCCTGGAATAAAAGTTGAAGCGCCATCATATTGACCTTCTAGCATTCCTGAGGCTGAAAGATGCTGCCAAAGATATAATGCTTCGGCTGGGCTATCTATTGCACCATTTCCATCACCACCTGTTGGATTGCCTGAAAGTGATGACGTATCTGCCATATCACCTGGCAAAGAGCCGTGTTTTCTTTCAAATTTCTCTATTGAATGACGAAAATGCGCTATATCTGATGTGATTTTACCGAGTTTTGCCTTATTTACCATGGTGACGCCACCGGCCGTAAGGACAATAACCGCTGCAACAGAGGCCAAAACTACCGACATCTCAACTATACTAAAGCCGAGAGTATGCTTTCTTTTATTGCCAGAAAACAAATTTAACATAGCCCCCCGTTATAACGTCTAAATATCTGTATAATAGTTATATTAATTTATTGTAACATAATTGTAATATTTAAACAAACTTTATAATAGACTTAAGTAAAAAAAAGATGGCCACTTTTCTACTATTTGTTGAAAGCCCTTGTTATTATAAGTTTATAAGTTGTTAGTTTTATTGTATTGATGCTTGAAAGATAGGCGTTTTTTTGTAATATACGTGTTGCATACTGCATGGATTCAGGAACTGGTATTATAATTTATGGTAGATAAAGTTGTTAAGGATAATGAAGTTTCTCTGGCAAGCCATCTTAACGAGCTTCGGAATCGGATATTCGTATCTTTAGCGGTTTTTGTAGTAGCGTTTATAGCTTGTTATTTTTTTGCAGAAGAAATTTATGCGTTTTTAGTTCGTCCTCTAGCAGATATTTATGGTGAGGAGCAAGGAAAAAGGTTGATTTATACAGGTTTAACCGAGGCCTTCTTTACTTATATGAAGGTAGCTTTTTATGCTGCTTTATTTGTTTCATTTCCTTTTTTAGCATCTCAAATTTACATTTTTTTAGCTCCGGGACTTTATAAAAAAGAGAAAAAAGTATTATTACCTTTCATAGCTGCTACCCCCGTACTTTTTCTTGCGGGAGGAGCTTTAGTTTATTATTGGATATTCCCTTTAGCATGGAAGTTCTTTGTTAGCTTTGAAAGTTTAGGAGGCGCGGGCGCTCTACCTATTCAGTTGGAAGCGAAGGTAAGTGAGTATTTGTCATTGGTCATAAATCTTATTTTGGCATTTGGTATAGCGTTTCAACTACCTGTTTTACTTACATTGCTTGCAAAATTTGGCTTTGTAACGTCCGAAGGTCTAAGAAAAAAGCGTAAATACGCAATAATTATAGTATTATTTGTAGCAGCATTTTTAACCCCACCGGATATTATAAGCCAAATAGGCTTGGCGTTACCAATGCTATTTTTATATGAGTTCTCGTTAATTTCCTGCAAATGGGTACAAAAAGAAGAGTAACTACCTGTTTCTTAAGCAGAAGGTTCACGCATAGTTACAAACTCTTCAGCAATTGTTGGGTGTACTCCTACAGTTCGGTCAAACTCATACTTTGTTGCACCAGCTCGGATTGCCACACCTAAAGCCTGAATGATTTCACCTGCATCAGGGCCCACCATATGCGCACCAACCACTTTATCAGAGTCCTTATCTACGATTAGTTTCATTAGTATCTTCTCGTCAATATCCGACAAACGATATTTAGTTGGAGCAAAGCTAGTTTTGTATATATCTATATTATTATATTTTTCGCGCGCTTGTTCTTCGGTTAGGCCGACTGTTCCAATTTGAGGTTGGCAAAATACTGCGGTAGGTACAATAAAATCTGAAAAATTACGCGTTTCTTTGCCAAAATGTGTATCAGCAAAAGCCCGCCCCTCATTAATGGCAACTGGAGTTAGGTTATAGTTACGGTTTGTAACATCTCCAACTGCATAAATATTATTTACGGATGTTTGTTGCCATTCGTCCACGTCAATCTGGCCTCTATCATCAATTTTTACATTAGTGTTCTCCAGCCCTAGCCTGTCAAGCAAAGGTACTCGCCCTGTTGCAAACATTACTTGATCTGCGCCCCACTCTTTATCATGGTTGCAATGCAGGTTTAGGCTGCCATCATTTTGTTTTTCTATTATAACGGGATTTGTAGTGGGTGCTATTTTGATGCCTTTTTTCTCCATCTCTTCACGCACATGTTGGCGTATGTCATTGTCAAAGCCGTTCAATATAAGGTTTCTACGTACCATTAAGGTCGTATCTACGCCGAGCGCATTGAAAATACCTGCAAACTCTATAGCTATATAACCACCGCCGACAATTATCATCTTTTGCGGCAGCTTTTCCAGATGAAAAGCCTCGTCTGAAGTTATAGCGTGTTCTTGCCCATCAATTGCTGGCTTAAAAGGTTTTCCGCCAACTGCGATAAGGAATTTGTCCGCAGTAATTTTTTTACCTTCAATTTCAATTGTTTTTTCATCAATGAATTTAGCAAAGCCATTATGGACATCCACATTAGCATTTTTTAGCATGTTATCGTAAATGCCATTTAGGCGCTTAATCTCATTAAATGTATTATCTTTTAATATTTTCCAGTTAAATTTAGGTTGTTCAAATTCCCAGCCATATGAGCGTGCAGATTCAAATTCATCAGTACAATGTGATGCATACATGTAGAATTTTTTTGGCATACAGCCGCGATTAACGCATGTTCCGCCAAATTTGTCACCTTCGGCTATTCCTACTTTTGCACCTAAATTAGCTGAAGAACGTGCAGCAGCTACTCCTCCTGAGCCCCCGCCGATAACAAATAAATCATAATGCGTAGTCATATTGAGTCCTTTTTGTATAAAGTGTATCCGTTGAAAATTTAGGTTAATTCATAATATCATTTCTTTTAAAGTTTAACAGAGCGTTCTTCAATCCAGTATTTGTCATTCGTCGATTTGATAGGCTAATCCACATGAGCCGTAATAAGCTAGACTCGCCAGTCATGCCGTCTAGTTACACTCTCAAAACACCTTCATTGCGAGGAATGCTCTAATATCAACATTTTCATTCACATAGTGTTAATACTCTGTTATTTTAGCGAGCAAATTAAATAATCAAGAGTAAAAAATGCATAATATAAAGGCTATAAGGGAAAATCCTGAACATTTTGACGAAGGTATGAAAAGAAGAGGTCTTGGGCCTATTTCAGAAGAGATATTGCAGCGTGACAAGGAAGTGCGTGGTGAGAAAACAGCTTTGCAGGATTTGCAGCAGCAGGCCAACGAGTGGGCAAAAAAAATAGGCATGTTAAAGTCCAAGGGTGAAGATGCGTCTGAGGCTATATCAAAGTCAAAAGAGCTAAAAGCTCAGGTTCAGGAGTTAAAAGCAAAAATAGAGAATGAGTCTGAGGATATCCCTACCGAGTTGGTAGACGAGCTATTATATAGTTTGCCTAATATTCCGGCTGACGATGTACCTCTTGGTGATTCAGAAGATGATAATGAGGAAGTCAGGCGCTGGGGTGATAAGCCTGATTTTGATTTCACGCCAAAAGAGCATTTTGAACTTGGTGAGAATTTGGGGCTGATGGATTTTGAAACTGCCGCAAAGCTATCTGGTAGCCGTTTTGTTATCCTGAAAGGTGCTCTTGCTAAGCTTGAGAGGGCTATAGGTCAATTCATGATTGACGTGCATACTCAAGAATTTGGCTATGAGGAAACAGCCGTGCCTATTTTGGTGCGTGATGCTGCTATGTTTGGCTCCGGTCAGTTGCCTAAATTTGCTGAAGATTCATTTCAGACTACTGATAATTATCGCATTATCCCTACAGCCGAAGTTCCGCTGGTAAATATGGTAAGAGAAGAGATTTTAAGTGAAGATAAGCTGCCTATGCGCATGGTTTCACTAACTCCATGTTTCAGGTCTGAGGCTGGTTCTGCCGGTAAGGACACTCGTGGCATGATTCGCCAGCATCAATTTTGGAAAGTTGAACTAGTGAGTATCACGGATGAAAATAGTTCAGATGAAGAGTTAGAGCGTAAGACCAATTGTGCAGAAGAGATAATCAAAAGGCTAGAGATTCCTTACCGTGTGGTTAAATTATGCACTGGCGATATGGGTTTTTCTGCTAAAAGAACTTATGATCTTGAGCTTTGGATGGCTGGACAAATAAAATACCGTGAAGTTTCAAGCTGTTCAAATTGCGGAGATTTCCAGGCTCGCCGCATGAATGCCCGATATAAGAACGAAAAAGGCGAGAATGTTTTTGCACATACTCTAAATGGCTCAGGCTTGGCAGTCGGCAGGGCAATGATAGCTATAATGGAAAATTACCAAAATGCCGATGGCTCAATAACAGTTCCTGACGTGTTAAAACCATATATGGGCATGGATGTTATAAAATAATATCTAGATTAATAAAATGGGAATTATACAAAAATCTCTGATAGTTGTTTTTATCTTATTTGGGATAGGAGTTTTAACTCTTGTTAGTTACAAGCCTGAGCGAAAGATAAAAGAACTTCCTGCGTTAAATTACGCATACGCACCGGCTCCGTCGCAGACGCGCAAGTCTAATTGGGACAAAATGATTGGAACATGGTACGGTTCTCAAATAGTTAAGGGAGGGGGAAGTTATAGCTGGATAAGCAATAAAACTGGTGATGGGAATTACAGTCTTGAAACAAGGTTTGTACTTCCAGGCGGAGAAGTAAAAGAAAAGATAGAGTTTGGTGATTGGGGGGCAGGTAGTAAAATTTATTTTTCTATTTACAGGGGTGATGAAATTAATGGTAAGTACCATTATAATGAAGAAATGGGGCCATATTATGTTGATATTTACAATATCTTAGAGATAAGTGAAGATAGTTTAAAATATCAAAATGTAGAAAGTGGAGAGGTCTATCAGGTTAAAAAGGTTCCTGATGATTTTCAGATGCCTCTAATTAATAGGCCTTAATGTTTTATATATTACCTTGTGTTTTCGGGTGAATAACGTGTTGCAAAATCTGTAAAGTGTCCCAAGACTCTTCTTTGGGAAGGCGGGTTTTATTGCACTCTTCTGGGGGAATATTGAGTTTAGCGACTCTTTTAAGCCCATATTTTTTATGGTCATTTGTAGCTATTTACGTATTTTTGCGTGTGTTTTAATAGTCTGTAACTTTATTTGTCAATATAAACCTATGGCGTAGGTTTTTTAATTGCCATAAGTACTGTTTGTGTGATAGATTCCGACGAAATTAATTATTTAATAGGTTTATGGAAGAATTAAAAGGTTTTTTATTGATGAATGAAGAAACCCGCTGGGTAACGCAGGTTTTCATTGTTATATTCTTAACTATGACCTTTGGTGTTGTGGTTAATAAGTTTATTGAAAAGCTTAAGGAAAAATTCAAGAACACGAAGAATTTGTGGGATGATGCTTTAATTTGTTCTTTGAGGCGTCCTGTTCGTTCTTTAATATGGGTCATAGGGATTACCTTTGCGGTCGAGATAGTATATCAGGAGACCAAAACTCCTATATTTGCCGCAATATATCCGTTCAGGGATGTAGGTATTATTGCCTGTGTTGCCTGGTTTGTTAATCGTTTTATAAAAAATGCACAAGCTAACGTAATCAAAAATGGCAAGAAAAAAGACGGCTCAAACTATGACAAGACGACAGTTGATGCGGTAAGCAAAATATTAAGAGCATCTGTGGTCATAACTTCAGGTTTGGTTATTTTACAAACCCTTGGCTTTAGCATTAGTGGTGTGTTGGCATTTGGTGGTGTCGGTGGTGTGGCGATAGGTTTTGCTGCAAAAGACCTGCTTGCCAACTTCTTTGGTGCCATGATGATATATCTTGATAAGCCGTTCAAGATTGGTGATTGGATTCGTTCTCCTGACAAACAAATAGAAGGTACGGTGGAAGAAATAGGCTGGCGTCAAACTCGCATACGTACATTTGATAAACGTCCTTTATATGTTCCTAATTCAGTGTTTTCCAGCATTGCTGTTGAAAACCCATCTCGCATGCTTAATCGCCGTATTTATGAAACTGTAGGAGTTCGTTATGATGATATGGGTAAGGTTAAAAAGATAGTTGATGATGTTAAAGAAATGTTGATAAAGCACCCTGACATTGATGAGAACCTGACATTGATAGTTAACTTAAATGAATTTGCAGCATCTTCAGTGAACTTCTTTGTTTACACCTTTACTCACACAACGGACTGGGTGAAGTTCCACGGTATAAAGGAAGATGTAATGTTGAAAATAGCTGAAATCATAGATAGCAATGGTGCTGAAATGGCCTTCCCTACTTCAACAATTCACATTCCGGATGGAATTGCGGTTAATAGCTAATAAACTACTCTGAATAACCGAGTATATTTTTTAGGTCGTTATCTATTTTTTCTAAATCAAACGGCTTGCTTAAAAAGAGTGCATTATAGTTTTCCGCATTTGATTTAAACTCAGGGTCCTCAGAGCTGGTAATGACTATAATATTTAATTTAGGATGCTTACTCCGCATTTGTCCTAGGACCGATATACCGTCAATTTTAGGCATATAAATATCTAAGAATACGGTCGATATTATATCGCTGAAGTTATAAAACTCCTTTATAGCAGATTCACCATCGTTACAAATAATGGTTTTGAATCCTAGGTTTTCTACGTATTTTTTAAGTACTTTGCAATAGAACTTGCTATCGTCTGCTATAAGAACAGTGTTATTCATTTTTCTCCAAACAATATAGTAATTATATTTATAAGGGTAAGAATATATTGTTAATATATCATTAATAGTTAGTCTTAACGTGAACGTTTGCGAATTAAATCTTTGTAATGTTTGCTGTGCGTTTTTCTTACATCGTTTTGATTTTACGGTTTTGTATGGATTGTAGAGCTATTTTTTCCTATAGAGATAAAAAAACCTACATCCTTTTTGAGTGCTGGCCAGATTATAATCAGCACCTGATGTAGGGAATTTAGCTGAACAAGAACCTGCTGCTGGCGAGTTTCCATCAACGCCTAGTAATTTTCCATGGTGTGCGACCCCATCATCCATTTTAGAGTCAATAGAGCGTGCTTCTTTAGGTGTTAACCCTCCTTCACACCACGCGCAAGGTGAAGTACCTGTTTGCACCGTTCCTAAAGTTATTGCTACATCAACAGATTTATTAAAAATAATGTTTCCTGTAGAGCCAAATATAGCAAAAAGTACATTACTTATTGAGCTTTCAGGCATATTAATATTCGCAATAGCATTGTCACCCGGTGGTGTTGGTGAGACCGATGAGCCAACATAGCCGTTATTTAATATATCGGCTCTGGACATATGTTCCCAAGCATCAAGTCCTTCTCTATATGGGGGACCTTCAACCATAATAAATTTATCCCCGTTTCCGTTATTTACTGTGTTTCCCCAGTAATCCCGAGCATTATTCATATCCCCTGGAAGCTGATCAAATGATAGTAAAAACGTGTTAATGGCTGTTTCGTATTTATTAAAATCTGTAACGATGCTTCGCAAATTTGCTTGCCTAACTAATGCCTGACCTCCAACAACGCCAGCCACAATAAGCCCTATAATAACAATAACGATAGATAGTTCGATGAGTGTAAAACCTTTTTTGTACATAGCAATATGATTATAACATTTATACCGTTAATAAAGAGTTAATTCATTAGGGGTGAATTACCTTTCAAAGCGACCTTGTTGTTGTCCTCCGACCATCTGAACCATTTTAGCAAATGAGTAGCCAGCCTTGCCCATCTTATGACTAATAGCGGCGGAATATGGTGAAACAGGCTTTTCCATAGCTGATGCAGCGCACATACCGGCAGCAAGCCCTAGAAGACCCCCAGCTCGTTCATTTCTTATTTGTTAAATGGATTGTTAGTTTTAAACATTCCTCCAATCATCGCACCTATAAAAACGGAAGATGTCATGATATTTATTGATTGTTGTTCTTCTTCATCAAATCCAAGCTTTTCAGCTATAGAGCTTACAGACTGCATATTATATCCTTTGTTTAATTATGTAAAGATAATAAATATTTGTATTATTAAAAAAAATCATTAAATATAAACTATTGTCATGCTGAATTTATTTCAGCATCTATTTTCGTTAATAACCATAAATCCAAGCTTTTAAAGTGATAAAAAAATCTCCCCTTGCCCCTGAATCATTTCCACAAATGCCTGTAATTGAAGGTGTAAATTTAGCAGTAAAAGAGGTCGGTATAAAATATAACGGACGCACAGACCTAATGCTTGCGGAGCTTGATGATGGAACAAAAGTTGCGGGGTGTTTTACCAAGTCTAAAACATGTAGCTCTAACATAACATGGGGGCGTGAGGCCTTAGAGCAAGGTGCAGCAAGGGTTTTAATAGTCAATTCAGGAAACGCAAATGCGTTTAATGGTCGCTCAGGTGAAGAGTCTGTTGAGCGCATAGTTAACTATGCAGCTCAAATTTTTAGTTGTGACAATGAAGAAATATATCCCTGTGCAACAGGCGTTATAGGCGAACCACTGCCTGATGACAAAATAACTAGCTCATTATCTGAATTAAAAAGTAATTTGCAGGCAGATATTTGGGAAGAAGCTGCAAAAGCAATTATGACTACTGACACTTATCCAAAGGGTTGTACAAAAACCGCTGTGATAGGTGAAAAGGATGTAAATATAAATGGAATAGCCAAAGGTTCTGGCATGATAGCACCTGACATGGCGACAATGCTTGCTTATATTTTTACCGATGCAAATATTGAGCAGGAGAAATTACAGCAGATATTTAACAAAGCGGTCGAGCGGTCTTTTAATTCAATAACGGTCGATAGTGATACGTCAACGTCTGATACTGCTCTAATCTTTGCCACAGGCAAGGCGGAAAATAATATTGATGATGATTTTACTGACTTTGAAGATAAGTTGCAGATGGTTTTATTGGATTTGGCACATCAAATTGTTAAAGATGGCGAAGGTGCTACCAAGTTCGTTAAAATAACTGTAACGGGTGCTGAAGATGATAAAGCTGCCAAAGTTATAGCTATGAGCATTGCCAACTCTCCTCTTGTTAAGACGGCAATAGCTGGAGAGGATGCAAATTGGGGGCGGATAGTAATGGCAGTAGGCAAGTCAGGAGAAGAGGCTGACAGGGACGCTATGAGCGTTTCAGTGGGTGGAATCCAGATTGTAAAGGATGGTCAGTTAAACCCTGATTACAACGAAGCTGAAGTAACCGAGCATATGAAGGGGCATGATATTGATATTCAAACTGATGTTGCAATATCTGGCGGTGAGGCAACGGTCTGGACGTGTGACCTAACTCACGATTATATAACTATCAATGCTGATTATCGCAGTTGATGAATTGTAGTTTAGGGGAGGTGTTCTAAATAGAACGTCCTCCCCTTTTTATAATTTATTACTACTTTATATAAGTTGTAACAACTGCAGCATCAAAGCTTTTATCTTCTTTTGGGTTAACTCTGATTTCAGTTGGAACCCTCTCACTTCCCCAAAGACCTGAGAAATAAGTATCCCCGTCCCCTTGACCTGAGAATGATTCTATGTGGCTATTACTATCTGTAATATCAGTAGTGTCATCTAAGAACATTGATACAAATTTAAGCTTGTTAGATGTGGATGGTCTAAGAGGAATAGCAAGTTTATAATTGCCATTGCTGCCTGTGACTTTTCTACCTGAGGAGCTATCTTTGGCTCTGTTTTTTAATTCAGAAACTGAAATGTCGGCTTGTAAACTATAAACAGTCCATGCCACAGCATTGCTATCTCCTGATATATAAACATTCTTACTATGAGACGAGCTTTTATAATCTCTTGCCCAAACTTCAGAACGTCCGTCTCTTGGGCCTGTTGTTGCTATAAGAGTAAAGCCCTGTTTTTCCATCAAAGTCTTGTTAACAGGTTTGTCTTTATCTTTACTACGGCTTCCGCCATCACTAGTACCCAAAGAAACTATTTGGGTTTGGTTGTTTGAAATATTTGTTGGTATTTCAGCATATGATGGTCTTTTAGAAGGTTTTCTTATAACCCCTCCAACTACTGTATATCTTACAGATCTGCCATTATAGCTGATAAGTTTAGTCTTATTTATTTTTTGACCTTTATCATATTTTCTAAGTCCTTTCAAATAGTCAGACAAAGAGTCGTTGCCGCCAGTGCTGCCACCACCGTTGCTGCCACTTCTTTCGAGGCCTATCTTCTCTATTTGTATTCTTGGGCCTTTATTTACAAAGCATAGAACTTTTTGACTTGTACGCCCTAGATTAACTTTAGAAGTCCAGTTATAGCTTCGTTTACTGATGTTTGAAGTGTTAATATTACCTAGAACAGTTCCGTTTGCCTCTAGTCTGGTAACTTGAATATTACCGCTTCTGCTTTCTTTTCTTTTTAATTTTATCCGCATTTTTGCGTTTTCACCTAACGAGCTGCCAATATCGATGCAGAACCAGTCCCCATTTTTATAATTAACGATTTTGCCGTCGCCTCTTACATCAATTCCAATAGACCCTCTTCCTTCCTTAACGATCTTATTAAAATCAAGATATGTTTCTGCAGCGGATGCAATGTTAGGTTTTGTAGACACCGTTAGTATTACGGCACAAAAAATAAAAAGATTGCGCTTGGTGCATTTGTTTTTAAAATTCAGCATGATAACTCCTTTGAACTCCTTTCTTTTTGATATTGTAAAAAGGTCTTGAACGTTATCTGACTATATTAAGGGAATGTTAAGGTTATATTTCATTAAAATTTTAATGAAATATATTATGGTGTAATTATTTATTGGATTGTTTTGTTAATAAGTGTTAACAAGCTGACTCTTTAGTTTTTTATTAACAAAACAAGAATATTTAATAATGAGAACTTCCAAACTAAACGAACAGCAAACGTTAATTTTGCGTGATTACCTAAGTAGCGTTGATTCTGAGGGTATTAATCCAAAAGCGGTGGAAGAACTAGTGGTAGGCAAAAGTTTTTATAGTAGATTTGCTGGAAAATCAGCAACCTTAGAAGTTGACCTTGCTCATTCAAAAACAAAAAATGGAACGCCTATTTTTACAGATAGTTATAATGAAGGTGAAAGAGCCACAAGTAAGCCTATGTGGAACTATTTGTTAGGCAACTTTGCGCGTAATGGCGTGTCTAAGGAAGGAGGCGCGTTAGCAACAATGCTTATAGAAAAAAGCAACCGAGACCCTGCTATTGCCGATACTAATGCCATTATAAACGTAAAAGAGCCAAGAAAAGATTCAAAGGAACTTGGTGCTATGGGCATAATTTCATTTTATGATAGTGCAGGTAGTGTTTTGGAAGCGGCTATAAAGCATGGCACTAATCCCAACAAATCAAGCGCTCTCGAGAACGCAGTTATTTCGAATAATGATAGAAACGCAAAAATATTATTGGAAGGAGGGGCTAACCCAAATAATCTTAGTAAGGCATATGGAAACGTTTCTATATCAGTTAGTAATTCGTTTAAAGAAGCTCGTGAATTGGAAGAAAATATAAACAACTCTTTTATATCAGAAGATAACGACAGCATTATTGACAATATAAATACTAATTTAATGCAGGGATATGAATTAAACTTATATAAAACATTTGCTTCCAGAGTGGGTTTAATGGGAAGTATTGCTAAAAGAGAAGGAGAACAAGATCGTTTAGAACGAATAACAGGCGTTTTGGATAAAGTGCTTAGCAACGAAGAAAATCAAGATAATTTATGGAAAGAGATAGAGGTGGTTGCTAACCACCAAAATAATGGTGGCTACAGTTTTTTAATGGAATATTTTAGTGAAAAAATGGTTGAGCGATATGCCCAAGATGGTGAGCTTGAAAAAAAGTCTGAGCCAATAAGAAGTTATACTCCTCCATCAGATCTAGATTCTGGTAAAGAAGCCAGAATTGACATACCTGTTAAAGAACAGCTTAAGCAGCCTCTTATAGCAACGTCTAGAAGAAAAGGCTGGACAGATGCTGTCACAAGTGTACTTCCAGCATCTATGTCAAAATAGTTATATAATTTAATAGCTACTTATCTTTTAGTAAAACGTCTTTAGCTTTATTTAGTTGTGTAGCAAGATATTTAGAACCGCCTGTATCTGGATGATTTTTTTTCATAAGGCGTTTATATGCGTCTTCAATATCTTTTTTGGACGCGTCTTCAGGAACGTCCAATATCTCGCATGCTTGTTTCTTTGTCATTGTTGAGTCTTTACTTGCAACTTCAGTAGAGCCTGACTTAGTTTCTTTAAATAACCCTTTTGCCATTTTGAAGGTGTAGAATAATTGTACAAATTTTCTAAAATGTGGTGCAAGTGCTATTATTCCGCCAAGAATAGCGGCAAAATACGGTAGCCCTACCCTTATAAGCATAAAAATAAAGTAAATTGCTATTACAAGATTAACTACTTTATATATTTTCTTTAGCAGTTCAGGTTCGACTTTTGAGTATAGCTTAACTAAAAGCAAAAACCCCCATATTACAGCTATCGCCAATGCAATATATAACATCTAAGCCGCTATAGTTTCTTTTTCTTCGCAATTAGCTTTTTCATATTTTTGTTCTAACTGCAAAAAATCCATGAACTTTCTCAACTCCTGTCGGGCTGCAACATGTGACATCTTCATGCTAAAGTTAACGTCGTCATTTACTAGGTCAAGAAGTGTTAGTCCTTGTAGGAACAGTTCCCTATATATAACTCTTTCAGAAAACCCCTCTGCAAGCCTGCAACGAACTCTTTTTGAAAAGTTCTTTAAAGCTTCGGCAACTTTTCTTTTGTTTTTAGCGTCAATGTTTGTAAGTCTATTTCTAAGAACGACCCAGTCAATTTCACCTTTATCACGTTGAGCCCTATATATTTTGGCTTCCCATACCATTTCAGAATAAACACCATGTCTTTCTACCTTCAGGTCGCCATCGCTAACCCTTGCGAGCACATTAAGGTCTACAAAGCTGTCATTTATTGGTGTAACGATAGTATCGGCATATGAGTGCGCCAGTCTTGAAAGGTGGGTATCGTTACCTGGAGAGTCAACCACTATAAAGTCACTATTTTGTGAGGCTCTTTTCAGGCATTCTTCAAATCTTTTCTCTTCGTCCAAGTTGCCTTCTATTTGAGAATCAAGGCGACTTTTGTTTATTATATAATGAGATGATATAGGCAATTCTATCTGGTGAGACTGCATATATTTTTTTCTGTTTTCAAGATAGTTTGATAATGAACGTTGTCTTGAATCAAGGTCGATGCTTGAAACTGCATAGCCGTCATAAAGCAGACTTGATATTACGTGCATTGATGTTGTTGTTTTTCCTGCCCCACCTTTTTCGTTCCCCAAAACTATAATATGTGGTTTTTTGCTTCCTGACATAAAATGACTCCTTGTTTTTTCGGGGTTCATAAAAAATAGTACTGAGATAGAGTGTAATCCCAAAAGATGATATTATGTAATATTCTTGCACGAAAGGGCTTTTTTTTCAAGATAAATATAGATGTTATGCACATATATTGTGTGTATAACAAACTTGTAACACCACATAGTGATTAATAACGGAAACACTGTTATGAAGTAAAAATGTACAAAATGCCCATTTCTTCTTCGACAATTTCTATTTCTTTAGTTTTAGAAAGCTTTAAGCCGACCTTTTGAAAGGTGTCTTTAACATATTGTTGAGAATGTGAAAAATCTTCATAATCAACATTTAGTATATATCCATTTTTTAATTCAGGTTCATCTCTGGCAATTAAGCCGAAATAACCACCCTTGTTAAGCAGGTTCTTAATATTAGCTGCGATTGGTTCTAGGTTACCGAAGAACTCAAATGATAAGTTTGCAAGAACAAGGTCATATTTTGAGGTTTTTTCATTTTTTAAATATTCACTTATTTCAATTTCTTTTACTTCGTCATATGCGTTTTGACCATCAACCATTCGGCTTGATGAAAGTTCTGTCATAATGTCAGAAAGGTCAATGCCGGTTATATGTTTGGCAAGCCCTCTTTCTCTTAATATAACGCCACATTCACCGGTGCCGCATCCGAGATCTAAAACCGTGAAATTTGGATTCTTGGCTTCAACGTCTTTCAACACTTCGTTGACCAGAACCCTTGCACCGATATAGCCTGCATCAATATAATCTTCCATATAAAAGTTAGCTCTTATATCAACAGTTTCTTTTACTATGCTAAGTGGAACGGATTCTACTTTTTCTGGTGATGTTATTTTTTGTAACAGATATTTGCCTTCAACGTGTTTTGGCTCTTTTTTCATTAAGAGTTCAAGTTTTTTTTGAGCTTTCTTTTCCTCTCCTTTTAGAAGCAGGCATCTTGATAGGTGGTATAGTGAATCTGTATTATTAGGGTCAAGGTAACAGACCATTTTGAATCTTAATATAGCATCGCTGAAGTTACCTTTTTGCATATGATACACGCCAAGCTTGTAATTTGTGCCCGGTATATCTTTTAATTTTTCCTTGGATGCGCCTAAGCTATTAAACCCGTTTTTAATTTTTGTTTTTAAATAGGGTATGAAACTCTTCAAGCCTCCAGAGACATCAAAGTCTCCAACGAACCCTTTTTTCAAGAAGCCGCCGACTGAGGCCTTCTTTTTCTTTCGGAATAATTTCATAATAAAACTTTTATTAATAACTAATAATACTATAGTACTTTAATTGTCATCTTTTTTCAAACATTTGTTGTTGTAAAAAAGGAAAGTTTTCTGTATATGACACATAAATTAAAAAATAACGCTATAAATAAAGGTAATACACTATGTCTTTTATTGCAAAACGACTTTCAAGAATCAAACCTTCCGCAACAATAGCGGTAACTTCGAAGGCAAGGGAATTAAAGGCTGCCGGTAAGGATGTAATAGGTCTTGGTGCTGGGGAGCCGGATTTTGATACTGCGGATAATGTTAAAAAATCTGCGATAGATGCAATAAATAATGGTGATACAAAATATACAGCTGTTGATGGTACGGCGGCATTAAAGGCTGCTATATGTGAAAAATTCAGTAAAGAGAACGGTCTTGATTATAAGCCTTCTCAAATAACTGTTGGCTCTGGTGCCAAGCATGTTATATATAATGCACTAATGTCCACACTTAATGACGGTGATGAGGTTATAATACCTGCACCATATTGGGTGTCTTATCCTGACATGGTGGCAATATCGGGTGGCGTGCCTGTTTTTATAGGCTGTCCAGCTGAGAATAATTTTAAATTACAGGCCGAGCAGTTAAAAAGAGTTATTAACGATAAAACGAAATGGTTGATATTGAATTCTCCTAGTAACCCTACTGGTGCTGCATATAGTTATGATGAGATGAAGGCTATTACGGATGTTCTACTTGATTTTCCTCATGTTTATGTAATGGCTGATGATATTTATGAGCACATTGTTTATGATGATTTCAAGTTTGTTACCCCTGCACAAGTTGAGCCTAGGCTGATTGACAGAGCTCTAACTATTAATGGTGTTTCAAAAGCCTATTCAATGACGGGTTGGAGAATAGGCTATGCCGGAGGGCCTGAAGAATTAATAAAGGCTATTTCAAAAATTCAATCACAAAGCACTTCAAACCCATGTTCTATTAGTCAAGCTGCTGCTGTTGAAGCGTTGCAGGGCGATCAGTCATATTTAAAAGAAAGAGCCGCTGTGTTCAAACAGCGTCGTGACATGGTAGTTGATGCGTTAAATGATATAGAGGGTATCAGTTGTAATACTCCAGAAGGTGCTTTTTATGTGTTCCCTACATGTAAGGATCTTATAGGAAAAGTATCACCTTCGGGACAAAAGATACATAATGATACCGATTTTGCGACATATCTGCTTGAAGAAGCTTTGGTTGCAGTAGTTCCTGGTTCGGCATTTGGTCTTGATGGTTTCTTTAGAATATCTTATGCAACATCAGATGAAGCTTTAATATCAGCATGTAAGCGCATAAAAGAAGCTTGTGAGAAGTTAAATTAAATAAATCCAAGTTTAACTTGTGGTAGAAAATTTGGAAGAGCTTTCAGCCTCAAGTTGGCGAAAAGCCTTGCTTTTTTTACTGCTCATATTGTAAAATGATAACTTCTGTAGTTCTTATTTCGTAACTTTTTGCCAAAATGGTAAGCCTATCATAACAACATCGTATATATTTGGAATCATCGGTAAAGGCATAATTTATATTTGTGTTATTTGTTTATAAGATAACCTGATATGCAAAAATTACGGAGATAAAAAATGAATAAGAAGTTTAAAAACAGAAAATCACAGAAAGGTTTTACACTTGTAGAGCTTTCTATCATACTTGTAATTATCGGTTTAATCATTTCAAGTGTTTTGGTTGGTCAGGATCTTGTAAGGTCTGCTGAGTTAAGGGCATTGGTAACACAATATGAGTCTTTCAACGCTGCCATCGGTACATTTAGAGGTAAATATGGTGGTATGCCAGGTGATGTAAGGGGGGCTGCAGATTTTGGTTTCATAGGTGATGGAGATGGTAACGGTCTTATAGGCGATACGTTAGCCGTTACAGATAGACATGATCCGGGTGAGAATGTTTATTTTTGGAATCACTTAGGTTCATCGGGAGCTGCTTTGATATCAGGTTCGTATGCTGGTGTTGCTATAACAAATGCTGCAACTACCACGGGGGGCGTACCTAAATCAAAGATTGGTGATTTCTGGGGGACTTTCTCTACTGGCGGAACTAACTACTTTGTTGTAGGGGTTGCGTCAACACCAGCAGCTACGGGTAACCAGACTACTAATGACCTGCTTAATTCTATAGATGCTAGAAGTGTTGATGAGAAAATTGACGATGCTCGTCCATATAGAGGAGTAGTTCAAGCAAGGGAAGGTCATGCAAGTGAGGCAAATACTGATCCTTCTTATGACCAAGGTAAGAACGCTGAAGCTTGCACAGGTGGTACAGCTGCTAGTGTAGATGCGACTGCTGAGTACAACACTGCATTCTCGGCTGTTGACTGTACTTTAAGAATTAGGTTCAACCTGTAATTTTCATGTAGCCAGATAAAAACGGAGAAGAAAAATGACTTATAAATCTAAAAAATCACAAAAGCAAAAGGGTTTTACGCTGGTTGAGCTTGCCATCGTACTTGTAATAATCGGTCTAATCGTAAGTGGTGTGCTTGTAGGGCAAGATCTTATCAAAGCTGCGGAGCTTAGGGCTACAATAAAGCAGCATCAAGATTTCCAAGTTGCGGTTAATACATTCCTTGGCAAATATCAGGGAATACCTGGAGACATTAACGGAGCTAAGTACGGTCTAGATGGTGGTTGTGCTGGAACAGCAAACCATGGTGACGGAGATGGTCTGATTGAAGATAGTAATGGAGCTATCTTGGAGCATAATGGCGAGATATCATGTTTTTGGGCGAATCTTACTAGTGATGGTAAAGAGATGATAAAAGGTGTTTATGACGGTCACTCTAGTGATACTCCAAGTGCTACTATCAATGACGTTGTAGGTTTTAATATGCCTAAGTTGAAAACCGGTGGTACTGGTTGGGGTGTATTCAATGACGGTGCTGACCATTGGTTTACAACTGGTGTAGTTGGTTCACAAGCGAATGATCTATATGTTTCTACAGTAGACTTTGTACCTCTTGATGCATTTGACATTGATGATAAAATTGATGATGGTGTACCAACTGCAGGTGATGTTCAAACTGTAAACGGACATGCAACAGCTATTAATTCTCAAGCAGAAGCAGGTTCATATCTTACATATACTGCAAATGCTGTATCTGATGTAGATTGCGTTAACACTGCACCTACAGGTCCGGATGAATATCAATTCTCAGCAAATAATGTTGAATGTAGGCTAAAAATTAAAATGCAAACATTCTAGTCATTATAATCTTCTTACTTTCCTAAAGAGCCCCACATATAGCGGGGCTCTTTTTTATTGTGCTTGAATTTTTTTCAATTCAGCTTTATTAAAGTTCCATAATAATTACACAAGAGCAGACAAATTGAAGATATTAGGAATAGAAACAAGCTGTGATGAAACTGCCGTAGCAATAGTTACGGATGACAAGAAGATATTGTCACATAATATTCTATCTCAGATGGAAGAGCATAAGGATTATGGCGGAGTGGTACCTGAAATAGCAGCTCGTGCTCATATTGAGGTCATAGATACTCTTATAACTAAAACGATGGATGAGGCTGGGGTAAAAAAATATTCTGACCTTGATGCGATAGCGGTGACCGCAGGCCCCGGTCTTATAGGTGGTGTTATTGTGGGTGTTATGGTAGCAAAAGCCATTTCATCGGCCGCGGGCATTCCTATAATCGCTGTTAACCATCTTGAGGGGCACGCACTTACAGTAAGGTTGACCGAGGATGTTGAATTTCCATTTCTGCTATTGCTGGTATCAGGGGGGCATTGCCAATTCTTGAGCGTTGAAGGTGTGAATAAGTATCAAAAACTTGGTGGAACTATAGATGACGCACTTGGTGAAGCCTTTGATAAGGTAGCAAAAATGCTTAAACTTGGCTATCCGGGAGGACCAATAGTTGAAAAACTGGCCTTAGAAGGAGACGAGAATCGTTTTAAGCTGCCACGCTCATTAAAGGGGCGCAAGGGCTGCGATTTTTCGTTTTCAGGTCTTAAAACGGCTGTAAAACGTGAAGTTGATAGTATTGAGAACATAACTGAGCAGGATATAAAGGACATATGCGCTTCTTTTCAAAAATGTGTTGGAGATATTATCAAAGATCGTTTGAAAAATGCTATACAGATGTATGAGGATTTACACCCAAACGGCAAGCGTCTTGTGATAGCAGGAGGTGTAGCTGCTAATAAATATATAAATAAAACGATAGATGAAATAACCAATGAATATGGTTATACAAGGCATAGTCCGCCTATAGGGCTTTGTACAGATAACGGTGCCATGATTGCATGGGCGGGCGTAGAGCGTATGAAAGAAGGTTTGGTTGATGATATAAGCTTTGTGCCTAGGGCTAGGTGGCCTTTATTTGCAGATAGCTAATTTTTCTTAAAAAGCGAGCCATAGACTAATGCTGCCAGGCCTGCAACTTCAGTAATTGTAGCGCCGCCCAACCAGTGAATCAGGCTGTTATCCAAGTTAAAACCTTTGAATTTAAATCCTTGTAAAAAGAAGATGGAAATAGTTGCAACAAGTAGCATGCCATATGCGAAAAAAAGAAATGTTAAGGCTTTCCTTCTTTCATCAATGGCACTTAGTTCTTTTGCTTTTTCTACGAATTCATTGGTAGGAAGATTCTCTGAGTCTTCTTGCGTCATACCTTTGGGCAAGTTTTTCATTTCCTATCCTTTTGGATATGTTAGTTTATCTTGGACTCTACGTTGGATAATATTGGCATTGCCAGTTCTTTCCATTTATTTTCTTTAGCATTAACCGAAGCTATAGAGTTTCCGGCCTTTTTTTCTTTAATCATCCATTCAAGAGCGGTTAAAGCGTTGTTAAACAGTTCTTTTTGTGTCCTGACGCCTGCTTCTTGCATAAGGCTTTTTAAAACGGCTTCTTTCTCTTCAGACATTTCAAGTTGAACTCTTTTCATCGGTTTTTACTCCTTAAATGTGTGTATAATACTCATTATATACTCATTTTACTACTAGTTCAACACATATAATAAAGATATTTACTACTTGTTAAGGTAGGAAATCCTTATGATATTGGGCTTTTTCCCTCTATGTTATGATAATAAAATTTATAAAATTTTAGATATAGCCAAAAAATCCTTACAAATTTTAACAATTATGTCTATAAAGGGCTAAAAATATTAATCAGTTAATTATTATGAATATTGAACAAATAAAAAATAATTTACGCCATAACTGGTCAAATGAGGAAATAGAGGCTTTATTTGCCCTTCCTTTTAATGATCTTGTATTTAAAGCGGCATCAGTACATCGTGAGAATTTTGATCCTAACGAGGTTCAGGTCAGTACGCTTCTTAGTATAAAAACTGGTGCGTGTCCTGAGGATTGTAAATATTGTCCGCAATCAGCTCATTATGATACGGGTTTAGAAAAAGAGCCACTTATAGATGTGGTAAAAGTAACTACTGAGGCTAAAAAGGCCAAAGATGCTGGAGCTTCCCGTTTTTGTATGGGAGCGGCATGGCGTAATTTAAATGATAGGGACTTGCCCAAAGTTGCCGAAATGATATCTGAGGTTAAAGATTTAGGCTTAGAGACTTGTGTTACACTTGGGATGGTAAAAAAAGAGCAGCTTAGTCGCTTAAAAGAGGCTGGGCTTGATTACTACAATCACAATATTGATACCTCAGAGGAATATTATTCAGAGATAATAAGCACACGTAACTTTTCAGACAGGCTTGAAACATTGCAGAATATCAACGAAGTGGGTCTAAAGACCTGTTGTGGTGGAATAGTAGGTATGGGCGAGAAGTTAGAAGACAGGGTAAAAATGCTGAAAACCCTTGCAAATTTGCCAGAACATCCGCAATCAGTACCAATTAACATGCTTGTGAAAGTTGAAGGTACTCCTTTAGAGCTTGAGGCAGCGATTGACCCGTTTGATTTTGTGCGCACCATTGCTGTTGCACGCATAATGATGCCAAAGTCTTATGTCAGGCTTTCGGCGGGAAGGGAAAATATGAACGACCAAATGCAGTCACTATGCTTTTTAGCTGGGGCAAATTCCATTTTCTATGGTGAAAAGCTTCTGACTACTGCTAACCCTAAAGAAAATGAAGATAAAGAGCTATTTAATCGTCTGGACATCGAGATACAGGGTAGCTCATGTAAACAAAATATTAAGGAATCTGCGGTAGGATAGTTTTTTGGTTTTGAGTGAACTTAGCATAACAGTATTTAAAAATGGACGAAGATAAATTAAAAGAACTGAACTTAACCAAAGTAGCGCAAAAGAAGAGAGAATATAAAGTTGAGGGTTCTCCCAATATAGGTTTATATTTTACTAGCCCAATGCAGACAAAAGGTTACGAATTTCCTATACAGGTAGGTCATGCATTTCGTCAGGTGAATAAATCATTTTATGAGAAGAATATGCACGCAATGGAGCTTTACCTGCCCGGCATATCAGAGGATGATTATCATACCAATGCCGACCTGATTTCTGACATATGTAAAAATAGCGGTATAGTTTTCATTATAAAATCACGTGTTGAGCTTATTGAAAAATATAATGCCGAGGGTGTTATATTAGACGATAGTGAGGCAGCCAATTTAGAAGGCATACGCAAAAAATATGGTGAAGATTTTATCATAGGCATTGATTGTAAAGGCTGCATGGACACTGCCAAAAAATATGTAGATAATGATATAATCGATTATGTGACTTTTGAATATAGTGGCGATTCAGTATTTGAGCTTGTAGGATTTTGGAAATCGAACTCTGAAAAGCCTTGTTCGGTAAGGGGGTACATAACTCCGCAAATATGTGAGAAGCTTGTTCAAACAGGAGTGGATTTTATAGGTTGTGGAGAGTATGTCTGGGAGAAGAAGGAAGAAGTTGCACAAGCAATCGAAGAAATTAGTACAACTATAGAGAGCGCCATATCAGGAAGAAACTTACAGTAATATTATTATGAAAAAGGACAACTGGTATAATAAAGGTAAAGACCATATATGGCACCCATACACTCAGGAAAAGACAGCTCCTGAGCCAATAAAGGTGGCATCGGCTCAAGGTTGTGAAGTTGTTCTTGAAAATGGAACAAAGTTAATTGACGGCATATCCTCATGGTGGAGCGCATGTCATGGTTATAATAACCCCCATATAGTCAATGCGATAACCGAGCAGGCAAAGATAATGCCACATTTCATGTTTGCAGGTACGGCACATGAGCAGTCATATGAGCTAGCTGCCAGGCTTTCGTCTTTGACGGGATTAGATAAGGTTTTTTTCACCGATTCAGGCTCGACTTCGGTAGAAACCGCTATGAAAATGGCCGTTCAATATTGGAAGAATAAGGGTAGCAGGCGTCGCAACAAGTTCATTAGCTTCGATAATGGTTATCATGGAGATACGATGGGTTGTATGTCCTTATGTGACCCTGATGATGGTATGCATAAATTCTTCAATGATTATATGCCCAAGCAATTTTGTATGCGCGTTCCATCCGATGAGTATGATTTTTCAGAATTTGAAAATATGGTTGATGGCATATGCGATACTGTCGCAGCGGTTATAATTGAGCCTTTGGTTCAGGGAGCTGGTGGACTAAAGTTCCATTCAGCCGATGTATTGGCTGAGATATACCGTATAAGTAAAAAATATGACCTGTTATTCATTGCTGATGAGGTTATGACTGGTTTTGGCCGCACTGGATATATGTTTGCCTGTGAGGAGGCTGGAATAATGCCGGACATTATGTGTGTAGGCAAAGGGCTGACAGGTGGTGTGATGACGTTGGCAGCTACTATTACCAAGCGGTGTATATTTGATGAATTCTTAGGCGATGAGATGGAAAAGGCGCTTATGAGCGGCCCAACTTTTATGGCTAATCCTCTGGCATGCGCAGCGGCTAATGCATCGCTTGACCTTTTTGAGTCTGAAAACAGGCTGGAGCAGGTAGGTAATATTGAAAAACAACTTTACAAAGAGCTACGTCCTTTGAAAAAGCTAGATAAGGTTGTTGATGTTCGGGTAAAAGGTGCAATAGGCGTTGTTCAGCTTGAAACCAACTGGGAAGAGATGTTCTCAATGCGAGAAGAGTTCTTGAAACATAAAGTTTGGTTAAGGCCATTTAAGGATGTTGTTTATATAATGCCATCATTTACTATTTCTAATGAGGAGCTAACGACATTGACAGATGCGGTTTCTAAGGTGGTCTCAGACTTATAGCCTAAAACAATCATCATCTAGTGACATCCAGTCATCATCACCAAGCGATGCAGGGTCGTTGAGTCTTTGAACAAAGGTTTTTTCCCCGCGTTCATTAGGATTGCTTTTTCCTTTGTTTTTCTCTTCGTCCATCTCTCTTACAAGCTGTTTTATTGATTTTATGGGCTTGTCACCTCTTTCATCAATTAGCCTGTCTAAGAACTTGTTGGGTATTTTTATGTGTTCACCCCTGCCCTCATTGGGTTGTTTCTCATCATCTTTGTATATGTAATAGTCCTTAGTGTGCTTATCTCCGAAGATATCGTAATTATATAAGATATCATCTTTTAGCTGTGGTAGATAATCGTCTTCTTTTTTATCGATTTTATCTAAGAGTAAGATTCTGTTCATGAAGTCTTCATATGCATCTTTAATAATTCTAATTCTATTTCGGATGCTCTTAAAAGGCCTAAAGCCGTTATTATCGTTAGACTTTTTTAGTGCGTTTAGAGAAACTGGGTTGCGTGCATTACTGAAACTTGCCTCTGGTAATCGATAATTATTTTGAGGGGTCTTGTTTGTTCCAACAAGAAACCCCTCACTTCCCGCAAGAAACATACATAAAAGTAATTTACCGTTAGTAACAGACATGCATCATCTCTTTAGTTAAAATTTCTAATTCATTCCACGTTCTGTAGATGTGGTATTTCCTACCATTTCAACAAAACTCTCATTTTTTCCGTCAGATTCTCCGACATATCCTTCAACAAAAGAATCGGTGAGTTCTTTTTTGAATTGGCCAGCGTGTTTTTTCACGCCGCTTGCAAAGGAAGAAAGCCTATCTGCAGATATTTGAGCCGCATGCCTTATTTGATCGGCCTGTCGTTGCAAGTTGGGAGCTATATCTGTTTTTATGCCTTGTTCAAGGTGCGCCATACCAGAATTTACTTCTCTGAATATTTTACCGCCTATCTGCGCTTGTAGAGATGGTTTTTTTTGTGATTTTTCAAGTTGGCCTATATATTCTGCAAGCTCTGGGTTGCCAGATTCTTCAGCTAATTTTTCAGGGGTTTTACCATCTTTGTTTTTTGCATTTACTGTTAAGCCGTAATATGCCGCAGATTCTAGCAGTTGTTTGGCACCGTTTTGATAAACGCCCATATCTTCTGCTACAGAAGGGTCTGTTTCACTACGTTCTTTTATCGTGGCCATTTTATCAACGATTTGGTGTGATATTTTACCACCTTCAAATCTATCTGGTCTTTTATATGTCGCAACCTGTTTTAGCTTAAATGCTTCATATCCATATGCGCCATGCATTTTTTCAGCATCTTTTTCAAAAGACTTATCTTTTAATTTGTCTTCTGAAAACTCTCCGTCTTTTTGGTAAAAGAGCTCAATACCCTGATTTAGCCATGAATAGCCGTGTCGGTCATAGATTTTTTTGTAAAGCTCAAGCTGTTCAGCTTTCTTCTGCATATTATCATCTTGCTCTGGGGTATCAGATTTACTTGCCGATAAGGACATATCTGCGCCTTGTTCAGCCATGTTTTGATTTTTAATATTTCTTGAAAAAGATGGGTTTGCAACGAATGCAGATGCACCGCCAGCACTAGCGGCCAATATAGGAATTAGTAAGTTTCTCATAATTATCTTCGAAGTTTAAGATGTTAACACAAACATTAACACCTAACAGACCAGTTAAGATAGTTCAATCTTTTTATAATTATCTATGGTGTTGTTCATTATTGTTTTTTTCTGCTTCTAACTTCTCTACATGGCCTTTTTTGTTGCCGTTTTTTGCGAAGAATTTTGTAGCTTGTGATGAAATATAGGTTCCCATTAATGCTCCTGCAAATGGAATGAAATTACCGGTTCTTGTGGCAATTACTGCACCGGTCATTGCCGCTTTTGCAAAAGCCATAGTTGCTACGGCCGATGTTATGGACTTTGGGTTAATGCCAACTTTTTCCTTAACTGTCGATATGGCCTCGCTTACCATTTCTCTGGTCATCTTTCTTACTACAGATTCATCATTCAACTTTTGTTTTAGTTTTGGGTCGATGTGATGTGTGTGTGTTGTATTATGTTTTTGCTGAATTCCCGTTTTTGCTTTGATGGTGTCGATGACCTCGGCGACAATTTCGCTGGTCATTCTGCGGGCAAGGGGTTTTTCGTTAGCTTTCTCGAGTTCGAGTTTTTTTGGGTCTTTGAACATATCGCTTATAAGGATTTTTCCGACCTTAAAATTAGTTTCCATTTCTTTGAAGAAGACTTGGTGGTCAAACAGGCTGTTCTTTTGGGGCTCGATTATGGGCTCGGTTTTTGGCGGTTCAATGGGGTTTTCTGAAGGCGTGTACTTATTATTGCTCAGGGGTGGCTTTGGGCCCAAAAGAAAAAGACACGAGATAAGTTCTGGTTTAAATGGAATGTGCATTTTACAGGCTCCTTTTGCGAGTTTTTTGCCACGGGTTTGCGAAAGCTATTATAATAAAACGATTTATATTACATATTTTTTTTGAACAATCTAATAAATAGTTCTAAAAACGTAAAATACTGCTTGCAAGGTTATTCATGCTATGTTAAGTATGCCCCAAATCACTTAGGTTCGCAAAAGGGAAGAGCTTACCATATGTCAAATTCCGTACTATCAAAGCGTTACGCAAAAGCAGTTTTTGAACTTGCAATAGATTCAAAGTCTATTGATAAGATAGAAAAAGATTTCATAGCGTTGCAGGATTTATTACAAGAGTCTCAAAATTTACGTGAGGCTGTACAAAATCCTGTTATTTCTAAAGCAGAGCAACATTCTGCGATGGAATTCATATTAAGAAAGGTTGGCGTTAATGAGCTAACTGAAAAATTCATCAAAGTTCTTATAGAAAATGGTCGTTTGCGGATTCTTGCAGATGTAGCAACTTCTTATTTTGAGAAGGTGAAAGAGCATAAAGGGGAGATTACTGCAAGTGTTACATCGGCAAAGCCGTTGTTGAAAAAGCAGATAACCGAAATAGAAAGTTCGTTAGGTAAGACCTTGGGCAAAAAGGTAAAAGTTGAAGAGCAGGTTGATGAGGCGATTTTGGGCGGCATTATAATAAAGGTCGGTTCAAAAATGCTTGATGCATCGGTTCTTGGTGGACTTGAACAATTAAAAGTAATAACAAAAGAAGCAATAGCTAGTTAAAGAATAAATTTTCGTTTTAAGGAGTTAAATTTATGAGTATCCGTGCGGCAGAAGTTTCCGATATCTTGAAAAAGCAGATCGCAAACTATAATAATGAGCCTCAATTAAGTGAGATCGGTCAGGTTGTTACCGTAAAAGACGGTATTGCCGTTATATACGGGCTTGATGATGTTCAGGCTGGTGAGATGATCGAGTTCAAAGGTGGCCTGAAAGGAATGGCTCTTAACCTTGAGACTGACAATGTAGGTGTGGTTATCTTCGGTCAAGATACTGATGTAAAAGAAGGTGATACTGTAAAGCGTACCGGAAAGATCGTTGAGGTTGGAATCGGTAAAGAGCTTCTGGGTCGTGTTGTTGATGGTCTGGGTAATCCAATTGATGGCAAGGGTGCTTTAAATTGTAAGCAAACTAGCCGTATTGAAGTTAAGGCTCCTGGTATTATTGACCGTAAGTCGGTTCATGAGCCTGTTCCAACGGGAATTAAAGCGATTGACGCTCTTATCCCTATCGGCCGTGGCCAGCGTGAGCTTATCATTGGTGACCGTCAGACTGGTAAAACGGCTGTTGCAATTGATACTATCCTTAATCAGAAGTCTATTAATGAAACTGATGATGAGAGCAAAAAATTATATTGTATCTATGTATGTATCGGTCAAAAGCGTTCAACTGTTGCTAAGGTTGTTAAGAAGTTAGAAGAAACAGGTGCTTTGGAATATTCAATAGTTGTTGCTGCAACAGCTTCTGATCCGGCTCCATTGCAATATTTAGCGCCATATGTTGGTGTTACAATGGGTGAGTATTTCCGTGATAACGGCATGCATGCTCTAATTACTTACGATGATTTATCTAAGCACGCTGTTGCTTATCGTCAAATGTCACTATTGCTTCGTCGTCCTCCTGGTCGTGAAGCTTATCCTGGTGATGTATTTTACTTACACTCGCGCCTACTAGAGCGTGCTGCAAAGATGTCCGATGAGAAGGGTTCTGGTTCACTTACTGCACTTCCAATCATTGAAACGCAAGCTGGTGACGTATCTGCATATATCCCTACGAATGTAATTTCGATTACAGATGGTCAGATTTTCTTGGAAACAGACCTTTTCTATAAGGGTGTTCGTCCTGCGGTTAACGTTGGTTTGTCAGTATCTCGTGTTGGTTCTGCTGCACAGATTAAGGCGATGAAGCAGGTTGCAGGTTCAATTAAACTTGAATTAGCGCAATATCGTGAGATGGCTGCGTTTGCTCAGTTTGGTTCAGACCTTGATGCTGCTACACAGCAGTTACTTGCTCGTGGTGCAAGACTTGTTGAGTTATTAAAGCAGGGTCAGTATT
>Ga0213866_10000553_pt1 | contig 29784 bp, 24 predicted proteins | sample PICome_11_FD_160079 | JGI IMG/M metagenome (GOLD analysis project Ga0213866, IMG submission 160079) | Coastal seawater microbial communities near Pivers Island, North Carolina, United States - PICO284 | ecosystem: Environmental > Aquatic > Marine > Coastal | place: USA: North Carolina... | reverse complement strand
AATCCCACCAGTACTTCTCCGATCTATTCCGCGCCCATCTCAATTTCCGAAACCACCATTGTCCGTGCCCGCGTTTTTGAATCCGGAAAAATCCCCGGCCCCATCGTGACGCAAACCTATTTCTTTGGCGAAGCGTTCGATGGCCTCCCCATCATCTCAGTCGTTGCGGATCCCGAAACCCTCTTTGGCGACGAGATCGGAATCTATGACAACGATCACGAGCCGGTCCGCTCCGGGATGAATGAAGTTTACAAAGGCAAAGACGCGCCCGGTCACCTTGAGTTCTTCCCCTTTTCCGGCAGCGAAGGCTTCGGCGTCAATGCCGGAATTCGCATTGGCGGGGAAAACAACTGGGGCAGCCACGAACAAAAGGCCCTCAACTTTGCCCTCCGCGGCAAGTATGGAGACGACAATTTAAAATACGATCTCTTCCCCGGTTCCGGCATCCCAAACCACTCCGCCTTTACACTCCGCGAAGGCGGCGACGACTGGGACGATGCCATGCTTCGCGACGGTATGTGGAACCGCATTGCCGACGATCTCATCAATGCCGAAACCAACGCCATGCGCCCCTCCGTCGTCTTCCTCAACGGAGAATACTGGGGCATCTACAACATTCGCTCCCGGTGGACCGAAGAGTGGATCTTCGAAAAATACGGCGTCAGCATTGGCGAATATGACCACATCGGATACGGACGCTTCACCAGTTCTTCCACCACTCTCGGAGCATATGAGGGCACCACTGCCGATTGGGTTGAGCTGCTGGATTTTATTGATAATAACGACATCGACACACCCGCTGGCTGGGCCTTTGTCGAGTCGCGGGTCGACATCGATTCCTTCATCGACTTCGTCGTCTCCGAATCCTTCGCCAACAACACCAGCTGGGGACACAACCGCGAGATGTGGAAAGCCCATGCCCCCGGGAGCAAATGGCGCTGGTTTCTTCCCGACATGGATCGCACCTTCAAGAACTCAAGTATCAACTCCAATGAGTTCGATGACATCCTCCGCAACGATGCCCTCCTCGATCGCATCAAAAATCAACCCACCTTCCAGGCCCGTCTCGCCCAGCGCTACGCTGCTCACGTCGCAACCACCTTTGCTCCGTCACGCATTGCCAACATCGTCGACGAACTCGGAGCGCTTATCACCCCGCAACTTGCCCGTCACAAAGCAAAATGGTCTGGCAGTATCGACGCCGGCCAACAAGCCGCCGACATCCAGGAAATTAAAGACTATACCACCGAGCGCGTGACCGAAGTTCACGATGAAATTTCCTCCGAACTGGGTATCGGCGATGCCGTCGATCTCTCGCTTGCCGTCACAGGATCTGGCACCGTTTCCCTCGCCGGCGTTCCTATCGCCCCCGGCACCATCGCCATCTTCCCCGACCTCGATGCCTCCCTCTCCGCCGTCGCCGCTCCTGGTTACCAGTTCGATTCCTGGACTGGCATCAGCGGACCATCCACCACCACCCTCAACACCAGCGGACCAATTTCCATCACCGCCAATTTCATCCCTGCTCCCGGCACCATCGTTGGGGGCACTCTTACAGCCGACACCACTTTCACCTCCACTGGTTCGCCCTACTTGATCGAAGACGACCTCATCATCCCCGCTGGCGTTACCCTGACCGTTGAACCCGGTGTCACTCTCAACATGAAAATCCGGCGCCACATCCGCGTTCAGGGCACCCTCAACATCGCAGGCACTCCCGGCAATGAAGTTTCCCTAGCCGGATGCAATGGACAAAGCTGGGGCGGACTTTCCTTCGAACAACCCACTACCAGCTCCAGCCTCGCCCACCTCATCGTCCGGGATGCCACCCGCGGCCACGATCCCACCCGATACCCGGCTGCCATTGCCGGACTTGATGCCACCGTCACCTTGGACTTCATCGACATTCGCGAATGCCGCGGGCCTCTCTTCTTTCGCGGCGGCTCAACCTATCTAAGCGACAGCACCATCCACATCCCCATCACTGGAGATGGCATCAACGTCAAACAAGGCTATGCCGAAACGGTTCGCTGTACTTTCCTCGGCAACAATGCCCCGGACACCGATGCCATCGACTATGATGGCGTCAACAAGGGCTTCATCAAAAACTGCCGGCTCTACAACTTCAAGGGCTTCAACAGCGATGGCATCGACATCGGCGAAAAATGTGTCGACGTCCTGCTCGAAGGCAACCTAATCTACTTCAACTCGGATAAAGGTGTCTCCGTCGGCCAAGGGTCCTCTGTCATCATGCGCCGAAATCTCGTCGTCGGCTGTCCTCTTGGAGTTGGAGTGAAAGATACTGGCTCCACCATCGAGATAGACCAAAACACCTTCATCGACTGCAAGGAAGCAATCTCGGTTTACGAGAAAAACTTTGGCAACGGCGGAGGCAAAGCCAACGTCACCAATACTATCATTTCTGGCTCGATAATTCCTGCCGCTGCCGACTCCTTCTCGTCCATCTCCCTGAGCTACAACCTGTCCGACACCTATCTTCTAGGCCTTGGCAATCTCATCGCCGACCCCCTCTTTGTCGACCCCTCGGCTCTCAACTTCCAACTCGCCCCCTCTTCACCCGCCATCGACTCCGGCGACCCGGCACACGCCCCCGACCCCGATCTCACCCGTGTCGATATGGGAGCCGCTTACCATTACCAGGAATCCGACTACCCCTTCTCCCTTGGCAAAACTGTCGTGGTCAACGAAGTCCTCGCCAACTCCGGAACGGCACCTGATTGGATCGAGCTCTTCAACCGCTCCTCCGAACCAGTCAACATAGGAGGATGGTTCCTCAGCGACGCCGCCACCAACCTGACCAAATACCGTATTCCTCCCGGCACCATTATTCCTGCCCGAGCTTACCTGACCTTCTACGAGGACCTCAACTTTGGAGCCACCAGCACAGACCCCAATCGCGTCACCGGCTTTGGGCTCAGCGATGATGGCGAGACCGTCTACCTCAGCTCTGCGGAAAACGACCAACTCACCGACTACCGCTTTCAAGAAGACTTTGGAGCCTCGCTCCTCGGAGAGACCCAAGGCTACTTCTACAAGGCCAGCACTAATTCCTACAACTTCCTTCCGCTCAAATCACCAACCCCGAACACCGCTAACGCGACCCCACGAATCGGACCCATCGTCATTTCCGAAATCATGTATAACCCCACTGGCAATGGAGACGCCGAATACCTTGAGCTTCTCAATATCAGCAATCAAGGGGTAACTCTTTTCGACATCGACTCCAACACCGCCTGGCGATTCACCAACGGAATTGAATACGAATTCCCCTCCCTTCAAACCATCGCCCTTGCTCCGGGGGAACGACTCGTCCTCACCAACAACATCCCCGCCTTCAACAGCCAATTCGAAGTCCCTTCCGGAACCCAAATCCTCGAGTGGTCCACCGGCAAACTCTCCAACGGAGGAGAAGCAATCCAACTTGGCCGCCCGGGACCTACTGATGCCAACAATTTCGTTCAATTCGTCCGCGTCGACCGTGTCAACTACGAAGACAGCGCCCCCTGGCCCACCAACCCTGACGGTGAAGGCCCAGCTCTCACCAAAATCTCCGAGAAAGAATACGGTAATGACTTCATTAACTGGAGCTCTCTCGCTGCCTCCCCCGGTGACATCGCTCCCGGCGAGCGCTTTGAAGACTGGGCCGCAGTCCACGGCATCACGGACCCCAAGCTCGACAACGATGGCGACGGATACAGCAACCTCACCGAATATGCCTTCGACCTCAATCCCAACGTCAACGAAGCAAGCTCCATCCTGACCATGGCGCGCTCAGGTTCCAACTACGACCTCAGTTTCAAGCTCATTCTGAATCGCACCGACATCGAAGTCGGTCTCCAGCAATCCACCGACCTCGTCAGCTGGGTCCCTACCGAAACTACTGTCACCCCCCACGATGGCGTCACCCAAAATAGAAACGTCACTCTTCCCACCGACAAACGACAACTCTTCCACCGCTTAAAGATCCTTCAAAAACCACGATAGTCACTGGGACCCCGCCCCCGAGCACGATCGAACCAGAGAGAGTCAGCGCCCACCGACTCGGCGTGCTGCCGCATTTACGGTCAGAGCACTCGTTTCCCCTCCAAAATAGGAACCGGAAACAGGGGCACATCGTCGATCTCCTTCATCATATCCGTAGAATCCTCGGCGAGGTCCTCCACACGAGGTGATCAACAAACGAATTCCAGCCAGCAGGGCGGTCACTATTTCCTTCCTAAGGTTAAAGCATGATGGCTTCCTTTGGTCGGGCGAGCCTTGAATCGAAAGGTTATTTGCCAAGGCAATACAAATACCCATCCTTAGAACCCGCATACACGCAACCGTTCCAGACCACCGGTGTGGCATCGAACATCGGCCCACTCAAGCGATCCAGACGGACCATCTTTCCGGCGCGGGTCACTTGGTAAAGATCCATCCCGTTGTCGTAGCCGACCACAATTTTATCGCCCACAAAAAGCGGGGTGGAGATAGAACCTTGAGGCAATTTCACTCGATCTAGAACGAGTGGTGCCGGGTATTGCTTCTTCCTTCGCGGCCCCCAGTTCATCACTCCCGGTTCAAGCTTCTTGTGATTCACGAGAGTGAGATTGCCATCAACCCCCACGAAACAAGCTAGATCCTTGGAGACCGTGGAACTGTATCTGTGGTTCACCGCCGGACTGCCAACGAGGCCGCCATTCCACGTATACCACTTACGATCCGGAAGCGGATGGAACCATTTTACTTTTCCGCCTGTGGAGAACTTCACAACGCCTCCCTGCCCCGGGATAAACTGCTTCTCGATTCCAAGCAGGAGGTGTTTGTCGTTGGTCAGCGGCATGGTGCCGTTAAGATCACCTCCAATTTCCAGCTTGGTGCTGGTCCCGCCGAAAAAACCCATTCCGCATCCGTAAACCCGACCCACTCCCGCAGCTACAAAAGCGGTGCTTCCGACCATGGTGGGCGATGATTCACAACACAACTCACTACGATATAGCTCGAAATCCGAGTTCTTAAAAAGCTGGGTTTGTTTGCTGATTTCCGGAGTTGATAATGCCACACCTTTCTTAGCGTTGCGGACATCCGGAGAAAACACCGTGAAATATCCGTTCTCAAGCGGAATGGCAGCCTTGCTCCCGACGATCACGGCAGAGGCATCGCAGTCCCGGCTATTGGATGCGGTCGCGCGCGAGTTGTGCGCCCACAATTTTTGCCCGGTCGTGTAGGAAATTCCGTGAAGACTATAGGCGGTTCCCGTTCTCCAGTGCTGCCCAAACCCGCTGCGACTTCCAACGATCAGGGTGTATCGGGTCGCGGCCGGACCACCAACGTCAACAAAAGTAGGCGTCCCCTTGATAACATCGCCTACGCTCGTTGACCAAATCACCTTGCCGTCGCGCGCCCTAATTTTTTTCACATGATGGCTGAGTGTTCCCTGGATAAGATAGAGTTCATTTCCTTCCTGAATCACAAGAGGCTGACCGGTCCAACCCGCACCCTTCCACATCCGGACATCGCCGGTCCCGAACATCGTTCTCCCCGAACCGAGCGGAGTCTTCCACTTGATCCTCAGTTTTGAAGGAGCCTGATTGCCGTAATAATTTCGCTGATTGTCCCCAAGATAGGTTCCAACGAGAGGTTTGATCTGGGCGAAGAGCGGGAGACACGCGAGGAGAAAAAAAAAGAGCTTCATCGGTTTCAGAATACGGATTTGATTTTTGAGAGCGAGATGGTGTCGGGATAACTCCGAAAACGACGATCCGTGAAATGCCACCATTCATTTGGAAGGGGGAAAAAACCGGCCTGGCTCATGGCCTGTTGCAGGATCTGTTTTCTCTTCATCACCTCCGGATCGGGATGCTGGTAAGCGGCCGCAGCCTGCGGCGTAAAGCTATCGAAACCAGTTGGCATCTTGACAGGCTCACCGGACTTCGTGACCAGCGTGACATCAACCGCGGTTCCGCAGGAATGCTGCGAGGGTTGGCTGAAAGGATTCGCGACAAAACGATCATCATGACCGGAGGCATCCCATAGAACCAACTGAGCCGAAGGAGGACGGTAAGCATCCCACACCTTGATCCGATAACCATATAGCTTCACCCGCTCATTGGCCTTGCGAAGTCTGACGGCGGTCTCGGGGCGCAACAAAGCCGGCATGTTTTCCGCGTAAAGCGGCTTCTTCGCGATCGCCGATCCACGGGTGTATCGTAAATCAATCGCGATGCTGCGGTCGACTTCTGCGATCCGAATCAAACCCGCCTCTGCGAGCGTCGAATTCGAGGAGCGGGGCAAGGATGATCCAACCGGGTCACGACCATTCCAGCTGGCGCTTGTCGAACAAGCAACAAAGATGGTTGTGGCCAGGAGTCCGAGGGGCAGAAGAAGTCGCACGCTGGCGAGACTAACGATTTCCAGCAATCAGGAAAAAGGCAAAGTTCACCATCAGCAACAGAGAGGACAATCGAGCGGGCCCGACTAAGCCGCATTCCGACCATTTGGCCCGGGCGGTGGGAGCTTCTCATCCACGACGAATTCAAAGCGGGACTGAACCGGGCCTGCAAACAACGGAATTCCGAGTAAAAAAAGGCCCTGCCGCATCTGGGCACCAAACTCCTCGCCAAAACCGCGGGAAATGAAATGGCAGAAGGAAGCCATTTTCATTCGTCCCAGAATCAGCAACTCCGGCTCATGCCCCATGTCACGCTCTTTGCGAGGGAGGTTTCTCTCCTCAATGGAATCAAACGCCGGATAGTGCTCTTCTTCATCCATCAGGTGAAGAAACTCAACAGGTGACGAGTGCAATTCGATCCGCAGATTAAGGGGAAAATGGTCTCAGGCAGGCGACATGGAAGATTCGGAGGAGAACTCGTTTCGCATAGTTTTGGTGGGGTTGGTTTTGATAACCAACCTTAATGTGCCACCCTTTCCCCGACCGCTTGTTTTCTCTGTGACCTATTTGCCAGATTGGCTCACAAGAACGGCTTATTACTCGTAAGATGCCGCAATCCTAAAAAACTCCCGCCCGATTGGCGCCGGAAGAATCGCGGTTGCGTTCTCTTCTTCAATCTCAATCTCCACCTCATCAAGCCGAAGCCAGGCATCGGCGTCCAGATTGGTCGCTTTCTCCAACCGGTATGAAGCTTCGCCTTTCGCTTTCCAACGAATGACCAATTGCTGCTCAGAGGTATCCACCGTGAGATCCCGGACGACCTCTTCAATCAAAGGCACCAGCTTCAGATCCAGATAAACCAGCCGATGATCCGACACCGCCACCAGATTGGCCCCTGCCTGTGATCCCGTCGGCCAAAAAACCGCTCCATCTTCGATCTGGAACCCAATTTTAGACGGGAGAACATAGTCGACCCGAAGCCGAAAGGTGGCGGTGTCAAATCGATTCGAGGCCGAAACGTCACCCGTTCGCCCGGGAACAAAATCACCGCTCACACGTGGATGATCCAGAAGCTGGTTGATGGCCGCATTCACACTGTCACCCCGGGTAGGGTCCGCATTTTGATCACCCGCTATCACGAAGCGCTCTCCCTCGTCCAGACCTCCATCCAGATATTCGGCAGAACTGGGTGTCAGGTAGTCGGCCCAGAGACGGATCTCATCGTGATTCCTGCGACCGTTACGATCCTCGGCTCCATCAAAAACGGGAGGGGTTGGGTGACTCACTAGAAAATGAAAACGCGTACCGAGAACCTCAATCGGCACATCCCAATGACTCTTCGAAGAAACCCGAAGCACCTCCTGCTCGTCCGCAGTGTAAAATCCCGGTGGGATCAAATTGCCCGGCATATCCCTCCAAAGCACTTCCTCAAAAGTTCGGACCGCGTCTGCATCGATGGGAAATTTGGAAAAAACCGCCATCGCAAACTTTCCAGGAAACTCCCCAAAACCGAAGGCATCACCGCCGTAGCTCTGATCTCCCGGAGTGCCATCGACCACCCCGTTGTTATCCAGGTCGAACCCCGAGTGAATTCCGGTATTTGAAATCGCCACATAGCGATACGGGTAATTTTGAGCACTTCTCCCATTCTGACTGACGTTAAAAAAACGGTCGTTCATTCGCGTCGCGCCCGTGCCATTCGCATCATAATCGAACTCATTGAGCAAAAGAACATCCGGTTGCACAATCTGAACGACCTCGGCAACCCGCTTCGCAGAAACATTCGTTCCCGTCCTGAGCAACGCCGCCAGCCGCCCCTCGCTGGTTTGGGATAATGCCACGTTGTAGGTAGCCACCCGGATCGTTCTGGCCTGAAGAAACGGAACGAGAAGGATTACAAGAACAAGTCGCACGAGGGCACCCTAGCTCATTTTTTGGCGAGTGACAGTTGAGAAGTGCCTCTGATTAAACCAAGCTCGTCTCATGAGCTTGATCACGCCCGCCGAGGCCGAATCCCTGATGCTTTCCTGTGTCGACCTTCTCGATACCGAAACCATTGCGCTAGAGGAATCTCTCGGGCGCGTCCTGCGCGAAGATCTTCGCGCCGACCGCCCCTTCCCACCTTTCGACCGCGTCACCATGGACGGGATCGCCTTTCGATTCACCGATTTCGACGGCACCCCTCTCACCCTCCAAGGAATCCATGCAGCCGGCAACCCCACCCCACCCGCTCTCAAGAAAAAACACTGCTGGCAAATCATGACCGGCTCCGCCATGCCGCCCGATTGCGACACGGTTATCCCCTGCGAGGAAGTTTCCCTCAACGACACTCACGCCACCATCAACTGCCAGGCCGTTCCCGGAAAGTTCATCCACCGCAAGGGATCGGATGCCTCAACCGGGGACCTCATGATTCAATCCGGAACACGAATCAATCCAGGTCACCTCGGCATGATCGCCTCCATCGGAGCCGCCCGGATCAAAGCCACCCGCCCGCCTCGCGTCAAAATTCTCACCACAGGCGACGAACTCATCCCCGTCGGTGAATCACCGCTTCCCCACCAACTTCGCCAATCGAACGGCATCACACTTCTCAGCGCCATCCAAAATTGGGGCCCGGTCACTGCCAGTTGGTCCCACCTTCCCGATGATCTGGAAACAACGACCGAAGGCATCGCCAAAGCCCTCGAATCGTCAGATCTCGTCATCCTCTCCGGAGGCATTTCCAAAGGACGAAGAGACTACGTCCGGCCCGCGCTCGAATCGCTCCGAGGCGAGCCCATCTTCCACGGCGTCGCCCAGCGCCCCGGCAAACCTCTCGCATTCTGGAAGGGCATCGTCGCCCTTCCCGGCAATCCCAACTCCACCCTTACGACCTTCCAGCGCTACGTCGTCCCCATACTCCGGCGCATGACCGGAACACCCAGTGTCCAGGCCATCACCCTGCCACTTGCCGAGCCAATTGCAAACCACGCTTCCCTAACCCAGTTCCTCCCCGCAAAGCTCAACCCGGAAGGCAAAGCAATATCCCTCTCTCCCCAAAACTCCGGCGACTTCGTCACCCCTCTCGAAGGCACCGGTTACCTCGAAATCCCCCCCGGTAACGACAAAGCCACTTCCGCCCGCTACTTCTAGGCAGCAGATTTCTCAAACTATTTCTGATTGGGACAATACCCCTCAATCAAATCAGAGACAGCCCGGCAAGACGCGCTCTCCGAACCTCCACCGTTAGCCCATTCTTAAACACCCCGTATTCAGCAGTCTAGAATTCCGGATCTTCGGGCAACCCAGCCATTCCGACTCCCTTCAACAAAATCCCAAACCAACACCAAATGACTCTGTCAAAAATCCCCATCACGATTGGAGCATAGGACGAATCGATTCTATCGAGTCTTTAAAAAAGAAATTCCAGATTCTCAAACGATCAAATTAGGCCAAGGGCCCTGCCACAATAAGCTGCCCGACAGAACACTTTCCTTGTTTAAGAGGCCTTCCGCACCTGAATTAAAAACTGAACTTGCGACCCATCATCCCCTCCTTCAGTTTTCCAAAATGAATCAACCTTTTCACATTGCTCTCGCCACCATTTTCGCTCTCATTCATCCGCTCTCAGCTCGGAATGCACCGGAGCCTATCAAACTGTGGCCGGAAGGAAAAGCTCCCCTCGGCGACGGTAAATTTGAAAATGCCGATCCAACCATCACCGTCTTTCGTCCTAAAAAGCCAAATGGCACCGCCTTCGTCATCGCCCCGGGCGGCGGTTACGCAAGGGTCGTCAAAGGCGAGGGTGCCCCCATCGCCAAATGGCTGAACACTCATGGCATCACTGGTATAGTTCTCGACTACCGCCTTCCGAAAGGAAATCCACACCGCCCGCTTCTCGATGTTAAACGCGCCCTTCGGATGACCCGCATGCAGTCCACCAATTGGGACCTCAAGACGGACCGTATTGGCATCATTGGCTTCTCAGCCGGAGGCCACCTCGCCTCCATGGCCGTCACCAAATACGACCTAGGTGAAGGAAAAACAACCGACCCCGTTCAGCGCCAAAGCAGTCGCCCGGACTTCGCCATCCTGGTCTATCCCGTCATCACCATGGGCGAAGGAACTCACCGCGGCTCGCGAAAGAATCTCCTTGGTGCCGAGCCAAGTGGAGAGCTCATCCAGCGCTACTCCAACGAACTTCACATCACAGCCAAAACCCCACCCACCTACCTCGTTCATGCCATCGACGATGTCGTCGTCCCCGCCAGCAACAGCGAAGGATTTCACAAGGCCCTCGTCGCAAACAAGGTTTCAACAAAATACCTTCCCCTCCCCCGTGGCGGCCACGGGCTCAACGGGTATAAAGGCCCCATGTGGGATGCCTGGCAGACCCGGTCGATGGAGTGGCTTTCCACGCTTCTTAAAAAATAAGCTTGAGCGGCGCGACAAACGCTAGACTAGGGTTCTGAAATCACCGTCTCTTCGGGTGATCTTGTCGCGATCCAATCGCTCCAGCAGAGGCATGATCACTTTTCGAGAGGTGCCAAGATGCTGGCGCAATTCGGAGGCCGTCGCCCGACCTTTCATCTCTATAAAATTTCGCACTTGATCAATGGTACCCTGAAAAACCTTGGATCCCAAAGTCACCTTGGGGTCCAGCGGAGTAATCTGGCGGGTCCGCGAAAGAAACTTGTAAGCCGCCACATGATCCGGCGTCGTCTGCAATTCCGTCGGCAATGGAGGTGCCAGTCCTGCCTCATCGAGCGTTTTAAGAATTTCCGCTGCCGGTGCTTCCAGCTCGGGAGGAAGCTCAAGCGAGTGGGAATTATGGCAGATGATATTCTCTGCTACTTTAAAGTTTTTCTCTCCCAATTGAATCAAAAGAGCATCATACAGCCCCGGAACGGCGGTCGCGGTGCCCAGATTTTTTTTCACCAGATCGGTCGACATCCCCACGTGATCCGGATGGCTTGCGTGATAATCCTGCACCACCTTCGAGGCCTTCTTAACCAACTCCTTCCAATGAGGTGCGTGGGCAAAATACTTGTTACCGCGAGCCACAATTTCGTTGGCCTTGGTCAGCTTTTTCAGCGCGGTTTTCATCTCTGCATCCGAGAATGGCAGCGATTGGGTGAGTTCCAGAGTCGGCACAAAGTGGTCTCGTTCAAGATGCGTCCGCAAGAGAACCTGAAGATCATTCGGGGCCTCCGCTCGGGCATGCAAGAACGACTGCCGCTGTTCGGAACGGAACTGCCTCCGCATCGGATGTGGATCAAGCACGATGGCTCCGGCCAGCGTGGCTTCACCGGAAAGCTCGCGAATCACAAGCCGCTCACCGGCCAGGGTGTGAATGGGATGATCAAAGCGTAGCTGCGCAATCGAAGTGTCGCCCGGACTGAGAACGATGTCCTCGGGGAAAAGGACTCTGGCCTGGGTGCGGCCCGATCCGTGGTGAACGAAGATTCGATGATTCGATTTCAGCGGTCGCTGGGTCCCCTTCTGTCCGGGGATGGGACGGTGGGCACGGGTGATTTCAACATCGATTTCCATCGTTGCTTCACCCGGACTTCCTCCCACCAAAAGATGCCCGCGCGAAACGCCCTTTTTGCCTTTTGCCGAGAGCGGCAGATCGGGGAGGTTGAGCGCAGTCCGCATTCCGGGCACCGCTTGCTCGAGTGAAGCATTGTGATTTTGAATCGAGCGGACATGGGTTCTAAGGCCCGAAGGATAAGCCGTGAGCTGGTTTCCCACCAAGAGCTTCCCTCCCGTCAGCGTTCCAGTCACCACCGTTCCTACTCCTTTTGGCGAGAAAGCGCGGTCCACCGCCAGACGCGGTTGCTCGAAGTCACGGGGATCTTCAGTCTCCGCAAGAGTATTCGCAATCGCCTCCTTCAACGCATTCATTCCGAGACCCGTCGGTGCGGAAACCGGGACGATGGGTGCACCCTCAAGAGCGGTGCCTTGTAAGTCGTCGGCGAGGATCTCGGTGACAAAGTCAAGATCATCCACGAGGTCCGCCTTTGTCAGGGCGACAATGAATTTTTTAATCCCCAGATAGGTGAGAATCTGGAGGTGCTCCTCGGACTGCGGCATCCACGAGTCATCCGCAGCGACGATAAAAATGGCGAGGTCGATCGACCCGACTCCAGCCACCATATTGTTCACGAAGTCGGCGTGCCCGGGAACATCGATCACCCCAATTTCAAAGGTATCATTTTGCGTCTTGGGAATCGGCAGCGAGAAATGGGCAAATCCCAGTTCGATCGTCACACCTCGCTCCTGCTCTTCCGGAAGACGGTCCGGATTGGTCCCTGTCAAAGTCTGCACGAGGGTGGACTTTCCGTGATCGATATGGCCGGCGGTGCCGATGATGAAATTTTTGGGCATGATTCTCAGGAGGCGGGGAAGATCTCAGCAATGCGGGCTTTCTCAAAATCGAAGGGCGTCATCTCAAGCGTGACCTTTGCACCCGGAACAATTTCTTCGCTTCTCGCTTCGAGTGCTTTGGCCGGATGCGCGATCACCTTCTTGCCGTTGGGAAGGCTGACTTGATAAGCGCGGTCGCTATAGATGAGCAGGACCTCGCCGGTCGTGATGATGGGTTCGGTGGGCACGCCGTGAATTTTGGATAGGTCAGCCGGAGAAGCAAGGAGGGAGAAGAAAAGCTTGTGGGAAGGAAACGACATGGAATGATGGGAAAAGATGGTTGCCCCAATGAATTGAATCCCTTCTTCGGAGAAATTATCGCCGTGATCGCATTCGACTCAGGAATCGCCGCATTAAAACGGCGGCTTTCCTTTTCAGGGTCTGCTGTGGTCGTCCTCGCTCTCTCCGCAAGGGTTCACTTTTGGTTGAGCCGGAAGCCGGCAAATCCATACACGGATTACGGGGAGGACAACTTCATCCGCATGTTCCTCAACCTGATCTTCATCGGCATCATCATGATGATGATCTGCAGCATTGAATTCTTCCGGCAGAGAACAAGCCCGCTTACTCCTCGACCTTCTTCAACGGGGTGATGGTGAGCCCTTTAAACTCCACCTCAACGCCTTCCGCCTGCAACGCGATCTGTCCGCTCTTGGCGGTGCAATTCTTCCCGTGGTTCACCATGTCACCGTTGACCCAGACTTTAATTTCATCACCCGGGCACTCGATGACCATCTTGTTCCACTCACCAACCGGCTTCTCGGAATTATCGGTGAGGTTGAGAATGCGACGCGCATCGCCCTGCTGTCCACCCCACTTTTGATTCTTGCCCTTGGGGCGTCGCTTTTCCATGTCCGGCACCTCGATATTCTCGGCAATACACCAGAAGTCGCCGGCATGACCACTATTCATCTGCACTTCGATGGAAGCCGGAAACATTTTGTAAAGCGCCCGCGGTGTGGACGCATGAACGAGAACCCCGCAATTCCCTGGCTTGTTCACGAAACGATACTCAAGCTCGAGTCGAAAATTTTCGTGCTTTTTGTCCGTGATGAGATGACCGCCCGGCTTGCCGAGACTCACCAACATCCCATCACGGACAATGAAGCTCGGCTTGATGTCAGGGTTCTTGTCAGCCGCCGGAACATCAGTGTGCCAGCCCTTGAGATCCTTGCCATTGAAAAGAGAGCCCGTTTCGGCATTCTGGGCCAGAGAGCTTGAGGCGGAGAACAAGCTGGCGAGAGCTACGGAGGCAAGGGGGCGGGAAATCAGTTTTGTGATCATCATGGCAGCAAGATGCTCCGGAAGCGCCGACGATTCAAGCGAGATCAATTCGCAGATTGCCTCCGGCTCTTCCAGCTCTTCCAATCGCGAATGAGCTTACCGTCGACCCGCCGCGCCATCGCTCCCTTCTCACCGTCAAAGTCTGATCCCACGTGAACTCCAACGACAATTTTACGCCCCCCTTTTTCGATCCAAACCGGCGCGCCACTCAGCCCCCTCGCGGTGGCCACGTTGTAGGTGAACAGATTTGGTCCGATCGCAGTCACCCGGCCTTCGCCTTCAAAAAGTCGTGAACCGGTCGCGCCTTTGATTTTCTTCGAATCGCCGGGGTAGCCGGCTACCTTCACCACATCCCCAACCTTCAGTTCGATGCCGGTTGAACTATTCAAGGTATACGAGGTCCTTTCAGGGAAGCTTCCACCCAAGTCGATAAAGCCATAGTCGTGCTGAATCATGCGATTGGAAGCCGATGGCTTCAACCAAGTGGAGATACTCCACTCAAAGCGCGGCGCTACCGTCCATACTCCGTCAAGCGGAATAGCACCTCGTTCCACCCTGCCTCCGGACACAAGGGCATCGACATAGTCTCTTCCCACCTTTGAAACATCCGGTTTCCCCACCAAAACTTCAATGGTATCAACCCGCCCCCAAGGGTAAGAGGCATTGAACAGGTTATGACCTGCCGTGAGCACGTAACGACCATCAAGCAAAACTCCGGATGAAATGGCAATCTGATCAAGAATCGCGGCATATTTACGATTCATTTTCAAATAACAAATCCCGTCAATCGCAGCTGCTGGCGACATTTTTTGATCAGGTGCGACCGATGGCCGCCGGATCTCTTTCCGGCTTGATGAAGGGGCACATCCCGGAATAGCGACCAAAGGTACAAAAGAGACGATGGCTAACCAGAGCCTAATTTTGTTCAGTCTGTATCTCCCCGCACTCATGATTGATTTTCGCTTCAACCTCTGAATCAGGCAAGTCGCTTCCCTCGACAAAAACCTGATGGTTTTTGGGTAGACACCAACGAGAGGAAAATGCCTTTCATCTTAAAAAACATCAGCCCGTGTGTGACCGAATGAAAAAACAGACAAGGCCGCTTCACGCTCCGCCCGCTTCCTGCTAAAACACGCCGATGCCGGATCGTTCGTCGAAAAAATCGCGGAGCAAGGGGGAGACAACCGAACAGCGGAAGCCTTCGCCCACTCTCCCACTTTGGAAAAAACTCGCTTTTTCCGTCCTGAGTCTCGCCCTCTTTTTTGGACTGATTGAGGTCATCCTCATGGCGATCGGAGTGAAACCACTCTCCTACGAGAAAGATCCCTACGTCGGTTTCTCTTCACAAATCCCCCTGTTTATCTCGCAGGAAAACAGCGAAGAAATGTTGGTCACCGCCCGCAACAAGCTGGCCTACTTCAACAAACAGGAATTCAGCCGCGAGAAGCCGGACGATACCACGCGCGTTTTTTGTCTCGGTGGGTCCACCACTTACGGAAGGCCCTACGATGACACCACGTCCTTTTGCGGCTGGCTACGCGAGCTTTTGCCCGCTGCTGATCCCGAAAAGAAATGGGAACTCATCAACGGCGGCGGGATCAGCTACGCGAGCTACCGGGTCGCCGCTCTCATGGAGGAACTCGCTGATTACGAGCCCGACCTGTTCATCGTTTATTGCGGGCAGAATGAATTTCTCGAGCGCCGCACCTACTCCGGCATTATCGAGATGCCGGAAACCGTCCGCGGGCTCAGTGCCGTGCTTAGCAAGACACGAACTTACAGCGGGATCTCCCGACTCATTGACAACTCTGATAAACCCTCCGAAGAGGAAACCGAGAAGCTGGACGGCGAGGTCAACACCATCCTTGACCAATCAATCGGTCCCAAGGACTACGAGCGGGACGAAGAGCTGGAGGCCCAGGTCATCTCGCATTACCGCTTCAACATGGCCCGCATGGTGGACATTGCCCGGGCCGCAGGGGCCAAGGTGATCTTTGTCACTCCGGCATCAAACCTCCGCAACTGCTCGCCCTTTAAAAGCCAGCACCGCGATGGCCTCAGCGGACCGGATCAAGAGAAGGTGAAAGAGCTTATTGCCAAAGCAAAACAGCAACTCGCTGCCAAGGAATTTGCGGAAGCCCTCGAATCGCTCGACACCGCAACCCAGACCGATGACCAATACGCGCACGCTCACTACTACCGGGGACGGGCGCTGGAGGGTTTGCAAAAATTCGACGAGGCAAAGATCGCTTACGAACGGGCCCTCGATGACGACGTGTGCCCTCTCCGGGCACGTTCTCCCATGCCCGGCATTGTTGCAGAGGTCGCAGCAGATCGCGACGTTCCCGTGGTCAATTTTTTGGATCTTGTCGAACAAAAATCCGCGCACGGGATTGCAGGTGCAGATCTCTTTCTTGATCACGTTCACCCCACCATCGAAGGCCATCGCTTGCTCGCTCTCGAGATTTTCGATGAAATGGTAGAACAGAATTGGCTCACTCCCAGAGACGACTGGGGAGAAGAATCAATCAGCAAGGTCGCTGCCGCGATCATGAAAAAGGTAGATCCCAAAAAGCAGGGAATAGCGATGAGAAACCTCTCCAAAGTTTATTCGTGGGCAGGTAAAATGGAGGACGCTTATGCCGCGGCTCAAAAAGCGCTGGAACTCTTTCCCGGCGACGCCGAGGGTTACTATCAGGCCGGAAATCTCGCCCGCCAACTGGGGAACAAGGAGGAAGCAATCGCAAAGCTTTCCCACCTTGTTGGAGTCAAACTCAATCCGCAAATCACCTATTACACCAAGGCCCACATCCAGCTCTCAGATCTTCTTTCCGAACAAGATCAATTTGATAAAAGCGAAGGGGTAGCCCGCAAGCTTGTGCAACTGGTTCCTGGCAGCGCTCCCGGAATCGGCCAACTCATCAAGCTTCTCCGCCTGCACAGCCAAAAGCTCCTTAAAGCCAACAAGCCGGGCGAAGCCGCCAAACGACTTCGGGAACTCTCAGCCTTGCAACCGGACGACTTTGATGTCCGGGTCCAATTGGGCGTTTCCTTGGTTCGGGCTGGCGACTTTCCCGCCGCCGCCACCGCCTTGAAGACCATCATCGAGGCAAAACCTGATTACCTTCCGGCTTACGACAACCTCAGCTACGTCCTTGCCCAACTGGGTCGTCTCGATGAAGCCGAGCAAACCTGTCTAGAGGCCCTCAAGATCAGCCCCGACCACCAGGCCGCGAAAAAGAACCTCGCCCTGATCCGGCGTAAAAAGGCCACCGGAAACTAGAACTGACGAAAGTAGTCCTGTGGATCTCTCGCTTGTCCGCGCTTGATCCAGTAGCTCTCCGCCTTGGGATTCAATCGACGTTTTAGAGCATCGTATCGAAAGAGCCTCATCATGAGACCAATCGGAAAAACGAGCAGATAGAAGACAAGAGCCAACAGAACGTGCGAAACAATCCACCCGATTGGAAAAACCGCGGCCAGCCAGCCCGCAAAAATCCACTTCCGAAACGGAGGCACAAGGTGGTAGGTCAGGATGATCAGGCCCGAAGCAATCCAGATCCATTGCGCCAGTTCAGGAGCTCCAAAACGCCATTTCGCAAACCCTCCGATCATTCCCCCAAAAAGCGCGAACAAGGGGCCGAACCAGAGGAGTTCCTTGCGACTGAATTCCTTCCTCAGCGTGATCACTCTCCGCCCCCTTTCTTCTTCTCTTTCAGCAACACCAGATCCTCGAGAACCAGCACATCCATTTCCGTTGCCATAAAACAACGATAAGCGTCATCGGGATCACACACGATGGGCTCACCCCGGACATTGAAACTGGTATTCACCACCATCGGGCAACCGGTGAGTTCTTCAAATGCTGACACCACCTTGTAATAAAAACCGTGTCGCCCTGCGTCCAGGGTCTGCACCCGTGCCGAATCGTCCACATGGGTGATCGCCGGAACCTCCGAGCGCACCGCATGAAGTCGCTCCAACCCGCTTGCCTCCGAAACGTTTCCTTTTATTCTCCGGCTCCCCTGGACCTTGGTCACCAGAAGCATGTAGGGGCTTTCCTGCCCTTCCTCAAACTCGAACCAATGAGCAGCCCTATCTGCGAGGACGGATGGCGCGAAAGGGCGAAATGACTCCCGGTATTTGATTTTCAGGTTAATCACCCGCTGCATCGAATCGCTCCGCGGATCCCCAAGAATACTGCGACACCCGAGGGCCCGTGGACCGAATTCCATTCTTCCCTGCATCAACCCGACCACATTGCCGGCTGCGATTTGCCTTGCGACCCAGCGGGCCCGTTCCTCTTCACCGTCAATCACTTCGTAAACCGCTCCTTCACGCGCAACGGTCTTGAGACAATCCTCTCGGCTAAAGCAAGGCCCCAGCAGGGACCCTTTTTGAGAATCGCTCCTCCCGGTGTCACGAGGTTTCTCAAGGAGTTGATGCCAGATGAATTGTGCCACTCCGAGCGCTCCTCCGGCATCATTTGAAGCAGGCTGGATCCAGAGATCGTCAAAGATTCCTTCCGCAAGAATTCTGCCATTCCCAACGCAGTTTAATGCCACTCCGCCGGCGAGACAGAGATTCGGCATTCCAGTCATGGCACGGACATGGCGGGCACAGCGAACCATGATCTCTTCCGTCACTTTCTGAATCGAGGCCGCGACATCCATGTGATGTTGATCGAGATCCGATTCAGGCTCACGTGCCGGACTTCCGAACAAACTCTCAAACTTTCTGGAAATCATCGAGAGCCCCGAGGTGTAATCGAAGTACGACATGTCCATGCGGAAGGAACCATCGTTTTTCACGTCCAAAAGGTGCTCAAAAATCAAATCGTAAAACCGTGGCTCACCATAGGGGGCCAGGCCCATCAGTTTGTATTCCCCGCCATTCACCTGAAATCCGCAATATTGGGTAAACGCGGAATACAACAGACCAAGCGAGTGGGGAAAATGGAGTTCGTGCGTCAACTCGATCTGATTCCCCCTTCCCGTTCCAATGCTTGTGGTGGCCCATTCCCCCACCCCGTCCAGGGTGAGAATGGCGGCCTCCTCGAAAGGGGACGGGAAGAAGGCACTGGCAGCGTGCGACTCATGGTGCTCCGTGAAGACAAACCTCTTGCGATAGTCTCCGCCCAGCGCCTTCCGCATCTCACGGGGCAAATGCAACTTCTGCTGCAACCAAACCGGAATAGATTTGAAGAAGGAACGAATTCCAAGAGGAGCGGTAGCCACGTAGGTCTCCAGCAAGCGCTCGAATTTAAGGAAGGGTTTATCGTAAAATCCAACGTGATCGAGATCGCCCGCCGAAATGCCTGCTTCGGTGAGGCAGTATTCGACCGCCTGCTTCGGAAACCCGGCGTCATGTTTGACCCGGCTGAAGCGCTCTTCCTGGGCCGCCGCCACAATCTCGCCATCGACCAGGAGGACTGCCGCCGAGTCGTGGTAAAATGCCGAGATCCCCAAGATTGCCGCCATCTTCCGGCTAGAAAAAGGGATAAATGAAGGGAGCCAAGGGCGTCTGGCTAATGATCACCAGAACAATCAGGAGGAAGAGCACGATCAGAATGGGAGTCAGCCACCACTTTTTGTTCTGGCGCAAAAACCCCCAAAATTCGCTCATAAATCCGGGCTGCCGATCTTCCGCCATCTCAGAAAACTCCGTTGTGGATTGCGATTGGGGGAATTGTCGTTCAGCCATGCCAAACAGTAGCCAAAATTTCACGGATCTTTCCAGCAGGAAAGATAATCTGGAACCTACTTCTTCGAGGGTAGGAAAGACGGAATCGATGATTACTTTTCCCTCGCCAATCGGGCCTCCGGACGTTCTACTGATGGGGAAGGTGGGATAGAAAAGGGGTGATTAGACCATCCACGCCCCCTAGGTTGTAACCTCCCCAAAAAGTCTTCAAACAATCTATGAAAACCCGATCACTCTTGAAAATTCTAGCCGTCTCCGGCCTGCTGACAGCAGGCGGCCACGCTGCTGATCTCTTCCTGCAGGCTCGAACGCAGGTTTCGTCTAACAACGCCAACTTCGATATCTCGGTCTTTGACGGCAACGCCGGCTACAATGACCGTGGGAATGGAGGCGCCGAGCCTGGCGTTCCAGCTTTCCGCAACACCTTCGGCGAGGGCACCGTGGCCGACTATAATTTCGTGGGCAACGAGGGCACCGGCAGTCCGCTGGTCACCTACGCGAGCGGGACCGCAGGCTTGATTCCAACTCCCACCGCTCCGCCTGAAAATACTCATGGCAACGGAGAGGACTGGGCAAACGTTTGGACCACCAGCGACCCGGGCGCGGACCTCGAATTTTCGGGATCGCCCAAAGATCACAACCCCACCAACACCATCGGGGCAGCCAATACCTTTGCCCGCGCCGCCGAGGTCACGGGAACCATTGACATCTCCTCCTTGACAGTTGGAACAGTCTATATTCCCCACGGTACTTTCATCAACAACTGGACCGTCACCCTCACCATGTCCGGTCCGGGACAGGACGACATCGTTGTCACCGACACCCAGGGTGGAAACGGTCCGGGAACCAACCTTGGCTGGATCTCCGAGTTCAATTTTGTCGACGCAGCTGCTTATGACACTATCACCTATAATTACACCAACGCCGATCGTGACGGATCCCGTGCCCGCTTTATGGGTGTCATCCTCACAGGTAGCGTAGCGGCCGACCCCGATGATATTGATAGCGACTTCATCCCCGACCTTTGGGAGGACGAACACTTCGGTAACGACGATGGCATTGTCCAACCCACCGATCTCACCGGAACCGACGGGACCGGAGATGCCGACGGCGACGGCGCCACCGAGCGGCAGGAGGAAGCAGCACAATCGGACCCCAACGTTCCGGATAGCGATGGGGATACCCTGACCGATGGAGAAGAAATCAACACCCACGGGAGTGACCCCACCCTTCAGGATACCGATGGTGATACCCTTAGGGACGACGCCGAGGTCAACATCCATATGAGTGATCCCACCCTCCAGGATACCGATGGCGATACCCTCAACGATGACGAAGAGGTCGTCGAAGGGACCGACGGCTTTGTCACCAATCCCGCGCTTCCCGACAGCGACGACGATGGCGTTCGTGACGATGTTGATACCAAGCCCAACGAGCCCACCAATGACAACGACGGAGACGGACTTGGAAACCGAGAAGAGCGCGACGATTACCAAACCGACCCTCTCTCGGACGACTCTGATGGAGATAGCATTCTCGATGGCGAGGAAGTGGAAGCCGGAGAAGATGGCTTTGTGACTAATCCCAATGAGGCCGACTCCGACCTGGACGGTTTCACCGACGCCATTGAAATCAACGGCGGCTCAGATCCCACCAACGCCGACTCCGTTCCCGGGGGCGTTTCCAATCTTGGCTTTATCGAGCGGGTGCAGGTTTCCACCAACAATGCCAACTTTGATATCTCGGTCGTTCCCGGCGCAGCCGGTTACAATGACCGCGGCATCGGCGGTGCCGAACCCGGTACGCCCAGCTTCCGCACCCCCTTTGGTGAAGGCACCGTTCTCGACTACAACTTTGTCGGCAACGAGGGCACCGGAAGCGCCCTTACAACCTACGCCAGCGGAGAAGCCGGCCTTATTCCAACCCCCACCGCACCGAGTGCAAACGTTCACGGAAGTGGAGAGAACTGGGCAAACGTCTGGACCGTCAGCGATCCGGGCCAGGAAATGGACTTTGCTGCCTCGATCAAAGATCACAACCCCACCAACACGATTGGTGCGGCCAACACCTTTGCCCGCGCCGCCGAGGTGACGGGAACGGTCGACATCAGCGACATCGACGAAGGCACCCTTTACTTTCCCCACGGGACCTTCATTAACCAATGGACCCTCACCCTGACGATGTCAGGAGCCGGCCAGCCTGATATTGTTGCCCTGGACACACAAGATGTCAACGGACCGGGAACCAACTTCGGCTGGATCACCACCTTCAACTTTATCAACAAAGGCGGTTATGACACCATTACCTATAATTACACCAATGCCGACCGCGATGGTTCACGCGCCCGCTTCATGGGAGTCATCCTGGTCGCTGAGTCGAATCCAGTTCCATTGGAAATTACGGATCTTGCGTTCTCCCGCGAAACCGGACCGGACAACATCATCGTTGATCTGACCTTCAACTCCAAGGAGGGACGAACCTACAGCATCTTCACCAGTGCGGATCTATCGCTCCCACTGGAGAGCTGGCTTGAATTGGACGACGGATACGAAGGGAGTGATGGAAGCAGTATTTTCACAGTCAATTACAATGGGAGCGGTCTTCCACTCACTGACAAACAGTTCTTTGTCGTAAGAGAAAACTAAACGAAGGCCCCTTCTTTCAATTTGACAAAAACCCCTTGACATATTTCACCACCTACGTTTGTTAGTTGGAAACTGACCTACATAAAATATGAAAAAATGCAAAATAACGATCCTAACCGCTCTTTTGCTGGGTGCAGTCGGTGCAAACGCCGCCTCGCTGGTATTAACCTCGCGAACGCAGGTTTCCTCCAATAACGCCAACTTCGACATTTCGGTCTTCGACGGAAATGCGAAATATAACGACCGGGGCCTCGGTGGTAGCGAACCAGGCGTCCCCACCTCGCAGACGACTCTCGGTGATGGTACCGTCCTGAGTTACAATTTCGTCGGCAATGAGGGAACTGGGAGTGCCTTGACAACTTATGCAAGTGGTGGATCAAGGACTCCAACCCCCACGGCTCCGGCTGCCAACGTTCATGGCAATGGCGAGGATTGGGCAAATGTCTGGACCACCAATGACCCCGGAGCCGCCCTTGACTTCAGTGGTTCCACTAAAAATCACAATCCCACCGGGATCGCCGGAGCCGTTAACACTTTCGCGAGAGCCGCCGAAGTTGATGGCTCTATCGATATTACCGGACTGGCCTCAGGTGATATCTACATTCCCCATGGAACCTTTATCAACCAGTGGACGCTTACTCTGACGATGAGCGGACCGGGCCAAACCGATGTTGTCGCCTTTGACACACAAGATATCAACGGGCCAGGAACCAACTTGGGCTGGATCACCAACTTCACCTTCACCAACGAAGGTCAGTACGACACGATCTCCTACAATTACACCAATGCCGACCGGGACGGCTCTCGCGCCCGCTTCATGGGTGTCGTGCTGACTCCGCAGGCCATTCCAGAGCCCTCTTCTCTGGCGCTGCTCGGACTTGCCGGCCTCGGCCTGTTGCGCCGCCGACGCTAAACGGTGATTGTCATCTAGATTTCAAAAAGCCGCGCAGTCCGCTGCGTGGCTTTTTTTATTGCCCGGCTCAGGAATAAACCACAACCGGACCCACTCCACTGCCACCCTGCACCTGACGGAGTTTTTTCACCGCCATTTTAATTCGCTCCACCGCTTCATCGGTGTCTTCTCTAGTCGTGAAACTTGAGAAAGAAATCCGCAAACTGCTTTTCGCTTGATCGTCGGAAATCCCCATCGCTTTCTGCACATGACTTGGCTGCTGTTTTCCGGTCATGCAGGCACTTCCGGTCGAGATCTGCACACCGGATTCATCCAGCAAGATGAGCAAGCCCGCGCCTTCGCAACCTTCAAAGGAAACATGAGCGCAGGTCGGCACGCGGTGCTCGCGGGAGCCATTCAAGATCACACCCTCGATTTCTTCGCAGAGCCGGTTTTCAAGATGATCACGGTTCGCCGCCACGCCGGCGTGTTGATCTTTCTCCAGAGCAGCCTTCATCAAAGCGGCCGCCTTCCCGAGACCAACAATATAGGGCACATTTTCCGTGCCACTTCGGTGCCCAAACTCCTGTCCGCCCCCGCGAATGAGGGGCTCAAACCGGACTCCTTCGCGCAAATAAAGCGCGCCGATACCCTTCGGCGCGTGAAACTTGTGACCGCTGATGCTCAGAAAATCCACCGGCACCTCGCGCACGTTGACCGCCGTCTTACCAACCGCCTGGATGGCATCGGTATGGAAGGCGATTCCGTTCTCCTTCGCGATTTCACATGCCTCTCCCACCGGCTGGATCACCCCGGTCTCGTTATTTGCCCACATGATGCTGGAGAAGCCGGTCTCGGCGCCCTCGCACGCTTCGCGAAATTCATCAAGCCGAAGTCGCCCCTCTTCGTCCACCCCGCAACGATGAACCTCGAACCCAACATCTTTCATCGCCTGACACGGCCGTAAAACCGCACTGTGTTCAATTTCTCCCGTGATCACGCGTGAGGTCTTTCGCCCGTATACGCGCGCCAGTGACTTTAAAACCATATTGTTGGACTCCGTCCCGCAACCAGTGAAAATCACTTCGTCCTCCTTGGCTCCGATCAATTCCGCCACCTGCCCACGCGCCTCGGCAATGGCCTTCTTGACCATCCGGCTCGCCCGATATCCGCTCGAAGGATTGTGAAAATGCTCCGTCAAAAAGGGCATCATGGCCTCCACCACTTCGGGATGCACCGCCGTCGTCGCGTGGTTATCGAGATAGATCATTGAAGAGATGTAATGCGCCCCCTAGCTTTCGGCAAGCCGTTCTCCAACATGTCCATTCGCCGCCTACGCCAAATCCTGACCTACCTCACGGTCATCCTTGCCACCCTTGTTGCTATGCTGCTCTTCCAGCGCTACCAGCAGCAAAAGGGACTCCGCGCCGTAGCCGCTGAAATCACCACCACTTGCCAACTTCCCGAGATCCCCGAGGAAATCGACGTTCGACACGCTCACATTGATCCTTCTGAAAATCAGGATTTTATCGATGTCATCCTCACTCTCAGCGGCCCGACTGAAACTCTCGACAAATGGCTTGAAAAGGTCGACGAGTGGGAGAAAAAACGTCCGGGCGTGATTCAGAACCACCGGATTCGTGAAGCGGAAATGAGTTCCCGGGTCGACTTCACCGCTGAAGTTTACTTAAAGTAATGCATGCGCATCCTTCTTCTCCTCCTCCTCCTTCATAGTTCGTACTCAATTTTCGCAGCTCAAAAGCCCAATATCCTCTTCATCGCCATCGATGATCAGAACGACTGGATCGGCTGCCTGGGCGGACACCCGAACGCCCAAACTCCAAACATCGATAGACTGGCATCGCAAGGCACCCTTTTCACCAACGCCCATTGCCAATCCCCTCTCTGCAATTCATCCCGGGCCAGCCTCATGATGGGCCTCCGCCCGGACTCCACCGGTATCTACGGACTCGCTCCCTGGTTCCGAAATCTCCCCGAGTTCAAAGACCTCACCGCCCTCCCGCAACACCTCAAAGCCCACGGCTACACCACCTACTCCGCCGGCAAAATCTACCACGGCGGCTACGGCCGCAAAAAAACAGACCAGGAGTTCGACCACCTCGGCCCCGGCGCCACCGGCGCGCCCTTCCCCAAAAAGAAGCTCGTCGATACCCCCAGCAAAATGCGCCTCGTCGATTGGGGAGTCTTCCCCCATCAGGACGAGGACAAGGGCGACTACAAGATCGCCGAGTGGGCGATCAAAACCCTCGACTCAAAACCCAAGGGCCCCTTCTTCCTCTCGGCCGGATTTTTCCTTCCCCACGTTCCTTGCTTCGCTACCGAGAAATGGTTCGACATGCACCCCGGTGACAAAACCAAACTCGCTCAAATCAAACGCGACGACCGCAGTGACACCCCGCGCTTCTCCTGGTACATGCACTGGTCGCTGCCCGAGCCCCGCCTCCGCTGGCTCGAGGAGCACAATGAATGGATGAATCTCACCCGCAGCTACCTCGCCTGCACCAGCTTCGTCGATGCCCAAATCGGGAAGCTCATGGAAGCTCTCGAGCGCAACGGCTACGCCGACAACACCATTATCGTCCTCTGGTCGGACCACGGTTGGCACATCGGCGAAAAGGGCATCACCGGAAAAAACAGCCTCTGGGATGATGGCACCCGCGTGCCTCTCATCTTTGCCGGACCGGGAATTGCCAAAGGCGTCTCCAGCCAACCCGCCGAGCTTCTCGACATCTACCCCACTCTTTCCGAACTCATCGGCGCGAAGGCTCCCGGCCACCTCGAAGGCATCAGCCTGATGCCCCAGCTCAAGAACGCTGCCACCAAACGCGAGCGCCCGGCCATCACCACCCACAACCACGACAATCACGGCATCCGCTCGGAAAATTGGCGCTACATCCACTACGCCGACGGCAGTGAGGAACTCTACGACATGGTCAAAGACCCCAACGAGTGGACCAACCTCATCGGCAAACCCGGCTACGATCAGGTCATTGCCGAGCACAAAAAGTGGATCCCAAAGGTGAGCCGTAAACCCGCCCCCGGCAGCCGCTCCCGCATCCTCACCTACGACAACAAAACCAGGGAAATCGTGTGGGAAGGCAAGCAAGTCCTCCCCACCGACCCAATCCCGATGGACCGGTAAGATACCCCCTAAAGTGCGTCATCGGACCTTCCCCCAACCAAGTCACAGCGCAACCCGTCCCTGTTGCTCCCCTAACTTGTGCCCATTTGCGACTGAAGGCTGAATGGCACTCGATTCAGGCCAAAAAGGATTCGTTTCCGGAGACCTTTGGAACGGATCCCACGGATATTACCCTCCTGACCTATACCCTCCCTTTCAACCCCGACGCCGGAGAAATGATCCGGGTGGTTGCAAGGATCCCCAGATAGGAGAAAAAACTCATTACACTCAAAACCTTTGAAGTTGGTCTATTTGCGTTCCTTGATCTTCGCCAATTCCTTGGCCTTGCTCGCTTCCCAGGCGGCTTTGTCCTTGAGGAACTTTTCCTTGAGCCCGGCTAGAGTCGCTTCCGCTTCCTGAAGCTGCCGCTCGGTGTCGCCCAACTCTAGTTCCTTGCGAACCTTGCCGTTAAGCTGACGTCGGTAGCTGCTGGCTGCGACTCCTTCGGGAATCGGAAACGCCACCGGAGTTTCCTCCTGAAACCAATCGTCACTCCGCTGTGTCGCCAGTGGGATTTGACGTGCGCTCGTCAGGTTGGACATCGGATTGCGGGCCCAGGCATAGCGGTAGTGCACCGGCTCAACCACGTGCGGATTGCTCAGAACGAGAACGTTCCGCTTTACGCGGGGACGATTACGATTGTCCACTCCGTCCGTGCCATACTCGATCACCGCCGGATAAAACTTGCGATCTTCCCCCGCGATCGCAAAGCCCAACATCTTGCCATCGCTGTCATCTTTCGTCCGGATCTCCGTCGACATCATCAAAGTCATTTTCCCGTCTTCCTTCTTCACCTCCCGAATCGTAGGCGGCAGCCAAAACTCATCATTCAAGACTCCATATTGAGTCGCCATGGCCCACTTCGCGGCACGCTCGCCAACCGGCACTTTGATCTGGGGATGATACCAACTCTTACGAAAATCGTACGAACTTGCAAAGCCAATTGTCTTGTCACCGGCCTTCTGAAAATCGAGGAAGGTTTGATATTGCGCCTCTCTTATTCCGGGACCGGCATCGTTCATGGGTTTAAGAAAATTCTCCTCCGTCTGCGGTTCGCCGGCCGAACACAACGATATGACACAGAACGGCAATTCAGGATCATTGAAAGCCGCACGCCATGAGGTGATCATCTTTCCGAAAACTTGGTAATACATTCTCGCTCCCGTCGAACCGGCAAAACAATTGTTGTATCCCTGATGAAAAAACGCGCCTTTCACCGAGAGGCCCTTCATTGGGGAAATCATCCCCGCATAACAATATCCCGGACGATTGTGATCGGCCTTCGGCCCCGGTCGCAAATCCGATGGCGGTTTGCTACCCGCAGGCAAGGGCTTGCCGTCCTTCTCCGCCTTTTCTTTCTTACGTTCATAATTTTTGATCCGTCCTTCCAGATCGGTCTTGGCATCGTAGGCCGCAATCTTCTCATTCCACTCCGCAAGCTTCGCCTGCGTCTCTTCCCCCTGGATTTGCTTCATGATATCCTCCGGTGTCCACGTCTCTACCGTGGTTCCACCCCGGGAAGCATCAATCAAGCCAATGGGAACCTGCGAAGCCATATGCACGCGACGCCCAAAAACGTAACCAATGGCGGAAAACTCCTTTACAGTTTCCGGCGTGCAAACCTCCCAATATCCTTTGCGAAAGTGACGGCTGGACCAGCTGCTGTATTCATACAAACCCTCGAAGCTCTTCACCGCTTCAAATCCTTTTCCCTGCGGAACAGTGAGCAATCGGATCTCCGGATAATTCGCCGAAGCAATCTCCATTGCTCCATCATCCACCTTTGCCAACTCAAATTCCATATTACTCTGACCTCCCAACACCCAGACATCGCCCACAAGAATATTCTCCAAGGTGATGGTCTTATCCTTACCTTTGGCAACCAGGTTCTGCGGATTCCTGCTGGCCGGCTTGGCCATCAACGTCGCCGCCCAAGCGCCCTTTTGATCAGCAACAGTCAAAAGTGATTCACCCCGAAAGAAGATCGTCACCTTCTCCCCCGGAGCAGCCCACCCCCAGATCCTAACAGGCTTGTCCCGCTGCAAAACCATGTTGCTTTGGAAGGTATTGCTCAAACTAAACCCCTCACCAATGGCGGGAACCTCCACCACGTTTTCACGCGGCATTTTTTGAGCGTAAAGCAAACCTTCCGACACGATCGTCAGCGAGACACATAGGATTGGGAAAAAACGATTGTTCATTGGTGGATTCATGGATTTAAGAAAGAAGTGAGATCGTTGGAAAGGACAACTCCCTCAACGACCTACCCGCAAACGAGTATTTCAGGCTAATGGCTTCACTAAAAGCCCACCGATGATCTGGACCAACCGGGTTTCCCAGAGGGGTCGTCAAAAAATGCCAAACGACACCTTGTGTCATCCGGGAAAACAATTCCGGACGTACTCCGGCGGACCCACAATCACAAAGAAGATCGAGACCGGGCGATTTTGCCTCGTTCATCCCGGAAGACGACCGGTATGCTTCTACATAGCGAGCTGCGTGACATTAATCAGCACAAGATAACGACCGACTTTCCCCACAAAGGTCAGGATCCAAAACAAGGTAAAGTTGACTCTCATCACTCCGCCCAAAAAGGTAAGGGCATCTCCGCCAACCGGAGCCCATGCCAGAAGAAGGGACCAGACTCCATACTTTTGAAACTACTTCTGCGCGCGGAAACGTTTACCAACCTTAAAAGGAAACCATTTTCGGTCCTGATATCCTTCAAGATAACGGCCAAGGACCCAATTGGCAGCTGAACCGAGGGTATTCCCAAGCGACGCAACCAGCCATATCCAAACCCATTCTTCGGGGCGATCAACCACCATGCCAACGACAATCACTTCTGAGTAAAAGGGAAGAATCGTCGCAGCAAGGAAAGCCCCTCCAAACATGAGGAGATAGGCTTTCATTCCTCACACTCGGGGATCAAGGTTTCAGCAACGCTGCCTCGTGCACGACGCACCAGCTCCGCAAAAGTATTTCGCTGCCTCTTCAAATAAAACAAGTGTTCAGGATGCCATTGCACCCCGACAAGCCAAGGATGGGAATTTGCTTTGATGGCCTGAACAAAAAATCCAAATCCCTCGCGACCACACGGACTCTTTCTCCAAGGCGGTCGATTGCCTGATGGTGAAGACTGTTGATCCGCCACCGGATTAAGCTGCGCTGGGTCTTAGGCGGGTTCAAATTCACCTGCATGCTCTTTCAGAAGCCTCATCACGCCATCCAGTGAAGTCGTAATATCGTAATCCCC
>Ga0213866_10000552_pt1 | contig 29807 bp, 22 predicted proteins | sample PICome_11_FD_160079 | JGI IMG/M metagenome (GOLD analysis project Ga0213866, IMG submission 160079) | Coastal seawater microbial communities near Pivers Island, North Carolina, United States - PICO284 | ecosystem: Environmental > Aquatic > Marine > Coastal | place: USA: North Carolina... | reverse complement strand
CCCCCTTTCACCCCCATGTATGACGCCAAACCCCGGTTTCCACGACCCTTCCGCCAAAAGCAAATTCCTAGCAGCTTTGAGGTGGAGCGGCTTGGGGCGTCGTTGAAGGAATCGGAGATGGGGAGAAAGGGGGTTGAGATGGGGAGAAAGGGGGTTATTGTCGGCCGCACCCGGCGATTAACCCACTCGCGCGAAAGTCTAATTCTTGACGTACTTCAGTCGATAAAAGCGGTGGGGTTCCCACACCTCGTTGACGGAATGCCGCCAGATGGCGCGGTGGTTTTCGCGGCGCAGGTAGACCGGCGTGGCATTCAGCATGGTCCACGTCCGGGCGTCATCGGAGGCTTCCATGAAGACCTGCACGCCGGGGACCCGGAGGGAGACGGCATACTCGAAGGTTCTCGCGTTCCCGACCATGGAAAACACGGGATAGGCATCCCACCCGAGGGGATCGGCCCCGGACCAGTAGGAGAAATTGTTGTCCTGCCCGTCCCCGTCGGCATCCAGTTCCGGCCACCAGGGGGCTCTGGTGGGGATGATGGTCCGCATGGCCCACTCGACATAGTCCTCGCCGTATAGGGGATCGTTGGTGACTAAAATGGAATGGGAATTGCTCACGGTGCTGCCGGCCTCGTTGTAGGCGATGACCTTGAAGGTTTCGGTGGCATATGAATCCGGGCTGTGGAGGGCCAAGCGGAGGAAGGGTTGATTGTTACCGGGGATGGGAATGTCGTTGCGGTACCAGATGTATTGAATGTTTCCGCTGCCGGTGGCATTGATGGAGAGTTCCACCCACTGACCAGGTTCGGCCATGGTAGGGCCGCTCAGGGTATCGAGTGAGGGTGGGTTGAAAGGGGGTGAAACCTGGATGTCGAGGTGGTAGGAGGTGGTTGTGCCATATTCGTTGAAGGCTTCCACTTGAATGAGAGCAGGACCAAATTCTTCCGGAGCGAAAGTGTGGGTGAGAGTGGAGCTAGTTGCGTCTACAATAGCAATCCCGTTGACTTTCCAAAGGTAGGAGATCGTTCCGTCGCCGGTGGTTTGTGCCGTGAAAGTTGCTGGGGTTCCGGGGGTGATTACGGGAGGAGAGGTGATTGATTCCACAGTGGGAGCGACGAAAGGGCGGAGGTGGTAGTCGATGGCGAAATAGGTAAAGTCAACGGCCTGTCCATGGGCGGTATTGCCGACACCCCAGATGCGCACGGTTTCTCCGCTGCGGAAGATGTTTTCTGGAATATAGTCCAGAGCGATGACTTCGAGTGGGATTCCGGTGTGTGAAAGTCTCAGAAGGAATGTTTCCGTGGGTGGGTTGGGGGTGGTGAGGCCATTGCCCAGATCGATGGGGCCAGGACTTCGGAAAGCACCGAACCATTCTCCATTGTCTAGGGGGATGATGCCGAGGGCTTCGAGGGAGGCCAAGGGATGGTGCAGGTGGAAGTTTCCGCTGACTTTGAAGGTGTCGAAATTGATGCCGGGCTCGGTGAGATTGAGCATCATGATATTGGCTTCGCCCGGGACGGCCCGGTCGAGGAAACCGCCGGAGTTGGCAGCGCTGCCTGAGAAGCGACCGATGAGGAGTTGACGATCGTTGTCTTCGGTCCACTGAAATGGATAGCCGGTATCAGTAAAGGAGCCTCTCCAATGAACGTGAGTGAGTTGGGTGTGGGTGCCATCGGTGCGGATGTGGGAGCCCGTGGTGGCTTTGGACCAATCGATGGGGACAGGGAGGATACCATTGCCGTGTTGGAAGAGTAGGCTGAGTTCTCCGTTCCGCCTGATGCGGGTGGAGACGAATCGGGAGTTGCCGATTTCTTCGGCTGTTGATTGTCCGTTGAAAAAGACTTGGCCGACGGAGTTCAGAACGAAGGCGTAGGTGTTATCAAAGTTGCTGCCGCTGGTGTCGATGAGCAATCCGGAGGGATCGTGGATGGAGGTGTTTTGGTTGATAGAGGCGATGACGCCGAGGTGACCATTGGGGAGCTCGGTGACGGCTAGACCGACGGGATTGGTGCAGAGGAGGCGATATCCGAGATATTGACCTCTCGCATTGAGGCGGATGGCGATGCCCATGCGTTGATCGTTTTCAATGCGGTGGGGACCGTAGTCAAAACGCCAGAAGAGCCCAGGTTCTCCGGTCGGTTTTCTCTTGAGGACGGTACTCAAGAGAAGGTCGCCATTGTTGGCTACCGAGATGCTATGGGGGATGAAGACGGTGGGGAGGACGATGGCGCTGAGGGGCTGTCCGGTGGCGGAGTAGCGGAGGAGAAGGCGCTGATGAGAGGGAGCGGCTGGAATGACCGTGGAGCCGAACGTGATGGTTTTGTTTCGCCAGAGGTTTCCGACGAACCACTTATCGCCATTGAGTCCTTCGGCTGGGCACGAATGCCATCGTCCGGAGACTGAGTCAAATAAGCCGTCTTTATAGGCAGCGAGTCCGTCGAGTTGGGGGTAGGTTTGAACGATGGGGTTTTCGAGGACCGAGGTGGGGGTGGCCTGAATGACATTGAGGGTGAATTCTTCTTCTAGAGTTCCCGCACAATTGCTGACCCGGATGGAGTAGGTTCCGGCGTGGGAGACTGCGGCCTTGTATTGCCAAATTCCTGCGATGCTGGCCGATTCACCGTAAAAAAAGCGTGGAGTTGAGGAGGGGATGGGTTCGCCATTGAAGAGCAGCTCGTGAGTGAAGGGAGGGGTGCCGGAGTGGGTGAGCTTGATTTCGAAGTATTCGCCTTCGTGAATGGTTTGAGAGGAGGGGGATTTGGAAAGAGCAGTGGGTGCTTCGCCGGGGATGACGGTGAGTGTGCTGTAATCGGTCCAGGAGCTGCCTGCCGAGGTGCTGAGAAAGGCCCGGCCTCGTTTTCCATTGTGAGCCATGGTGACGGAGGGGATCGTGTAAGCTGCTGTTTGTCCCCAGTGGATTTCCTGGGGAGGCTGAAGGACGCCATCGATCTCCCAGCGGACGGTCACGGGCCAGAGGTCGCTCCCGACGATGGCGGTGAAGCTGCCGGAGGTGCATTCGTAGGCGGTGTGGTCGATGGCGGATCCGGCGGGGGCTCGCGGAGGAGCTGGAGGTGGGAGTGGATCGCCCTGATTACCGGTGCCTCCGCCTTCGGGTTCTGGAGTGTCGACATCGATATCAGTTTCGGTGAAGGCGCATTCGTAGGAATCGCCACCAATAAGAACGCTCCAAGTATAGAGGTAGACGAAGGAAGTGCAGTCGACATCGAGAAAGTGCCAAGGGCTTCCCCTGACTGAGAATGGGGGGACCTTCGTGCGGCGGGGATCTCTGAACTCGTTGGGATCGCTTGGGGTGGGTTCATTTGGAGAAGTGATAGCGTAGGATAACTCAATTTCCTGAATGGTGTTGTTTCGGAACTCGAGCCGCCACATGTGGACGCGGGGCGGGTCGGCAAAGGGGTTCTGTTGTTCGTAGAGAACGCGGAAGTCGAGGCCGGGGATGCAAGTCTGGGTCCATGCTCCCCAGTCGCTGTTTTCGCACTGTGAACGGGCCGAGTTGACGAAGAGGAAGTTCAGGCAGAGAATCAGGAGCGGGAGAATTCGGCTTTTCATCGAGTGGGTTTTATTTTGCTCTTATGAAACTTCCCCGCCGACTGGGGTCAAGGCGAAACCAAGTTGCTCGGCTTGGCGGCGCAAATAGCGCTCCTTGCGGGCGCGGGCCAGCTCGGGGTTTCCCAGTCGCGTTGGATCGTATGGGCGACGGTGTTTGACCATGGCCCAGAGGATGCGGGCCAGTTTGTGGGCAGCGGCGGTGACCGCCGCCTTGGTCCCGAGCCTTGACTTCAGCCTCCGGAACCAGTCGCCCAAGCCGGACTTCGAGCGATGCAGCGACTGCGCCGCCATGCGCAGGGCGTTGGCCAGACGATTCTGGACTTTGCGGGTGTGGGCGGCATGGGTCCGCCCTCCGGTGATCCGGTTGTCGGGGCAGAGCCCAAGCCACGAGGCGAAGTGTTCCGCAGTGGCAAACTTCCCAACATCAGCACCCACCTCGCTCAAAAAGGCCAGGCAGGTCTGGATGCTCACCCCCTCGACAGCGGTCAGGTCGACGCCGAACTTCTTGTAAAGCTGTGTGCGCATCGGCTCCTCTTTGGACTTGTGGCCTTTCTTGCCACTCACCGGTGGCGCATCGCCTTCCCGGTCTTCGAGAGCGTCCATCCGGGTTGCGATCTGTTGGTCGCTGTCGGTCATGAGATTTTGATGAAAGCGCCAGGCCTCCAGTGACTGGCGCAGGGTGAAAAGGCAACCCAACAAGGTTCACTTCGTGAAAGTGGTTGCCAAGGGCAGCCCTTAGACCCAAAAGATTATACGAGCTCAAAAAGGGTAAAAACACACACGCACAGGAACAAAAAGTAACCTACTCTGAGGCAATACTGAGCGCTGGGTTTAGTTGTTTATATTAAATATATTACTCTCAGAGAATAGGTCATGAGTCCTTTGATAGAATCTACATTGGACCAAACAACAACCCTAGCTATCCCCCCTCTCTTATGGGAGACAAGTGAATTGCTAAGCAAAACAATAGGGAGCGAGTGGGAACGGACCCCGATCGCGTCAGCGAGGAAGGGGTGCGTGGACACGTAGCGGGGGGCGATGAGAGAAACTAGAGAGGAGGGACAGCGAAGCGTCCCCCTCCCAGAGTGAGTAGGTAGTCCCAAACCACCCCACCACTTTACTTCTATAGGTGGTGAGGGGGTTTATAGGACATCTTTGAGACGAAAGAATTTCCTCTGAGCATGCTCTCCAGGCTTCTTGAACTCTTCAACAAGATTCTCTTTGAGCATTCGATTGAGAATTCGCCTAGCGTTTGACTCAGCGATCTCAAAGTCATCTTCAAGCTCTCGATACGATACGCCGGCACTCTTAGCGTCACTCAGCGTATCCAAGATCTTCTGCCTGTAGCCATTTTGATCTCCCTTGGCAGCCTCTCCGACGACCTCGATCTTCAACTGATAGCCAGAGAAATCAAAGTTCAGAATCGGGGTCCCCTTTGGACTCGGCCAGTCTCTGAGCACCATATCGACAGTGACTTGTTGTTGTCCTTCTGGAGCCTTTTCTTTTTGCCTCAAGAGAAACATCGAGTCAAAGAACCCAGCCTTCGCACTGGCGCCTCGAGCCGCGTCGACGACTGCCCGATCTTTTCCGCTTCCTTTGGCTGTATGATCAACAACGACAATAGCCACACCGGTTGTCTCAGCGATCTCCTGAAGAGCTCTAAGGTCTTTCGAGGTGTGATCATTAGAGTTTTCCTCTGAGACCCAGCTGGTGCAATACAGAGAGTCGATTACCAAAAGTTTGTATTTATTATTAATAATCAACGTCTCGAGCTCTTGGATCTTCGGGGGTCTTTGTTTCCCCCTTAGACACTGAAAGTCGAAGCTTTTAGGAGGACTAGGAGCTACAATCGAAAGCCTCTTTCTAAACATATTCAATTTCAGCTCGAAATCGAGGTAGCACACAGGGGCCTGAGTGACTTCCTTTCCGATAAACTGATTACCACTGGCTACTGCACACGCCATAGCCATTGAGAACCATGTTTTGTTGGTCTTAGCGCCTCCGATCACGGTGACCACCTCGCCTTGTCTGAGCATACCTTCGATAATCGTTGGTGGATCAAGAGCTCTAATCGCGTGGCCATCAGGAACCCACATCTGGGCACCTGAAAGGACATCCCAAGGATACGGCTGCTCACTCATCGCCTTCCTCCTGACTAAATGGATTTATGCGTTGATTTAGCGAAGTTTCGATCCAGCTAAGGGCATCACCAAGCGTAACATCTAGGCATAGCGAAACGAAATCAATGACATCGCCATATGATCCTGTTCCGTGATCTTTCCATCGACGCCCTGCGTCAAACACTGAGAAGCTAGGGTTTAAGTCATCGCGAAGAGGACTGCAACATGACGCACTAGGCTCACCCTTTAGTCCTAAGTCTTGCCAGGCATCGTCGATCCGGTAGAGCTCTTTGAGATACGCAAAGTCTCCCTGAGCGGCCGAGAAACTCTTCTTCTCAATATTATTTCTATTTTTTCCCTCTTCAGTCTTACCACGAGGCCGATTTGGAGTACCGAACCACTCAGCTGGCCAAAGGATATCTTCGAAAAACATCTCTTTAGGAGCTGCATCAACGATTGTCTTGTAGTCCTGACCATCTGGGTGCTTTCCGGCGATGATAGTATATGACCGATCAGCTCTCCATTCACCAATGGGCTCGCTCTGAGCATTCAAAAAGTGAAACGAATTCGGGATAATATCACCATATATGTTTATCCATATATTCGCTCCTCGCTTACCCTTGGTTTGCAGGGAGGTGAACAATAGCGGATTGATATTTAGGAAGTCCACGAGTGCCTGTTCATCGTCAAAATCAATTGAGCAGATACCGCCAGAGGGAGCTCCAAGCGACACTGCAATTGCAGTCGAGAGTTTAAGATGTCTCTGATATTCGGGGCGTTGAGTGTCTGCGAAGACCTTATCAGGCCAGCCTTGAATACACGTTGCTTTGGAACCTTCCCTGATCGGCAGCAAGACGGCTTCGCAACCAAGGGCCTCAATAATAGCTTGCGGGTCCTTCTTCATTCTTGGCCCTCCTTGTTGCATGTTGTTACCGAAGTTGCTATCAACTCATCGAGTGACTCCCGACTGATTAGGCGGACTCCTCGGGATTTCCCAGGAGATGACAAAGAAGCAGCTGTGACCTGACCCTCACGGATCAGCTCAAAGACCTTACTTCTTGAGAGCCCATAAAGGGCTTGGACTTGCTCAACTCGGAGCCACTTAGGGCTAACGGTTGACTTTTCATTAGCTGCTGCGTCACGCAGACCTAGGTGATTATTAATATTCACGCTAGCCAGACTGCATCGAGCTCACAGGCCCTTGAACAACTTCTTAAAAACTCCTCGCAGTTTCTTGTTACTCCTCCACTATTCGATGCAACCTCCTACCTATTTCGCGGAATCCCCTTTATTTTTAGAATCTTGTTCTGAGCTTTTTTCCCCTTTTTCCGGCTCAGCAAGTCCTAAAGCCCTTTTAGCCATATCTCCGTAGGAGTCTTTTGGAAAACTCAATGGATCGAAGGCTTCTTGATTCATCCACCACTCAATTATATTTCCACCTTCCTTAAATAGATCAGCTTCAACGAATCTTCTCTCTTTGACAGCAAGAAGCTCTTTTTCAACCTGAGTCGAGGTTCTTTGCTTTTTACCTATTGGATTATCTCTAAGATATTCTCTAAACCTTGCCTCCAACGCGTCTTGTCCCCCATTAGGAATACACAAACGGAGGAATGGTATTAGGTCTAAATTCTTTCTACTAGCCCCATCTCTATTCCTAGGCCAAGGAGCTGTTCTAAATGGCAAACCAACTTGGGAAAGGTAATCTTTAATCATATCGAGGGAAGCAAGCTTCTTTGATTTGATCTTTTTATCGGCTATCTGCCAAAGTTGGTATGCTTGATCAATTCCATCCTCAAGCTTACCTTTACCTAGGAATCCACCAAGAGCAGCCATCAATGCAAGGAGATCCGCCGAAGGAGTCCTCTCCCCAATTCGAAGGTCAATCTGATGCGCAAACCAACCTAACTGAGTTTCGAATTCTACCTCCCCAAAAGTTGTTGGGTCTTCTTCTTCGAACGAAACCGGCCCATCTATTTGATCTTTTATTTCTCTGAACAGATCCAAGATATCCTTTGCGTCCATCTCTGCAATTTCCGCCATTCCCACAGACATACATCTGAGCGCCTAGATGTCATCACGAAACCTTCTGAAACCTCCCTAAACCTCACACGGCGGTGTATCACTTTGTGTATCACTCTCACTTACCCCTTAAAAGAAAAACCCTTCAACTCACTGATCTAGAGGGCTTTAAGAAAATGGCGGACCGGGAGGGATTCGAACCCTCGATACGCTTTTGACGTATACTCCCTTAGCAGGGGAGCGCTTTCAACCACTCAGCCACCGGTCCGGCGCTCGGATGAACGGGCGGGATATGAACACCTCAAATGATCTTCGTCAATGGTAAGCGCAATCAATTCGCACTTTTTTTTAGCGAACAAAAAAGGCGGCTCATCAGGAGCCGCCTATTGAAAATTATGAAGCAAGATTCGCTCTAGTTGGAGCGCACACTTTCGAGGATGACCTGATCTCCCGGCTGGAGGGCCACACCGTTCTTAAGGCTGCCGGGCTCGACATCAGCCACGGCACTGTTCGGCTCAAGTTTCGAAATCAAAAGCTTACCGAGAAGACGACCATCGCGCTGAATCAAGAGCTTAGAATCACCGGTCAGGCCGGACTTCTCCCCTGCTCCAACAACAACGAAGTTCCAGTCGTTATCGACAGCAACGATGGTTGCCTGGAAAGTGTTTCCTTCGACACGCTCGATACTCTGATTGATCTTCTCAACGATACGGCTGGTCTCAGCAAGATTCTTGGCAACCTCGTCTTCGAGGCGCTTCTTGATCAAGCTTGAATCTTCCTCTTCGCCAACGAGCTTCTTCTCCTCATCTTCCAGTCCCTTCACGACGCTGGGAACCTCCTCAAGCTCGATGCCAGGAAACTTGGCGCGGAGAGAATCGATGGCATCATCGATTTTTTTCTTCTCAGCATCTGCGATCTCAAGATCGCCGCCAATTGAATCAAGTGTGCTGGCAAGCTCATTTGCTTTTGCTTCGGCGGAAGCAAGCTCGGCCTTGGCCTTGGAGTCTTCCTTTAGCGCAAGCTTGAGGGCGGCATCAGCAGCTTCCTCCTCGGTTTCCTTTATGCCGATGTCGCGACTGAGGTTCTTATTTTGTTGGATTAAACCGTCCCGCTCTGCGAGCTTGGCGGTGTAATTTTCTTTGGCAGTCCAGCCAAAGAAACCGGCCGCACCGATGGCGGCGATGGCGAGAGAGTAGAAAAGTGACTTCATAAGATGCGAAATTCGTGGTTTAGGTGTGTTTTTGATGTGACTTGCTAGTTCTTCTTCTCCTTACTGGCAGATTCGACCGGAATCACGATGTCTCCCGGTGCAACATTCTCACCTTCCCTCAGAGTGCTCTGAATGACATCTGCAGTCGCAAGATTGGCCGAAACAGCTTTGACATTCAGTTCGGCGATCTTTTCTCCGCCACGCATGACAGCGACCTTCGACCCTCCGATCACCCCGGAGCGCACTCCGGCGGCAAGAGTCACAATTCCAAGACGACGATCAATTGAGCGAATCGTAGTCTTCATGGTTGGGAAAGATTGACCGGATGTGATCTGGCTTTGCTTCTTTTTCGCAGCGGCGAGTGCTTCACCGGTGCGGGACTTCTCGCCACGGAGGCGGTCAATCTGGGTGTTTAAAATCGCAACCTGATCTTTCAACTCGGCAATGGAAGCCTGCAAGCGCTCGAGCTTGGGAGCAAGCTCTTCCAAATCGCCCAGCTCCTTGAGTTTCTCTTGAGCATCGGCAACTTCCTTCTTGGTCGCTGCAAGCTCCTTTTCCTTATCGTCAATCTCAGCCTGAACGGTGGCATTCTTCTCGTCCTGAGCCTCGACCTTGGCACGGTAGTCATCACGAGACTTGTTGGCATCGGCAGTATCAGACTCGAGCTGATTGATACTGGCCACGAGGCCTTTGTAGGTCTTCGTATTGGTTTCGAGACGGCCCTGCTCGGCCTTGGTTGCGATATCTTGTTTTTCGAACTCCTCTTTGTTCTTGAAGGCCACGAAAGCCGAGAAAGCGAGGACGATAGCTGATAGGATGCCAAAAGTGTTTACCATGGGTTTTATGTCGTAGGGTGTCGTTTCGATGAAGATACTGGCCCCGGCAGGCATCCGGCAATCAGAAAATTCACCGAAAAATGAATTATTCGACGAAACCTCTCTTGTTTTCGACTCTATCGCTTGCATCTGCGGGGGAAGCAGACAGTTTGCCGACGTGTCGAGCGTCCTACGTGTCATCAGTTACTTGAAGCGATATCCCTTGTTGGGAGGGTCACAGTTCGTATGTGCTTCCATCATGGCGGCATCGGTCGTCATTTTCCCGTCCATTGCCGAACACATCATGGACACGATCATTCCCTCAGGAAACGCAAACGGTGATTTCTACTTCTGGATCGCTCTCGCCCTGGGAGGCTTCTTCTTGAAAGACGGTCTAAATTGCCTCCGAATTCTTTTAAATAACCACTTCGAGCAGAGTGTGATCTATGACATCCGCTCCGATCTCTACAAAAAGATCCAGCGTCTGCCCTTGCGCTGGTTTGACACCCGCCGCACCGGGGATATTATGACCAGGGTCGTAGAGGACGTCACCGCGATGGAGCGCGTGCTTATCGACGGCATCGAGCTCGGATTGGTTTCCTTGATCCAGATCGGGGCGGTGGGAGTGGTTATGTATTTGACGAACTGGCAGGTGGCGCTCTGGGCCACCCTCCCCATCCCCTTTCTTATGTTCGGAGCTTATCTTTACTCTCACAATGCCAGGGATCGCTATAAGGGCCAGCGCGATTCCGCGTCCGACCTAAATGCCCTGCTTCATGACAACATCGCCGGGATTCGCCAGATCAAGGCTTATGCTGCTGAGTCAGAAGAGCATAAAAATTTCAATCAGCGCTCGTCAAAGCTCCGCAGCGCCACTTTGCGTCTCATGAAATGGTGGGCCGTCTACTCTCCGGGCATGTCCTTTCTTGGAATGGTGGGCTACGTCCTCGTTCTTGCCACTGGAGGCATGGCAGTCATCGATGGTGACTTGACAAAGGGAGAGCTCATCAAGTTTTTCCTCCTGATTTCACTGTTTTACGATCCTGTCAGGAACCTCCACCAACTCAACCAGATGGCTCTCTCTTCCCGGGCCGCCGCCGACCGGGTTTTCGAAATCCTCGATTCTGAAGAGGAACCTGACGCCGCCAGCGGAGCAATCCTCCCCCGTCCGGTGAAAGGAGCGGTGGAATTTCGTGAAGTCAACTTCGCCTATGATGACGATCAGCCGACCCTTGAGGGGGTTTCCATCACCGCACGCCCCGGGCAAACAATCGCCCTCGCCGGCACCACCGGAGCCGGAAAATCCACCATCGTCAACCTCCTCTGCCGCTTCTACGAATACAAAAGCGGCTCTATCCTCATTGATGGCAAGGAACTCAACACCCTCGCCAAAAACTCTCTTCGTGACGCCATCGGCTACGTGACCCAGGAAGCCTTCCTGTTCAATGGAACGGTCCGGGAGAACCTTTCTCTGGCAGACCGGCAGGCCAGTGATGAAGAACTCTGGAAAGCGCTTGATGCCGCCAAGGCGGCAGAATTCGTCCGCGCTCTCCCGGAGCAACTTGACACGAACGTCGGTGAACGCGGCGTGAAACTATCCGGCGGAGAAAAGCAACGCCTTTCCATTGCCCGCGCTTTGCTCAAGGACCCTCCCATCCTGCTCCTCGACGAAGCTACCGCCTCCGTTGATAATCAGACCGAATTGCTGATTCAACAGGCACTCGATGAGTTAATGAGAAATCGCACCTCCATCGTCATCGCCCACCGGCTTTCGACGATCCAGAACGCCGATCGGATTTACGTTCTGCAAAAAGGCCGCGTGATCGAGGAAGGGGCCTACGATGAACTCCTAAGACAAGACGGGAAATTTGCGGAGCTAGCCAATACAATCAAATAGTCGTGACTCCCTGCCCATCAACACCTCCAAATTATTTTTTAAATTCAAGGTGCGATTAAGCTTAAATAAGATGTTTTTTAAGGTCCCTCATGGACAAAACCTCTCTTTCAGCTACGTTTTTAAAAAAAGCACCCTTGTGCTGCCGGATTTTCCTCCTTTGGGAGAACAGCCGGCTTTGTGCGAAGCGGCTCCGGATTGGTCTCCGGGGCCGCTTTTATTATCTCTAAAACCGTTTATCCCCATTATAGATCTCACCAATGAAAGCCTTCGCCTTCACGTTCCTTCTCACCGTCGCCGGACATGCTGCCGTGGATTTCAATCGCGACATCCGCCCCATCCTCTCAGACAAATGCTTTCACTGCCACGGGCCGGATGAGGAGACCCGCGAGGCCGAACTTCGACTCGACACCTATGAGGGAGCGACCGAGGGAGGCGAATTTAAGGTCCCAATCGAGCCCGGGAAACCCGACGAGTCCGAGGTGATCGCGCGCATCCTCGAAGAAGATCCCGACGAAATCATGCCTCCACCGAAAACTCACAAAAAGGTCTCCGCCAAAGAACTCAAACTTCTCAAACAGTGGATTCAAGAAGGCGCAAAATACGATGAGCCGTGGACTTATAAAAACCCAGTCAAGCACCCTGATCCCACGGTCCGCACCGAAGATTGGCCCGTAAACTTTGTCGACCGCTTCATCCTCTCCCGGCTCGAGAAAGAAGCCATCCCCCCATCTCCTGATGCCGATCCGGTAACCCTCCTGCGCCGGCTGCACTTTGACCTCACAGGCCTGCCGCCTACTCCCGCCGACCGCGATCGCTTTGAAGAGTCATTCGAAAGCAATCCCCAAGCCGCTATCGAGTCCGAAGTCGATCGCCTCCTCACTTCACCCCACTTTGGCGAGCGCCTAGCAGTTTACTGGCTCGATCTCGTCCGCTACGCCGACACCGTAGGCTACCATGGCGATCAGGATCATAACATTTCCCCCTATCGTGACTACGTAATTCGCGCTTTTAACGAGAACATGCCTTTTGATCGCTTCACCCGCGAGCAATTGGCTGGCGACCTCCTCCCCGATCCGACTCAACAACAACTCGTTGCAACCGGCTACAATCGTCTTCTTCAAACCACCCACGAAGGAGGACTGCAAGAAGCCGAATATCGCGCCATTTATCAAGCCGACCGCGTTCGGAACGTCTCAGCCGTCTGGATGGGAGCCACCGTTGGCTGCGCCCAATGCCACGATCACAAATACGATCCCTATACCGCCAAGGACTTCCACACCCTGGGAGCATTCTTTGCGGACATTGACGACGAGGCCCACTTCCAAAACGGCACTAATTCCCTCCCAACCCGCCGGGAACCTGAGATCCGCGTCCTGACCGAAGCCCGGCAAGCAGAACTCGACTCGCTCACCCGGCAAATCGCCGCGCTTCCTCCAGACAAACTGGGAGAACGCAAAAAGCTTGAAGCTCAACGAAAAAAAATCGCCGCCAGCGGCCGCCCCACCATGATCACGCGGGCCCTTGCGAAGCCCCGCGTCTCACGCGTCTTCCCACGTGGAAACTGGCTCGACGAATCAGGCCAAATCGTCCAACCCGCCGTTCCACACTTCCTTCCTCAAATCAAAAAAGAAGAACGGCAAACCCGCCTCGACCTCGCCAACTGGCTGACCGATCTTAAAAACGGCACAGGCGGACTTACTTCCCGCGTCATGTCAAACCGCCTCTTCTACCTCTTCTTCGGGACGGGGCTTTCCCGCTCCCTCGGCGACTTCGGAGGACAAGGACAGCCACCCTCCAACCCCGAACTCCTCGATCGTCTCGCCGTTGAATTTTATGAATCAAATTGGGACATCAAAAAAATGGTCAAAACGCTCGTCACCTCGCGGGCCTACCGCCAGTCTTCGCTCGTCACCTCAAACCTGCGCGAGCGCGATCCCTATAATGAACTCTTCGCCCGACAAGCCCGCTTCCGGCTCCCTGCCGAAATAATCCGCGATAACGCCCTCGCAGTCTCCGGCCTCTTGGTCACCGACCTCGGCGGATCCTCCGTGAAGCCCTACCAACCCAACGGCTACTATCGACACCTCAATTTCCCCCCGCGGAAATACAGGCAGGACACCGACCGCCGCATCTACCGCCGCAGTCTCTACATTCACTGGCAGCGCCAATTTCTCCATCCCATGCTCAAGGCCTTCGATGCCCCCAGCCGAGAGGAATGCACCGCCGAGCGCCCCAAATCAAACACCCCCGTCGCCGCCCTCAATCTCCTGAACGACCCTACCTTCGTCGAAGCCGCCCGTGTCTTTGCCGAGCGCATTCTCAAGGAAGCCAAGCCCGAAAATCTGGCCCGGCTGCACCATGCTTTCGAACTCGCGCTCAATCGCCTCCCCTCCGATGTGGAACGCGACACTCTCGGTCAGCTTCTCACCTACGCCAAGAACGACTTTAAAAAGAATCCCAAATCCGCAAGCTCCCTCATCAACATCGGCCAAACCAAACCCGAAAATTTCGACCACATCACCCTCGCAACCTGGACAACCGTCTCCCGCGCCATCCTCAACCTTTCGGAAACAACTACCCGAAACTAAGATCATGAACGCCGCAAATTTCATCAACCGTCGTACATTTCTCCAAAACACCGGCCTCTCCTTCGGTTCCGCCGCCCTTCTTTCCCAACTCGCCCGCGCGGAAGGCCTCATTGAAAAATACCCCGGTCTCTCGGGCTTTCCCCATCACGTCCCAAAGGCAAAACGCGTCATTTTTCTCTGCATGGCCGGTGGTCCGTCACACCTCGAAACCTTCGACTACAAGCCCCAGCTCGACAAACTCAACGGCCAGGCCATGCCCGAGTCCTTCACCAAGGGACAACCCATCGCCCAACTCCAAGGGAAAGCCCTCAAAGTCCAGGGCCACCTCACCAGTTTCAAACAATATGGCAGTTCCGGACAATACATCTCCGACTTCCTCCCCTACCACCAAAAGATGGCTGACGACATCACGGTCATCCGATCCATGGTCACAGAACAAATCAACCACGACCCGGCCCACACCTTCATGAACACCGGCACCGCCATCAGCGGCCGGCCGTCCATGGGATCGTGGATTAACTACGGCCTTGGCTCCGAATCCGAAAATCTTCCCGGCTTTGTCGTCCTCACCTCCGTCGGTGGCCGTAACCCCCAACCCATTGCTTCGCGCCAATGGGGCTCCGGCTTCCTCCCTTCCCGATTCCAGGGTGTCGAATTCAACTCCACCGGTGATCCGGTGCACTACGTCACCAATCCAGAAGGAGTTGACCGCCAGCACCAAAACGCTCTCATCAAAACCATTCAAAAGCTCGACGCTCAGCGAAATGACCTCGTCGACGACCCCGAAATCGCCACCCGTATCAGGGCCTACGAAATGGCATTCCGAATGCAGGCGTCGGTTCCCGAACTCACCGACCTCTCGGGTGAATCGCAAAAAACGCTTGCTATGTATGGAGCAAAGCCCGGCGACGGATCCTACGCTTCCAACTGCCTCCTTGCCCGACGTCTTATCGAAAAAGGAACTCGCTTCGTGCAACTCTACCATCGCGGCTGGGACCACCACGGCGGCCTTGAAAAGTATATGGGCATCTGCAGCAAGCTCACTGATCAACCCACTTGGGCCCTCCTGACCGACCTCAAACAGCGCGGACTCCTCGAAGACACTCTCGTCGTCTGGGGTGGAGAATTCGGTCGCACCCCCATGTTTCAGGGCAAAGGCGGAGCCGGACGCGACCACCACATCAAAGGCTTCTCCATGTGGATGGCCGGAGGCGGAGTGAAACCCGGCCTCAGCCATGGCGGGACTGATGAACTCGGCTACAACGCAGTCCAAGACGTGGTCCATGTCCGCGACTTCCACGCCACCCTTCTTCATCTTCTGGGAATCGACCACCACCGCTTCTCGAAAAAATTTCAGGGCCTCGACATGCGTCTCACCGGCGTCGAACCCGCCAAAGTGATCAAACAAATCCTCGCGTAAAAAATGAACTACTTTCTCTCCTTTATCGCCTTCGCTTATCTTCTATTTTCTGCGCAAGCTGCCGAACCCGTCCGCGTTTTCCTCTTTGCCGGACAATCCAACATGGAGGGGGCCGACACCGACCCTAAACTTGTGTCCGAATTCCCGCCCTACCGCACTGTTTTCGAGCCTCTCGAAGACGTTCGTTATTCCTACCAAACCGGCGCCAATCACAAGTCGGATGGTTGGACCGGTCTCAAACCCGTCGCCAATAACTTCGGCCCCGAGATCACCTTCGCCCGCGGTTTTCGCAGACAAAGCAAAGCCCCGCTCGCTCTCATCAAGGATGCCTGGGGTGGCACCACCCTGTTCAACGACTGGGACCCAGATGGCGGAGACGAAAAAAGCAAAAAGCTTTACCAACGCTTCATCACCCACGTCCGGGCCCGCCTAGCTAAACTTGAAAAAGAAGGCCTTAAATACAAGATCGAAGGCCTGATGTGGCATCAGGGTGAAAACGACATGTTCGACGTGGAAGGAAAAAAGACCTACCAAAAGAACCTCCGTAACTTCATCGCACACGTCCGAAAAGACCTCTCTGTTCCGGAGTTGAAAGTCTACATCGGAGAAATTAGCACAAAAGGAGTTTGGGGTATGGACAACCGCGCGAACGTCACCCTCATCCGTAACGCCCAGATGGCCGTCGTTGAATCCGACCCCAAGGCCTTCTTCGTTCCCACTTCACACCTCTCCTTCAAGGTCGGTCATCCCTTTGGCCTCCACTATCACTTCGGCACTCTCGGTCAACTGCAACACGGCGAAGCCTACGCCAAAGCCAGCCTTCCGCGGCCGGTTGCGAGGATAAAAAAAATCACTATGCCCAAAGCAAAAAAGGTGAAGCTTGTCATCCTCGGAGGACAGCGCAACATGGAAGGCGAAGGGGCTTGGCTCGCCTACATCAAAGACACCCCACTTTCCGAACCCCAGGCAGCTCTCTTCCAATACAACCTTGGAAAAGTCACAACTTCAACCGGATGGCAGTATCTTTCACCCGTCAATCACCTTGAAGACTTCGGCCCCGAACTCAGCTTTGGGCAAAAAATGATCCCCAACATGGAGAAAGACGAAGTACTGGCCATTTACAAATTCACCGACAGCGGATCACAATCACTCGATTGGCTTCCCGAAGGCTCAAAAGAGCCCTACCGCGATCGCTACCGAGACTGGATCACCGGCATCAAAAAATGCCGAGACGACCTCATCAAACAAGGATACCAATGTGAAGTCTCCGCAGTCTTCTGGCACTGTGGCGAAAATGATCGAGCCCTCACTTGGATGGCAAACAACTACGCCGACCGCTTCGAAACCTTGATGAATTCCACCCGTAAGGACCTCGACCTTCCACACCTCACCTGGATCCTCACCGAACAACCCATGCTCCCCGCCAGCATCACCGGCGACCAAAAACTCTACGACCTCAACGCCGACCTCGAAGCCCTTGACGCAAGCGACCCCAACCTCAAGTTCGTCAAAACCTCCGACCTTCCGCACGAACCGGTCTTCTTTGCAACGAAAGGCATCATCGCGCTTGGCGAACGCATGGCCGAAGCCTGGAAAGGTATCCGGGGAAAATAATTCTCAATCATTCTCACTTCATGCAAAAAGCTCTCGCACTCCTTGGCCTTCTCGCCGTTCCGGCAAGCTCCTCGAATTTCCCACCTAGGCGACAAACGAATTCTTCAAAGGCCCCAACGAAGGAATCGCCGCCATCGCAAACGCAACCGAAGGACCAAAGGAACCAAAATCTTTCGAGGACATCAACTCCAAGGACGTCGACTAATCACCTCTCCCGAGCTCGGATCCGCTCCTGCTAAAACCGCTTCACAAAGGCATGAATCGCCCCCACCTCGAGAGCGCGGGCGTTTCCAGCTTTTGAGGTCAGGAAGATTCCCAACACCCGCCCGCGCTGATCAACCACCGGCCCGCCCCGGCACCCCTGACTTGCATCGAGCGCCAGTCTTGAAGTTGGTTGATTGTTCCAGACATCCATCGGTGCAAGTACCGTACAACGAACCGCCTCCGCGATATTCCTTTCCTTACCTGAAAACCCAAAAAGTTTGAGCGCGAGCCCCGGTTTAAGATCCTTGCGATCACCAAGCGGCAGCAACTCGTGCCCCTCATACCCAATCTTCAAAGCAGCGATGTCATGCTCCTTTGAAACACCGAGAACCTTCGCAACAAACTTCTGTCCATCTTCCAGAGCCACCGTCACCGGTAACACCTCCCCCTCCTTGTTTAAGAGGAGCCACTTGCAGGAGATCACGTAACCAGCCTCCTGGTAAAAGAAGCCGGTCTCGTGACCATTCACGGTCGAAATCCGGACACAAGCCGGTGCCACATTACGGCTCAAAGCCAGCTCCTCCAAGGGCTTGAAATCCTCGGCAGCAAGATCGGACTCTTCCTTTTGCAACTCCCCGGCACGACCAACCTCGCCCAGCCTTTTCCACAAATTAATCGAGGACCCGGGATACCCCGCCGCGGCCAATTGACCGGCCAACTTCGCCCCCACGCGCAACCTCCCCAGGTCACTTCCGGCACGACGGTAAAAATCGTAGGATAACTCAAGATCACCAGCATCGTCAGCATGTGTCGCCAGGGTTAACCACCTATCTTTATTCACGACCAGATTGCGAATGAATTGAATCCTAGACTCATCGTACTTCAGCGAAGGACGATCAACCCAATCCGTCTGCTTCACGATCGCTGCCAAGAGCCCCGCCAAGGTAAGAAAAGCCTCGTCTTCCTTGGAAAATTTTAAATCACCGAGCATCCTTTCAAAATCAGCAACTTCCTCCGCCCACTCCTTTGAATGCTCTTCCTGCGCCCATTGCGAATCGCGGCGCAATTCCCTTGCATCACGAAAAGCAGCGGATGCCGCCAGTTTGTTGACCCGACCGTGGATATTCGGCTTTAGCCACTCGCGGCCATTCTTATCATACTGCTTGGCCTTGGCCTCCCGCTCCGCTGCCGCCTTTTGGCCTTCATTCATCTTATGCTCCTTGGTGAAAATTCGCTTCACACTTCGATGCATCTTTTTCCCAAGAGTGACCACGCGGGGATCCCCCCCTGCAACCAGAGAGTCCAACTTCTCCAGCACAAGCCTGGCATTCTCAATCGTCGGTTCATGGAGAGGCTTCACAGCCTCACCCAGCTCCGCCCCCCCAAGGATTGGAACTATTAGAAGAGTGAAGATCATTGACGCGAAGCTCTTCATTATGACGGCCCCTCAGTTGTGCACGCAAACCCCAAACAATTCAAGGGTGGGAATTCCCACTTTTTCGCGCTTGCCCCACGGGAAGCTCCATCGCACAACCATTCCAGATGTCTGGAGTTACCAAAATCGCGATCGTCGGAGCCAGCGGCTACACGGGGCTTGAGCTCCTCCGGCTCATTTTTTGCCATCCGTATGCCGAGGTTGTCGCCATCACTTCCCGCGCCAATGCCGGGAAAAAAGTGACCGACGTATTCCCCCGTTTCGAAGGCCACCCCGGAACTGGCATCTGTTTTATGGAACCAAATATGGAAGCCGTTGCAGCCACAGGCGCGGAAGTCGCTTTTCTCGCCCTCCCTCACGGCGCCGCCGCTTCTTTTGCACGGGACCTTCTGGATCGCGGGCTCAAGGTCATCGATCTAAGCGCAGATTTTCGTCTCGACGATCCGACCGTCTATCAGGATTTTTACGATCACCCTCACCCTGCACCCGAGCTCCTCGACGTAGCAGTCTTCGGACTCCCGGAAATTTACGAAGCTGAAATCAGAGCCGCGCGACTCGTCGCCTCGCCCGGATGCTACCCAACCTCGATCATGCTTCCTCTCATTCCACTGTTAAAAGAGGGACTCATTGAGCACTCATCCATCGCCGTCTCCTCCATGAGCGGAGTGAGCGGCGCCGGTCGTAAAGCAGACCTCCCGCTTATCTTTGCCGAGGTCAACGAAAGCGTCCGATCTTATGGTCTTCCCCGCCACCGTCATCTCTCCGAAATCGAACAGGAACTCGGAAAGGCCGCTGGTGTAGAAGTAACGATCTCTTTTGTTCCCCACCTCATTCCGGTGACAGCCGGAATCTGCACCACAACTTTTGCCAAACTGAACGGCGATTTCGATCATGTCGGAGCTGCTCTTGAAAAGGCTTATCAAGACGCCCCCTTTATACGCCTTCGCGGACCCGGAGTCTCACCAGACACAAAACACGTGACCGGAACAAACTACGTCGATATTGGTTGGCACCACGATCCTCGCACCGGACGCGTAATCATTCAAAGCACCGAAGATAATCTTGGCAAAGGAGCTGCTGGGCAGGCCATCCAGAGCTTCAATCTCTTGGTCGGAAATAGTCCAACTGACGGATTGCAAAACCTCTAACCATCGCACAATCTCTTCCCCCCATGGATCTTCCCTACACACGAATCAAAGGTGGTGTATGCGCCGCCCGCGACTTCCACGGGAGCGCAGTCTCATGTGGCATCAAGGATCCGAAATCAGACCGTCTTGATCTCTCGCTCATTTTTTCCGAAAGAGATTGCTTAAGCGCCGGGATGTTTACCCAAAACCGTGTCAAAGCCGCTCCGGTGCGCGTGTCCCAAAGCCACCTCCGGGCCGAAAGCCTGCGGGCGATCATTACCAATAGCGGAAACGCGAACGCCTGCACCGGGCCCACCGGCATGCAGGACGCCAAAACTATGGCGAGGGAAACCGCCAAGCTTCTTGAACTCAGACAACGTGAAGTCGGCGTTTGCTCCACAGGAGTCATCGGACTTCCAATGCCCATGATGCGAATCGAGTCGAGATACGAGGATCTGGTGCGCGGCCTAGGACCAAAAAACGGAAACAACGTCGCCCGTGCCATCATCACCAGTGACACCCACGAGAAGGAATTTGCCATCTCATTCGAGCTCCACGGCAAGCGGGTTCGGATCGGAGGTTGTGCCAAAGGAGCTGGCATGATCAATCCCAACATGGCGACCATGCTTTGCTTCATCACTACCGACGCCAATATTGGAAAAGGTTGCCTGAAGGAAGCCATTGGAAATGGCGTCGAGAATACCTTTAACCGGATCACCATTGATGGAGACACGTCCACAAATGACTCGGTCATTGTCCTCGCCAACGGTGCCGCGGAAAATAAAACGATCCGGCGGGGAACAAAAGAGTGCCGGGACTTCAGCCATGCCCTCGAATTTGTCATGAACAAGCTGGCCAAAGCCATTGTGCGGGATGGCGAGCGTGTCACCAAGTTTGTCACTCTTGAAGTCAAGGGGGCCCGAAATCCTTCCGACGCCAAAAAGGTGGCCCAAGCTGTCGCCAACTCTGCCTTGGTAAAATCATCGTGGAATGGCGAGGACCCAAACTGGGGCCGGCTCATCCATGCCGTCGGCTACTCCGGAGCGAGCATCCGCGAAGAGTTGGTCGATATTTATTATGACTCCAAGCCTGCATGCAAAGGTGGCTTACAGGCAAAAACAAACCCCGAAGTCCTCCGAAACATCGTGAGCAAACCGGAATTCAAAATCATTATTGATCTGGGGATCGGAGACGCTGACCACCGGATTTACGCCTCCGACCTTTCACCGGAATACGTCGATTTTAATCGCTCCGAATACGCTTACTGGAAGCAGGCGAAGCGCGATGGTCTGGTTTAAGCAAGATCAAGGGCACGGGCGAGGGCCCCGATGATGATCTCCCCATCCTCGTTGCCCACCGACAAACGCAGCAGGTTCGGCGAAACTCCGCAAGCCTCCGCCCAATCGAGTTCGAAGTAGTGCGCCAGCATCGTGTAAGGGCTGGCCAGGGTGAACTCCGTTCCGAGGCTCGGCCCTTTGCAAAGCTCCAGTGCATCGTAAACCTTTGGCATCTTGCGCGGCTGCTTTAGCGTAAACGAAACCAACCCGCCGTATCCCCCGTTCTCCCGACGAATCAGGCGGTATTCGTGAGGCGTGTTAAACTTGGGATACCAGACCCGTCCAATCGCCGGATGTTCATGGAGATAATCAGCGATCAACTCGCCATTCTCATTTGATTTTTCAACGCGCTTGCGAAAACCCTTGATATTCGAGCTGAGAACCCGGCAGTCCCCGCTGTAAAGTCGTGACACTCCCTCCGTATCTTCGCCCAGAAACGAGCGGAATTCGGTGATCCAGGGTGAGTCTTCATTGAGCGTGAGCATTCCGCCCATCACATCGCCTACTCCGGAAATCCACTTCGTCAGGCTCGTCGTCACAAGGTCGGCATACTTCAAAACCTCCAGATTGATCGAACTCGCCACGGTATCGTCCACGACCAGTGGCACCCCGCCCTGGCGACAAGCCTCCGAAATCCGGGGAAGGTTGATTGTTCGCAAAAGCGGATTGCTGGGAACTTCGCAAAAAACAGCCGCAAACTCCCCCTCCTGAATTCGTCGCACCGCTGCATCAAGATCTTCCCCATCCGCATCATAAAGAAACACCACACCGTTTCCAAATCGCTCCTGCACCTTCAGGGCATCAACATAGGGAAACTCTAGCTGCAGGGTTTTCTTGCTCGGGAAAAGATTCATAACCGCCCGATAAGCCGCGAAAATTCCAGACATCCCGCTTTCAAAAAAATAGTGATCATCCAGCGCTGCACCGGAAAATTCCGACAACTGTTGCTTCAACATCACCACTGACCCCCCCTCGGGCTCGCGCTCCTGAAGGAGATCTTCCGCCCGACGGCTGCTAATGATTTCACCTGAAAACCTCCAATACTCCATCGCCACTCCAATCGCCGTCTCCGGAACAATTAATGCCTGCATCCCCTCCTCATAGGATGCGATCCGCGTCGCCACCGCCAACTTTCGCTCAACGTATCGCTGGGCTCCCTGCGCTGCTCTTTTATGAGGGAAAACAATAGCCCGCTTTCCTGTTTCTGCGATTTCCTCGGTTGCCTTCGCAAAAACCCGCTTCACGAGTGGATGAAGAAAAAAGCGGGGATATCCGGCCTCCAGCTTCTTTATCACCCGGTCCCGGCCCTCCTCGTAACCGATCACAGAGTCCCAGGTTGGCAGGGAAACAGCACAGGCATGAGTCGTATCCGGCATCGGTCGACCGATTGACCGGGCATTCCAGAGTGGATTTTTGAGGAGGTCCCGCACGCGGCGATTTCTGAACGCTTTGGTCGGATTTCGCAAGCTCCGCTTTCCTGATAATTGCGTTGACACCTCACTCCGAGCCTCCTAGCTTTCGCGTCCCTTAAAGCGCGCCGGATTCCCTGGCGAGCCCAACGGAACCCAGTAAAACAATGAAAACGTTTTCAGCAAAACCAGCTGACGTCGAGCGTTCATGGCACGTCATTGATGCCAAGGACCAGATCGTCGGAAAAGTCGCCGTGGAGGCAGCCCGTCTCCTTCGCGGAAAGCACAAGGCGATTTTTACGCCTCACATCGATACCGGTGACTTCGTTGTCATCATCAACGCCGAGTATGCCAAGTTCAGCGGCAGCAAGGAGCAGCATAAGATCTACGCCCGCCACTCCGGTTATGTTGGCGGCCAGACCATCGAAACTCCCAACAAAGTCCGTAAGCGTCGTCCCGAGCTCATCCTTGAATGGGCCGTCAAAGGCATGGTCCCAAAAAATAAGCTTGGTGCCGCCCAGATGAAAAAGCTCAAGGTTTACGCCGGTGAAGAACACCCGCACGAAGCCCAGGAGCCACAGCCCGTCACTCTCTAAACATTTACTCATTACTAAAATACCATGAGCGAAACTTTTACCGCAACCGGACGTCGCAAGACCGCCGTTGCCCGCGTCTGGCTGACCGCTGGAACCGGAGAAATCACAATTAACGGCGAACCTTTCGAGGACGTCCTCACCACCCTCACCTTGCAGGGTCAACTCCTAGAACCTCTTCAGGTCACAAACCTGAGGAACAAGTTTGATGTCAAAGCTGTTTCACGCAGCGGAGGACTTCACGGACAAGCCGATGCCATCAAACTGGCCATCGCCCGTGCCCTGATCACCCACGATCCCGAGCTTCGTCCGGCCCTCAAAGCCGCAGGCCTCCTTCGCCGGGACCCACGGGCCAAGGAGCGCAAAAAGCCCGGACAGCCCGGCGCCCGCAAGCGCTTCCAATTCTCGAAGCGTTAATCCGCTTTCACAAACCCAACCTTTCAAAAGGCCGCCTCCTCCAGGAAGCGGCTTTTTTGATCTCCCGATAGGTCACTTCAAAGCGTCAACCATGCGGAGGACGCGGCTGGAGAGAGCCCCTCCGGGAACTACATCGCCCGCGCTGCCTTGATCGTGTTTTTCATTAGCATTGCGATCGTCATGGGCCCGACTCCACCTGGTACCGGGGTAATCGCACCGGCTTTCTCAAAAACATCATGGTAAGCGACATCGCCGCAAAGGCGGTAGCCGCGTTTCGCAGTCGGATCTTCCACGCGATTGATCCCAACATCGATAATCGTTGCCCCGTCCTTCACAAATCCATCTTTGATGAACTCGGGAATTCCAACGGCAGCCACGATGATATCCGCACGCCGGCAAACTGCGGCCAGCCCCTTGGTCCGGGAATGAGCCACCGTCACTGTGGCATCACTTCCACGCGCCATTAGCAAAAGCGCCATCGGCTTTCCCACGATCATACTTCGGCCCACCACCACTGCTTCGGCCCCGGAAGTCTCAATTCCGCTGGCTTCGAGAAGTCTCATACATCCCGCCGGAGTACACGGCACGAATCCTGAAGGATCTTCCAGCGCCAGTTTAGCGACATTGTCGGGATGAAATCCGTCCACATCCTTGGCTGGATCAATCGCCCGCACGATTGCCTCTTCATCAATCTGTGGCGGCGGTGGTGATTGCACCAAAATCCCGTGAATCGTAGCATCTTCATTGAGCCGTTTTACGACGGACAGAACCTCCTCCTGACTCGCACCTTTTGAGAGCACGATTTTTTCCGAATGCAGCCCCAAGTCGCCACACTTCCTGACTTTTGAATTTACATAGACCTCGCTGGCCGGATCTTCCCCCACCAAAACCACCGCCAAACCGGGAGTGACTCCGGAGGCCTTCAGCTCCTCGATTTCACGGGAACACTCGGCGAGAACTTCCTCTGCCACTTTTTTGCCATCAATGATCGTTGCCATGGTTTTCTTCGCGGTCCGTGATACCTTTCAAAAGGCAATTCTCAAGCCTAAGCCGCTCATTCTCGAGTTTACCGGCATCAAGTTGGCGAGGAACCATCATCGGTTCCTCAAGCGTGATCTTCACTTTGCTGAATGGTTTCGGAATCCTAAAACGATCCCAGCTTTTCAGAATCCAGCATGAAAGATAATCGATCCTCATGGGAACTACGACAAGACCGGTTGTTTGGGCAATTTTGATCACTCCGGGTTGAAGGTGATAACGAGGCCCCCGGGGGCCATCGGGAGTAATAACGAGATCCTTGCCACGTTGGGCCGCCCGCCTGAGCGCCACGATTGCCGCCGCGCCGCGCCGACTGCTCGAGCCGTGCACCGCGCCCACTTTAAAGATCTTCACCGCTGATGCCAACACCACCCCATCCCTGCTTGCACTCGTTAAAACCACGCACTCGCGCTTCGGATACATTTTTCTCCAGAGGTACGGAGAAACCAAAATCTGATTGTGCCACAATACATGAATGATGGGTCGTTCACTGGCATTTAGCTCGCCGACATTGCCGGTCACTTCGCGGCGCAAAGTCATGCCAAGCAAGCGAATCAACCACCCGCCAAGCCTACCGCTCATGCGGGCTTTCCATGAGGTGCGAATTTCCTGATCAGCGGCCACGCCGGCGGATATAAACCATTCATAAGACATCATCCAGTGCCGGATCACATTTCTCAACGCAGATCGCGTAAATTGACTCAATTCACCGAGTCAAGATCAACTCCGGGAACTCGGATTCACCATCTCCTCTTCTTTAACGGTCTTTGACAAAAGAACACTGGAAGAACTCACTTTCCACTCATACCTTCTTCGTGAAGAGCCATGATCACAGTCACCGAAAAAGCCGCCAGCGAACTCGCCGCCCTGCTTGCCTCCAAAGACGCGCCTGAAGGCTCCGGGCTCCGGCTAGGCGTGGAACGTGGCGGTTGTGCCGGCTTAGCATACACAATGCGTATCGGAGAACCTGAAGATGGAGACGAAATCATCAACCTGAACGGCACCAGTTTCATCGTGGCTCACGACTCCTTAGATTTCCTCCAGGGGTGCACCGTTGATTTCGCCAATGAACTCTCGGACAGGGGCTTTAAAATCGTCAATCCGAACGCTTCGCGCTCTTGCGGATGCGGAACGTCCTTTGAACCAGCCGAAGAAGGCAAAAAGCCTGAATACGACCCGGCTCTGGACGGAACCAACTGCAAATAGCCGCAAAGATGGCCCGGTCGGACTTCGATGATCTCCCAAAAAAGCGGCCCCCGCTTTTTTGGTGGTTCCTTGCCAATATTCTCGCCATCACTTTCGCTATCACCTCGTGGATCGTTTGCCTCAACCTCTTTCGGGATCCCACCAACCCGACCAGCTACAACCTCATGATGAAAGTGGGCCGCCTGGAAGCGCCCAAAGCGTTTTCCCTACGCGATACCCCTATCCCCCAAAACGACAGCGATCCAAAGGAGCTTGAAGCCCAATTCCAAAGCTTTAGCAGTTCTGATCTCGAAGCCCTCAACAAGGAGCTGCGCCGCGCCTACTTGACCAATTTTGAGAAACCCAAATTTCTAACCTACGTCACAGGCGAATACCGTGTCATCGGGGTCGAAAAGCTCACCGAAGAGGATTTTCTCAGCCCCGGCATCGTAGTCAAAGCACAGGCCCTGATCCGGCCCGATGCAGTCGCGGATCCCCTCCCTTACCCTGTTTTTATCGAGTGCCTCTTCCCATCCCAAGACGCCACAACTGAAAGTTTTCAGGTGGGAAATACGTTAATGCTAGAAAAACAGCGAAACTGTGCCGCTATCCTAAATGTTGGAGACACTTTTTTTGAAGATCGAGAAACCGTTTTCGTAACGGTGGTGCCCCTTGCTGCGGTAGAGCATACCACCGAAAGCGGCGTGACTTTCAAGATCAGCCCTCCGGCAATGGCAAATCCGGAAGCCACTTTCCCGGCTTTCCCCTAACCAAGATTGATAATGAGCTGGAATTCCCACCATCGCCAACCGCGCTGGAGCAGATGGGTGCAAACCCTGAAGCGCCTCTGGGAGTTTGCCTGGAAAGGGGGGCTTACCCTGTTCATTCCAATCCTTCTGGTCATCGGGTGGTATGCCTGGCAGGCAAGCAAGTTCGATCTCTCCGAAGTCTCCCGTATGCCAGAGCGTACTGTCTTGATTGACCGCCATGGAGCTGAAATAGGGACGATCCACGGTGCCAACCGCCGCCTCGTGGAGAACGACGAGATCCCGGGGTTTCTACAAAGCTGCCTTTTTGCTAGGGAAGACGCCCGCTTCATGGACCACGAAGGCGTCGATTTTTGGGGCCTCGCCCGCGCGACCTTGAGGAATGCAAGAGACCTCGACTTCACCCAAGGAGCTTCCACCCTCTCGATGCAACTCGCACGTAACACCTTCGATTTACGTGAAAAAAAATCCCTCAACCGGAAATTTCTCGAAATCGCCCTCACTTATCGCATCGAGTCCAAGTTCTCAAAACCCGAGATTCTAACCGCCTATCTTAATCGAATCTACTTTGGCTCGGGATTTAACGGCATCGAGGAAGCCTCACTCAACTACTTCGACCGCCCCACCTCTAAACTCACCAGAGGGCAATGCGCGCTTCTCGTTGGAATCATCAGGGCCCCCCACGCCTGCAGCCCGTGGAGAAACCTCGAAGGCGCCATCCGCCAGCGGGATGAAGTCCTCACCCGTCTGGTCACAACGGGTGTAATTTCTCAAAGCGACGCCGACACCATCAAATCCGAACCTCTGGAATTACGCGACCCGAACGCCGAAAACCTCGAGACCGGGCATGGCACACGCGTTCTTCGACGCCCTCTCGAAATTGTTCTGAACAAAACGCAAATCACCACGGGCGGATTAAAAGTAATGACTTCCATTGATTTTAAACTCCAGCGGGGGCTTGAAAAAATCGTCCAGAAGTCCGTCCTTCCAGCAGGTTGCCAAATGGCTGCGATTGCCCTTGATCCAGGCAACGGTGATGTCTTGGGCGTCGTCGGATGCCGTGAAGAAAACCCGACCGGCTTTAACCGGGCCCTCGATTCCCATCGCGATCTCGGCCCGGTAATGATCGAGCCATTGATCGGGACCATCGCCCTCGAGCGAGGCCACCTGCCCATCGAGGGCAACCCGGTCTCAACCGGACGGCAACTTCAAGTCCAGGACGCCATCCAGCTTTTGAAACGGTTCGGATTTGAGGGCACCTTTGGGAAGGGAGACGACCTTTACCGCGGCACCTTGAGCGTTTCACCTCTTGAGCTGGCCACCGCCTACGCCACAATTCTACAAAATGGCTCAAGACCGGACCCTGTTTTTGTCCGTGAGATCGTCCAAAACGACGAATCCCTCTTCGCACGTTCTCCCGCCTTTTTCCCCGCCTTCGCCGATCATTCCCGTCTCAAAAAGATCCCTGCTTTTATCAGCGGAACCTCTCTTCCTGAAACCGACTTTTGGGCAGCCACCCTTTCGCCTGACAAAGTCATCGTCGTCTGGATCGGCCACGATTCGCCGGTCGCCTTCGATTTGGACACCAAAGAGATCACCAAGATTACCAGGAGTCTGAAAAACTTGATGCGTTAGGAAAAAACCAAGCCCCCGCTTCCCAAGGACCAAAAGAAAACCCTTCAACCTTTTCTGACTGAAGGAATTATATGGATCCAGCACTTAGCTTCGAACCAAGTGCCACCCATCCATTTTATGGCCCACTCAGAGTGAGCAGATCGGCACCTCGGGATAGTCTTTCCTAACCCGAGGTCAACATGCTTCCGGAGTGGAGGCAGGAGGCCGAGCCTATTGAGAGCGCGACCGCTACCCCAGAGCCCATCCTTTTGCGAACTCCTCCGTAGCCTTCATTCCCAAGCCCCGGTGTGGACGAAGCTCGTTGTATTTCTGCTTCCACCCTGCAATCACGACTCGGGCTTCACTTAAGGTGTAGAAGAGTTCTCGAGCGAGACACTCAAGCCGACACTTAACTGTGAATTCTCCCCCTCTTACATCATTCGTCCTGCAGGGCAAAACGATAGAACTTGCTGCCAAGCTCCAGCGGTACGGTGATCTCGTTGATCTCGTCTCGCTTCGTCCAAACCTTCAAGTCGTCGGTCTCTTCAATCGAGAAGCGAATCTTTACACTATTATTACCATTATCCGGCTGGAGCACCACTGAGCCTAAACGAGCATCTTTTACTTCGCCAAGGGTAGGACGGGCGTCTCTTTGGGCTACGACAAGACTATATTGAGCGTTACTAACAAGACTAAATGAGTTTGGGTCATTCGTAACCTCAGAGCGGCCTTCAAAACGTGCTGATTCGACCCCCAGATCGTAAGCGTCCTGTAAGTAGAATGGAGTGAATTCCTTATTGTCACTCCCCAATTCAGCCTCCTTCACATCAGTAAGACCATCTTTGTCAGTGTCAATAAAGCGAAGATCCCTCTCAGCAACAACTGCATTATAGGATTCTAAGGAAATGAGATTAAAGCGATCAGGGCTTGTCGCAACATCTAATCGCCCCCTGAGGCGACCAATCGAATTTGAAACCAAAACGGCAGAATCGTAATCAGCTTGTAGGTAGAAATTTGTTTCAACAGCTACTTCAGTCTCCAGTTCGATCTCTTTCACATCTGTCAGACCATCCCCATCGGTATCTATGAAGCGCGCATCCCTTTCCGCCAAAACTGCATCGTAAGAGTTTTGAGTCGGCCGCGCATCTCTCTCCGCAACCACCGTATTATAAGCTTCAACGGTTGTGAGACCATAATCACCTAGGTTTTCAGTGACATCCAATCGGCCTACTTGGCGACCTTGGGTATTTGAGGCAGCAACGGCAGCATCGTAGGTCCCCTGAAGGTAGAAAGTTGTTTCGACAGCCAAATCCGCCTCAAGCTCGAGTTCCTTGAGATCGGTAATACCGTCCTCATCAGTATCGAAGAAGCGCGCATCTCTTTCCGCCAAAATTGCATCGTAAGAGTTTTGGGTCGGCCGCGCATCTC
>Ga0213866_10000551_pt1 | contig 29822 bp, 17 predicted proteins | sample PICome_11_FD_160079 | JGI IMG/M metagenome (GOLD analysis project Ga0213866, IMG submission 160079) | Coastal seawater microbial communities near Pivers Island, North Carolina, United States - PICO284 | ecosystem: Environmental > Aquatic > Marine > Coastal | place: USA: North Carolina... | reverse complement strand
TACCGCGTGATGATGCGCGCGCTTGAGTTGCGAATGGAGCCCTAGCCTGGCGTGCCGCCATTATCGCACTCGCCTCGGCAGGGCTTAAGAGCTCAACGCAAAGGCGCCATGAACGCCAAGGTTCGCAAAGCCTGGCGGAATGGGCGTCTTCTGCCGGGCGTTTGAAGTCTTCCAGTTCCGGCGGCGCCCAGAAAGCTCCGAATACGAGCGCGACCATCGCGGCCATGCGGGGCGGTCCACGAGCCGCTTCACCTCTTCTACTATCAAGGTCGTTCTCGGGCGCTCAGCTCAGCATTGAGGAGTCGGCGGAACTGGTCTGCAATGCTTGATCGGACAGGCTTTTCGAGTCTTTGCGTGCTTTCGGCCTTTGCGTTGAATTCCGATTTCTCTCGCTCGCATGAGCGTGAAAAATGGCGAAACCCTAGCCTTGAGCAATTCACGAAATGGTTCCGTCGAGCGCCACCCTCTTCCAGAGGCCTTACCGAATACACTAGATCGAGAACTACCCTAGACTAGCGTGTCGCTATTATCTGCGCGCTGTGAAGAAGTAGCGTCTGATCTTGCCCAAGTAGTCCGTCGTGCTAATCACCGCGCTGTAGAAGAGCGGAACGCTGAGCAGCGTGACAAGCGTGCTGACGATCATCCCGCCGAGAATTGTGCGGCCAAGCGGGTAGTACGGCATGCCGACAAACTCAGCAGCGCCCCAGGCCATCGGCATCACGCCGGCGATCGTGGTGAGGCTGGTCATCAGCATCGGGCGGAGTCGCTGTTGGCCCGCGAGCATGATGGCCTCGCGAGTCTCGTGACCCTCTAGACGCAAGCGATTGATCAGGTCGACCAGCACAATGCCGTTGTTGACTGCGACGCCGACCAGCACCACAAGCCCTAGCGCGCAGAGGGGATCGAACATCGTATCCGTCATCACGAGCGACCAGATTGCGCCCGCGATCGCACCCGGCACGCAGCCGAAGAGCACAACGAGCGGCAGCGTCAGCGATTCAAAAAGAAAGCCCATCACCAAGAAGACCAGCAAGCCTGCTGCCAGCAGCGCTCCAATATCCATCACGCTCCCGCTGCCAAAGCGATCGCCACCGCGCCTGCCGCGCCGCCCGCCCTGGCTGCGCTCATCGCCTGCGAGGACTTCGGCGGAATAGCCCGCGGGTAGCTCCATCGCATCGAGCGTCTCTTGTGCCGCTGCTTTGAGATCCTCGGATGCGCCCTGCATATCAGCGGTGAGCGTGAGCGTCGTCTGACGATCTTGTCGAGTAATCGGATTGGCGCGTCCAAGCTGATCGAGATTCGGATGCGTTACAGTCGATACGGCGACGCGCCCTTCGGTACTACCAATGCCGATTTGCTTGACGTCTTCCAGCGTCGACTCGCGCGAATCTCCCGCACGGTTCTTCGGCAGCGCGGGCACGAGAAGCACGGGGCGAATCACATCGCCGTGTTGGAAATCGTTGAGCGACGATCCGTTGAGCTGGAAGGAAATGATCTGCGCGAGCGTGTTCGGCTCGACGCCAAAGGCCATCGCGCGCGCACGGTCGATGTACATCGCCGCTTCGCCTAGCGCCTCGTTGTCGTCCGTGCCATCGGTGACGTTGATCAGCCCCGGCACGCTCGCTAGCTGCGGAACGATCGCATCGGCCAACGCTTCGAGACGCGAGAACTCAGCGCCTCGCAGCAGGATTCGCATCTTGTTGCGCTCGCTGGTGTCGAAGGAGCCTGATGTTGAGAAGCCTGCAGCTTCGGGGAAGCCCTCGGCTTTGATCAGTCGCTCCAGTTCACGTCCTTCTTCAATCCGCGACTTGTCGAGCGTGATCCAAACGCGAATGCCGCGCGTGTTGATCGAGAGCGCTCCGTTCGCCATGCCAAACTTCTCGAAGGACTTGCGCTGTTGCTCGCGATCCACTTTGCCATCGCGCTGGATGCCGAAGAGGCGGTAGCGCGCTTCAAAGAAGTAGGCCCACTCCGGCGGCAGCTCAGCATCGCTTTCGGCTGAAGGAGCCTGCTCAACTTCTCCCGCACGAATGTTATCGGGGAAGCGAACGTACAGACGCATGTCGGCGGAGTTGCCGGAGTTCGATCCGGTCTCCTTCATTAACTGGCCGCCTAGGTAGATGAAGAAGATCAATCCCACCACCAGATAGAGCGCGGAAAGCAGCGTGCGATTTTGCAGCCATCCGAGCAATTGGCCGTAGACGCTCCCCATGCGACCAACGACTGGCAGCGGATCCTTTGCCTGCGCTTTGCGCGGCAGGAAGAGCAGCACAAGCAATGGCAGGGATGCGACAAGGAAGAATGTGAGAATCGCAAGCAAACTGGGATGCAGTGGGGGCTTTGCTTCCCCGAAGCCACCCCATGAACCGCCGCGCATTCCGCCGCGCCGCATGCCGCGCTCACTGCCGCTCGCGCCGCCCGCTTGAGCTGTTTCGGCTTCGTCTTCGCCCACGACGCGCTTGACGATTGCATCGCGCTTCTCGCCCATGTCCTTGGCGATCTCCTCATACTTCGATTCGAGGGGCGCGTAGAACTCTTCTCCACCTGCCGCTTCAAAGCTCGCTTTGCCTGCGACGAAGCCGAGCACGAGTCCCAGCGCGATCATCGCGAGCACGAGGGGCTTGCGAGATTGCAGCGCATCAATGCGATCACCCCACGCGGTGCTGGCGGGAATCTCCGGCGAGCGGCCGAAGAGAAATGCGGAAGGAATGCAAATCGTGTAGCGGAAGGCCGGGCGTTTGTGGCACCAGCGGAAAGCGCTGTGGTAGTGCTCGCGCATCCGCCAAACGAAGCTCTTCTCGCTACCGAACACGCGCAGCATGGCGTGCGGCACAATCGCCAGCGCAACGATCACGCTGAACACGAGCGAGAAGCAGATCGGGAAACCGATGCGCGCCATGAAGAAGCGCATCATCTCTTCGCCGCTGAAAAAGATGACTGCCAGGAACACCACAACCGTCGTTGATGTGGCGAGTGTGAGCGCTAAGCCGACTTCGCCCGCGCCCCGCACTGCAGCGATGGCCGGGTTCTTATCGATGTCAAATCGTCGATAAATGTTCTCGGATGCGACAATCGCATTGTCGATCAGCATACCTCCCGCGATCGTGAAGCCCATCAAGGCGAAGAGCGAAAGCGTCTCGCCCGCAAAGAACATCACCACCAGCGCCATCAGCATCGAGAGCGGAATCGCCAGCGCGATGATCAGCGCGAGCGTCAGGCGCTTGAGGAAAATCAGCAACACGAGCACGGCGAGAATCCCGCCAATCAGCATGGAGTGCTGGAGCGTCGCGAGCTGCTCGACAATCTCCTCGCCTTGATTCATTCGCGTGTTGATGTTGAAGCCTGCAAGATTCGGGTTGTTCCGCAGCTCTTCGAGAATCCTTTCGAGCTCCGCTCCAGCCTCAACGGTATTGGAATCGGAGGTCTTGCTGATCATCGCCCAAACGCCTTGGCCGCCCTTGTACTCGCCGCTCTGCTCGTCGCGCGCATAGGCGAAGACGTAGCTGCCAGCGCTAACCGCCTCGCGCACAACAGCGATGTCGGAGAGCTTCAGCGATTCAGAAACGGGGAAGTCCTTGATCGCCTGCAAGCTGTCAAAAGCTGCATCGACGATGATGAAGGTGTCCTTCTCGCTGCCTTTGAGCCGACCTGCGCTTGCGCGGAAGTTCTCGCCGCGCAGACGCTGCATCAGATCGCCGACATCAACTTGCGGGTGGGCGGCTAGGCGGTCGTTCTTCAACTCAATGCGATAGTAAGGCTCCTGATCGCCCCACTGATTGACGCGGGAGACGCCGTTGGCCGATTCGATCGCGGGAATGATGAGCTGATTGAGCTTGGTGATCGGCTCTTCAACATCGTCGCCCCAATTGATGTTGACGAAGGCCAGCGGCATGGAGGACGCATCCCAACTGCGGATGCGCACCTGCCCAATCTCTTCGCTGACTTTGACTTTGGCGCGCTCGACGCGGTCGCGAACTTGGGCGCGCGCAATGTCGAGGTCGGTCGTGCTGGAGAATTCGATGTCGAATTCTGCTTCGTCGCGATCACTTTGCGCGCGCAGACTCTCGATGCCGGGGATCGTTGAGAGCTCGCCTTCGAAGGCCAGCGTAATGCGCGCCTCAACTTCCTTCGGCGACATCGAGCTTTGCTCGGAGAGGAGCGGGACTTCGACGTTCAGCGAACGGTTCTCAAGCCCGGCAGGCATCATCTCAAGCTTGATGCGGCCCGTCGCAACCATGCCGATCACCACCGTGGCAGCGATCAGCACGAGGAGCGTGACTGGCCGCGCTGCGAAGAGCGCGATCAGGGGATTCTTCGTGCGCGTTGAAGATGGCACATCAAGCTTGAAGGACATATCGCCCCCTATTAATGAAGCGCTTCGTGATTACTCGCTCTGCAGCGACAGGCAGCTACTCGCTATGCAGTGCTTCGACGGCGTTCTTCTTCGATGCCAGCACCGCCGGCACGATTCCGCAAAAGAATGACCAGAGCACTGCTGGTACGGCGATGTCGCGCGTCAACACCCACAATTCCATGCCTTTGAGTGAGGGCACGTTGGTCAGGTAGTACACATCCGGCGGGAAGAGCTTCAGGTTAAACTCTGCGTCGATCCAGTTCTCGATCTCAGGCAGATTCTGGCTGAGCAGGATTGCGATCGCTGAGCCGAGCGCTGCGCCGAAGAGTCCGATAAAAAGCGCGTTGAACATGAAGACGCTGCGGATACCCCAAGGCGATGCGCCAAGCGCTTTCAGGATGCCGATGTCCTTCACCTTTTCGACTACCGTCAGATAGACGACGATCAGAATCACCACGCCTGAAAGCATCACGATCAGCGCGAGCAGGAGCTCAAGAATCGTGCGTTCGCGCTCGACGGCGCCGATCAGCTTCTCGCGCTCAAGCTCCCAGGTGGAGACGCGCGTGTTGGGGAAGGCGTCGACGTAACTTGCACGCGCTGCCGCTTCAGCGCGTTCCGGATTGTTGGTTCTGTCTTTGAGCGCGATCAAGGCTTGGTCTTTGATCAGCGATTGCACCTCGCGCCTGAGCTTCTCGGGATTGCCATCGTAAGGGCCGTAATCCTTGATCTTGAAGCCCAGCGTGAACTGAGCGGCGCTCGCTCCGATCAGCCGCGTCATACTTTGGTAGTCGGCGTACATGGTGTGCAGGTTGTCGTCGAAGATGCCGCTGCGGTACACGCCGGTAACGCGGAATGAAGTTTCCAGCACGGAATAGCCGTAGTTGGAATCCTCGCCCCGGCGTCTGCGCGCGAGCATGATCTTTACCGAATCGCCGATCGTCAGATTGATGCGATCAGCTAGAGCATCTCCGACCATCAGGCAAGGCATCGGCATGCGCAGGTCCCAATAGTCGTCGCTCCCCGTATTCCAAACCAGAGGTCGCAGAGCGAGGCGCAGCGCGTCCTTTTCGCTGTCGTTTGCAAGCGAGGGCAGGAGCGCATCGGCCTTGTCTGCCAGCTCTTTGACTAGCACCTTGAGGTTGCCCTGCAGATCCGCAAGCGAGGTGCTGGCGGGGATGTCCTGCGTGATGAAGGTGTTAATCCGCTGCTTGAGCTCTGCGCCTAGTGCGGTGAACTCGCTTGGCAGGTGATTGGGGCGCTGGAACCCTTGCTGGCCTTTGCTGAACTCGATGCGATTGGCGATGAAGCTCTTGAGCAGCTCGCCGGCGTACTGCTTGGCGTGGGCCAAGTCCGCGCTCTCATCCTGCTCCAGATAGCCGTCCAGGCGATGGGGGAGGATGCCTTGTGCGCGGCTAAGATACTCGTCGATGCTCTCCATCGAAAGCATGCGCGTGCGGACTGGCAGGACCTTGCTGTAAGCGTCTGCGCGGGCCGCCACATGCGCTTTGCGATCTTCCCAATTCAGCAGCAAGTAATCGAGCGAGCGGGTGTCGAAGTCCGCTCCGCCGATCGGTGCGTGCAGGCTATCTGAAGTGCGAAACTCAGATGCCGCGATGGAGTAGAGCGTATTGCTCAGCTCGCGTTCGCCAAGGTCGCGCAGCAAGGGGTCGTACTCATCGAGGAAAGCTCTCAGGAAAGATGACGCTGCTTGCTCCTGCGCTGCCAAGAAGAGCTCGGTCAGTGCTGGCTGCGTCTTCGCCTGCATGAATTCGCTGCTTGGCGCGCTAATCTCGGCATACCACGCGCGCAGTTTGGGCATGACCGTGTCGAGCGCTGCTAGCAGCGTGCGCAGATCGCGTTGGAGTGCAAGATCGGCATCGCTTGGACCGCTTGCGGGAGGAGGGCCGTCGTCCATCGGGATGCTCTCGCCCTCAGCTTCGCTGGGCGGATCGCTGGCGTCGTCGAGGCCCTGGCCGTCGGAGTCATCTTCTTCATTCTCACGCGCGGGGTTCTCGTCAAATTTCGCTACGCTCGCGCGAATGGAATCTTGCGTGTCGCGCAGAAACTCCATCTTGAAACTCAGCGAGTCGAGCAGGTCTGCCCTCAGCTTCGGGAGGTAGTCGACGAAGTTGTCCTTCATGTAGACCAGCGCCGCTGCTTCAAGCTTGCGCTGCATCGCAGGATCTTCGGGCCACGTCTTGAGCTTGTTCCACTCGACGCTGCGCAGCTCTTCTTCGCTCCACGCTCCTGCTGCCACGCTCTCTTTGACGAGATCGAGTAGCTCTTCGTTTACCGTATCGAGAGCCTTGTAGAGGCGCGTCTCTTCCGTCGTGCTGTTGAACTCTTTGATCGCGCGCTTGAGGATGTCGAGCAGCTTCGCACCCGGCGAAGCTTGGCGGAATTGGATCGCGTTGACGGCAGCCCAGCGCACTTGCCCGCTGCGCTCGGCGTAGCGCCGCGCTTGCAGGTAGCGGTTCTCGAACTCGGAGTATTCGATCCTGTATTCTTGTTCGGGAGCAGGAAGTACCGGGCCAAGAAGTGGAATGCCCGGGGCGCCGCGCGGATCTTCAAAGATCAGCGCGAAGTTCAGTATGCGCAGCATCGGTTCGACGTGATAACGGATCGCGAAGCGCTTCATCTCAGCCTTCGCCGCGTAATCGCCAAGCGCGCTGATGCCCGGTTCGAGCACAGCGTCGACGCCGGTGACGTTGGTGAACTCTTCGGTCTGGCCGCTCGCGTTCTTGCCGCTGATAGGGCCGAGATTGGTGACGCGGGGAGCGCCGTCGATCACGTCTTCGCGCTTCTTGACCGTGTCGATCATGAAGTCATTGCCGGCTGCGAGATGCTGCAAGAAGACAGCGTCCTCAGCTTCTTCGCGCACGGCTTTGCGCATCTGCGTGCGCGCCGCGTCACTCTCAAATGCAACGCTCAGCCAGATGTTTTCCGGCGAGGCAAGCCCCAGTTTGGGATGACGCGGAAGCATCTTCCATTGATCGTAGTTCTCGCTTCCATGAATGCTGTCGAGGGCTTGCAGCAGCTTCTCAACGCTGGGACTAGCATCGGGACGCTCGGGTACTCGGGTAGCCGGGAACTCCATGCGCGGCGTGCCATCAGGGAAAGTCAGCTCATCATCCTCATATGCAGGCGTTGAGATGAAAACCCTGGCATCGCGAGCCACAGCCAGCGCGTGCTGCCACATGGCGCGGGCGCGCTCGCCCTCTTCGCTCTCGCTTTGCATCTGGGTGTAGTAGTACTCCCACACGCGCGAGTCGACTTCGCTCGGGCCGGGCTGGAACGTTTCGGGATAGCTCTCGATGATGATGTCGCTGAGCGAGGCTTGGATCTGGTCTTTGTATTCCATCAGGAAGCCGTTCATGATCGAGCTGACCACGATCAGCACGCCGATTCCAACCGCGACGCCCAGCACGCTGGCGAGGGAGATCGGACGCTTACGCAGGTAGCGCATCGAAACAAATGCCGTCGCACCACTATTGAAGTAGTGCAGCATGGCTCGACCCAGGTACCAGTTCACGAACACGAAGAAGAGTAGCGCGATGCTAGCGAGCCCGACGTTGACGCCATCGGCGCGCATGGCGCTGCTGAGTGCGAGGGGAATGCCAGCGTTGATCAGCACGACCGCAGCCATTGAGCGCAGCAGTCGCCAGCCGCGCTTGCTCTCGACGCCCTTGCCAATCACCACGCGCGCGAAGATCGCGTAGAGCAATCTCAATCCGAGCGGCGCCAAGAAGAGATACACCTGCCAGCTCAGATCACCCGCGCGACCCAGAGCGAGATTGACGCTGTCTAGCGTTGGCTTGAGTGAATCGGGCAGCACGCCAGAGGTATCCATCGCGATCAGCGCGAAGATGCTGATGAAAGAGATGTGGATGATCGGCTCGGCGATCGCCAGCAGCACTTGCACGAACTTCGGAAACTTCGCGGCGAAGAAGTACTGGATCATTCCCGCGACGAGCGTGATCAGCGGAATCTGAATGGCGGGGTCAACGGCGAGCGCTGCAAGATCGAACTCCTTGTCGGCCAGTCCGAGCCAATCGCTCAGTTTGATGCCTTGCCAGATCAAGAGCAGCAGGCCAAGGACGAGAAAGAGTATCAAAGAAGCACCGCGGAAAATTTTCATTGCACTCACTTCGGCAAAGGAATCAGGGATCGTTGGGAGCAGGCATCGGGGTGGTCATTGGACCGCTCAAGGTCGCGATCATCCAGCCCGGTACTTTAACCCAAGGAAGGGGGCTTGCGTAGTCATGGCCTAGCATTCGCGTGCATGAATCGAAGCAGGGAGCTAACCTGTGGTGAGTCACCTTTAGGGGTCTTGTACGGGTGTGCGTGATAGCACGCATGGGAATCGCCAGTGCGAGAGCAGGCCGTAGCTGCTCAGCGCGCCAGGTCTGCATCGGAGTTGCCATGAAGCACGAATCACGTTTGGCCGTGGACGCCGCGAGCTCGCTGGGCGCAAGCTATGCCGATGCGCGCGCGATCATGCTGCGCAGCGAAGACCTGATGGTGAAGAACGGCGCGGTCGGCAATCTCAGCCAGTGCGAGACCTACGGCGTGGGCATTCGCGTGATCAAGCAGGGCGCTTGGGGATTCGCTTGCACCAGCGATACCAGCGAGCAAGCGATCAAAGCCTGCGCTCAGCGCGCCGTGGCGATCGCCGAAGCATCGGCTCGCGTCAAGTCTGCCGATGTTCGACTGACTGAAGAAGCAGCGGTCGAAGACTTTTGGGCGACGCCCGTCGTGATCGATCCCTTCAAGGTTTCGCTCGAAGAGAAGCTCGGTTTGCTGATGCAGATCGACGAGATTCTGCGCGCCAAGCCGGAGATCAAGGTCGCGCAAGGCTCCATGCGATTCGCTCGCGAGCACCAGTGGTACGCGGATTCTAATGGCTCGATGATCGAGCAGATCCTGACTCGCTCCGGCGCAGGCTACACCGCGTTCAGCGTGGGCAATGGCGATGCGCAGCGCCGCAGCTATCCGCAGAGCTGGGGCGGCAACTACAAGACGATGGGCTACGAGATTCTCGGCCACTACGATTATCTCGGCAACGCCGAGCGCATCCGCGAAGAAGCGATCGCGCTACTCACGGCACCGGAATGCCCGCAAGGTGAGAAGACGTTGATCCTCGACGGCGCGCAGCTTGCGCTTCAGATTCACGAGAGCGTCGGCCATCCCAACGAGCTCGACCGCGTGCTCGGCTTCGAAGCGAACTTTGCTGGCCGCAGCTTCATGCTGCCAGAGCTTCACAACACCGCGGGCGGCTATCGCTACGGCAGCGACATCGTCAATCTGGTCGCCGACTGCACCGTGCCGGGCGGCCTCGCCACTGCTGGCTACGACGACGACGGCGTTCGCTCGCAGCGCTTTCACGTCGTGCAGAATGGCATGCACAAGGATTGGTTCACCACGCGCGAGACGGCGGCGCTGATGGATCAAGAGCGCTCGAACTCCTGCAATCGCGCGCAGGGCTTTCAGAACATCCCGATCACGCGCATCCCCAATCTCTCGCTGATGCCTGGCGATTCATCGCTGGAGCAGATGATCGCGGAGACGAAGGACGGCGTTTATATGGAAACGAATCGCTCGTGGTCGATCGATCAGATGCGCCTGAACTTCCAATTCGGCGCGGAGATCGGGCACGTCATCAAAGACGGCAAGATCACCGGCATCTGCAAGAACCCGACGTACCAAGGCGCGACGCCGCAATTTTGGGGCGCGTGCGATGCCATCGCCGGACAGGACGAGTGGGATCTGTGGGGCGTGATCAACTGCGGGAAAGGCCAGCCTGGCCAGACCGCCGAGATGAGTCACGGTGGCTCGCCGACGCGCTTCCAAGGCATCGAAGTCGGCGTTCGCTAAGCCAGTAGAAGAAAGCTCATGTCAGTGTCAGCGCCCTTAGATCAGCAACCTGTTTTCGTTTTTGCTCCGACTGCCCGTTGCGGAATCACCTTGCTCCAGCGTTTGATTAGTTCAAGCGGGGAAGTGCTGATGTTCGGAGAAAACAAAGTGCTCACCTACGTGCTGCCAATCCGCGCGCAGTACGTTGAACAGAACGCCGAGTCGCGAGACGCCGTTCGCAAGCGCTTAGCGGGCGGCGACTTCAACTTCTGGTCATCCAACGTGCAGCCGATTTCGAGCGGCGAGCAGCGATGGGCGGAAGAGTCGATCGTCAGGTTGGCGGGTGTCTATCAGGAATCGGCAGAGAGCGAAGGCTACAAGCGCTGGGGAATCAAAGAGCCCGAGGTGAACAGCCAGGTCCTGCAATCGTTGAATGGACTCTTCCTGAACGCTCGCTTCGTGTTTCTCTACCGCGATCTCAAGGACGTGTTGCGCTCCTACCGCTCGCGCCGCTGGCTGAACACCTTGGAGCAGTGTGGAGCAATCGCAACGCAATGGGTGCGCGGGATGGAGCTGACGCTGGCACTTCAGGCTCAGGCTTCGGCCTTTGTCGTGCGCTACGAAAGCTTGCTTGGGAATCGCGAGGCAGAGTGCAAACGAATTGAAGAGTACCTTGGCGTGCCTGCGTTCAAGCGCGATGTCTTCGACCACAAGGTGAATACTTTTGCGGGAGACGAGGCCGTCGGCCACGCCAGCAACGAGTACATTGAGCCAAGCGAGCTACCCGATGAGTTCAAGGCGCTCGCGCTGAAAATTGCTTCGCCGATGCTCCAGAAGCTCGACTACGCAACTGACTGGTAGCGCGATCGCCTAGACATATGCATCGGATTCAGGTATGCCGAGCGGAATCTCGGCGCATCGTTATCACTGATCACGACTAGAGGATTATCATGGAAGTTCCTTCGCTGGACGATCAAGAGCCCGTGTTTTTGTGGGCTCCATCCGCCCGCAACGGAATCACCTTGATGCAGAGGCTGATCACGTCCAGCCGCGAGATTCTCATCATGGGCGAGAATCGCCTACTCACGTTAAACATTCCCCACGGCATTGCCGCTGCCCTGTCCACGGATGACAAAGTTGATGAATCGCGGCAGCGTCTAGCCTCCGGCGACTTTGCTTTTTGGAGCTCGGCGGCAGGACCGGTTTCTGCCGTGTATAAGAATTGGTTGGAGAGCGCGACGGCCGCCCTCTTCAACGTCTATCAGTACTCGGCGATGGTCGAAGGCTACAAGCGCTGGGGTATCAAAGAGCCTTTGCTCGACGCGCGCGTCGTCAACACGATGAACTTCTTCATGCCCAAAGCGAAGCACGTCTTTATCTATCGCAACCTGCCTGACGTGCTGCGCTCGCACAAAGCGCGCGGCTGGATCAAGTCGGCTTCAGATTGCGAGAGCTACGCTGCCAACTGGGCGAAGAGTGTGCCCGACATTCTGCCCCTCGAAGAGCAAGGCGTCGGCACGGTGGTGCGCTACGAAGAGCTGATGAAGGATCCCGATCCCATTTGCGATCGCCTCGAGAAAGCGCTGGGCTGCGCGCCCTTTGATCGCAGCGTTCTTCAAAAGAAAGTCAACACTTTTCAAGGTTCGGAAGACAAGGGCCACTCGCCAAGCCAATACATCGAGCCTGCCGATCTCACGCCCGAAGAGTGGGCAGCGGCGAAAGCAGTGGGCAGCGAGGCAATGGAGCTTTGCGGCTACGAGTGGGATGATGCGAGCTGATCGCAACGCTCAATCACCGGTTTGGGTCCCAAATGGGCGGCCAAAGCTTGCCATACCCCAGTCTTCAAGCACCTCTTCAGCATTGCCCTCAGCAATGATCAGCGTGTGAAAACCGGAGATGAGCATGTCGTCCCGGCCCCAGTCATTGTCCGCAATGATGTGAGCGAAGAAGCGCGTATCGAAGGCGAAAGCCTGCTGCATACTCGGGTAGACGAAGTAGAAGGTGCTGCCGGAAAGGTCGCCGCTTGCCTCTTCGCTTCCATCGCCGATCGTTGCGTTAGACGTGTAGTCGATCTCAACGCTGATGCCAGTTAGCGGCTTTTGAGCGTCGGCGTCCACATCTGCGCTCTCATCTGCTTTATCGCTTTCGGCATCCTCGGCGACCACGGAGAGTGAGGCTTGGCCTTGGAACTGGCCAAGCTGAAGTGGAGTATCCATCGAGTACATGGATCCAAGTACACTCAAGACCGACTTGTGAAGCGAATCTTGATTCGCGGCCCAAGTCGTCTCGGCCGCTTGCGCCTCTTTTGCAGAAGGGAAGATCGGCAACGGACTCTGCAACGCGCAAAGCTGCCGCAACGCTGAAACCCTCTCCTCTGCTTCCCAGTATTCTTCCCAAAGTTCTTCGTCGACCAAACGCGCCAACTCTGCCTCAGCTGTCGCCAGCATCGGGCAATTCGCACTCCACACGTCAGTCTCGAGATCTAAAGTGTAGACGACCTGATGACCCGTAGCGCCATGTGCCTCCTCGTCCGGCAAGTCACCGTCGTTGAGGTCGTAGGACTCGACCTTCACACCGGTATGCACGCGCATTGTAAATCCGGTGACCTGCCCATCCTCATTCAGCTTGAAGTCTGAGAGTTCGTAGACCACTTCCATGGCGCTCATGATTTCATAGGAGTCGCCGTCCATGTCGCCAATCATTTCCATCGTGCAGCGTTCCATCACGCAGTAGGTCGTGTTTGGTCGCCACACATGATTGATTTCGTAGAGGGCTCCGTCGCTAGCAGGAGCTTCCTCTTGTTGTGCTGCGTTGCCTATTGCTGGCGCGGAGTCAGCGCTCTCGTCGCTTGCCTTCTCTGCGTCTTGAGCGATCAGCGGCAGTCCGACAAAGAGCGCAAGCGCAAGCGTCGCTGTGAGCAAGTGGCGTGTGAATGCCAGCATGAAAATCCTCATCTGGTCTGCGAAGCGAGCCTGCGAGCGGACTCAAAGCGGGCTAGCTGCTTGGGTTGAACTGTGGGGCACGCTCATTCTGAATCCTTCGTCTCGTGCTTGCAACTGAGACTTTGCGGTCAACGAACACTCGCTGCCCGAGCGCTAGGCTCAGACAGCGAGTGCGTTCGAGATGAGATTGAGCGATTTAGAGGTAGCCGCGCGTTCCCATCAGCTTGCAGGCATCGGGCGCTGCGTAGGTGAGGATGATGCTCGCGCCCGCGCGCTTGAAGCTGATCAAGCTTTCGCGCAGCACGGCTGATTCGTCGATCCAGCCATTCGCCGATGCTGCCTTCCACATCGCATACTCGCCGCTGACCTGATACGCCGCGACGGGCTGCGTGAAGTTCTCGCGCAGCGCTGCGATCACGTCGAGGTAAGGCATCCCCGGCTTGACCATGATGATGTCTGCGCCCTCTTCAACATCGCGGGCAGCTTCTTCGAGCGCCTCTCGCGTATCGCGGCGATAGTCTTGCTGATACTGCCTGCGGTCGCCGTGACTGGGCGCGGATTCGGCGGCATCGCGGAAAGGCCCGTAGAAGTGCGAGGCGTACTTGACGCTGTAGCCCATGATCGGCGTGCCCGCGTATTCGCTGGCATCCAGCGCTTGGCGAATCGCACCAACGCCGCCATCCATCATGCCGCTGGGGGCAATCAGATCAGCGCCCGCGCGTGCCAGCGCAACTGCCTGCTCGCCAAGGCGAGGGAGCGTCGCGTCGTTGTCGACCGCGTGCTGGTGATGCGGGATGCCGCAGTGCCCGTGATTCGTGTACTCGCAGAAGCACACGTCAACAGCCGCCAGCATGGAGTTACCAGCGTCTTTGAGCGCATGCAGACTTTGCGCGACAATCGAATCATCACGCAAAATGTGATCGCCACCGACCGACTTCTCTTCCTGCGGAATCACACCGAAGAGCATGTAAGAGCGCACGCCCAGTTGCTCGACTTCCTTTAAGTGCTCAACCAGCGTGTCCGGCGAGAACTGAAAGACGCCAGGCATCGAGAGGATCGGATTCTTGATCCCACTGCCGGGCTTCACAAACACCGGGTACATCAAGTCGTTCGCGCTCACGCTGGTGTCCGCGAGCATGTCGCGTAGCACCGGGTTCAGGCGGCCTCGACGCATCGAGATACTCGTGCCTTGGATTGGCGTTTCCGCTTCGGCTTCACTCATGGCGTTGCCTCCCTGATCTAGATCGTTGCTTGTATCGCATTGCTTCGTGCTATCGATTCTGCTGAGCGTCAAGCATGACAGATCGCTCCCAAATCGCCAAACGCATCCCCCTGCATTTCTGCGGGAGATGCGTCGCATTGAGGCGAGGATCTTCACCTACGATACTGATCGAATCCTCTAGCGATCTTCCGCAGGCTTGAAGAGCTCGTTGAACTTTTCGCGCAGCGCCTTCTTGCGCGCGCGTTGCTCGGATGAGGTCAGCGATTCGAATTTCGCGATCTTGATCGCAGGCGTCGCTCCATCAAAGATTGCAACGGGAACCGGTTCAGCAATATCCACGCCTTCTTCATCTTTCGGCGGGGGTGGTAGCACGGTGACACCGCCGCACAGTTCGTCCATCAAGAGGAGCGTCGTCCACATCGCACCCTCAGCGAACTCGTTCGGGCGACGCAGATACTCGAGGTGGCCGATCCACGTGGTTGGCTCGCCAAAAGCGCGCTGGTAGTCATCCCAAAAGCCGTCGGCGCATACTTTGCGCTCGGCGTATGTGTAGTTTCCGAGCGTGCGTCCAGAGCGATCCGGATCCATCAGCAAGAGCTGTCGAAACACGCGCTGTGCGCCATCTCTGCGGCGCTCAATCAGCACATAGGAATCAAAGCGGGCTTGCTCTTCTTCGCTGAGCGGTTGAGGTGCTTCTTCGTCCGCCGGAGCGATTGGAGCGCTATCGTCTGCATCCTCGTCCGCATCTTCCTCTTCAACCTCACCAGCCTCGCGTTGGAGGCGTTCGATTTCCTTGATGCGGCGAAGGGCGTCCGTTAGGAACTCGCTCGTGTCTTCACCGACCAAGTGCTTGAGAATCTCGTCCGTCAGCAAGCGGAAGCCGCCTTCGCCTTCCACCGCATCGATCAGCAGTGCCAAGCAGAGTTGACGCTCGCGCAGATTCGCCATGCGCTCGACAGCGCTCTGCGAGTCGATGCGCACGACCCAGTCGTCGCCTTGGGGGCTGTATTCGCCGCACTTCTCGCAGAGGTCCGCGACGTATGTTTCGAGCAGACCGACAAAATTCGCATCGCGCACGCGTTGCAAAAGGCTGGGGCTAAGCTTTTCCGCTGCGCTAGCGAGCAAGCGCACATAGCGGAACTCAAGCTGCGCGAGCATGTCGAGGCTGAGTTGCTTCTTTTCTTCGTCTTCAGACGCAAGACTGTAGAGCAGAGCCGCGTGAGCGTAGGAGCTGTTTGACTCCGCCAAGAATGCGGTGACGCGCCGCGCCGTGTCCATGGTGGCCGTCGCGCATTGCATACCAAGCTCGCGCGCGACATCTGGCTCTAGCGCTTCAAGCTGCGCTTGCGCTTCGATTGGCGGAAGCGTGCTGCGCTTGGTCAGCTCACGGATCAAGCCAGCGGCCTTCACGCCGGGCGTCTCCTGAGCGTGGAGCGCAGGCGCGTAGATTGCGAAGCTCAGCATCAGCAGTGGAGCGAGCAAGAGGGCGAGTGGAAGTCGAGACATGAATCTCCTCTCGGCGGAAAGCGTCCCGGTCGAAACTGACCGGCGGGGCCATTCCGATCATAGGCGATTTGGCAAGCGCGCGCCATTGTCTGGTCGGCCCGGTGTTTGGACGCAAGAAGCGCTGCACCGATTTCGATTTATTGTCAGAACCAGTGCCTCAGTTGGACGTTCCTTGTTCCGGGGCAATGCTCGCGGATTGAAAGCAAGAAGACGGCATGCAAACCACCAACCAAGCCAGAAGCGAAGAGCTCACCGCTCACCTGCTGCGACGCACCAAAGTGCGCCACACCTTGCGGCTGCTGCTGCATTCGCTCACATGGCTTGGCGTAGCCGCGAGTCTGGTGATGGGAGGCGCCCTGCTTTTCAGTCTCCTTCCTTTAACTATACCGGCGCGGCTCACGCTTCTTGGTGTTGCTGCGTTGATCGGCGGAGTTGCTGGAGCGCTGCGTTTCGCCATGCGTTCGCCGAAGCCAACGCGCGCTGATGCGCTGGTGCTGGCGGAGCACATCGGTGGTGGTGAAGGCGCTGCTCCTCTGCTCGACTCGGATGCGCGCGATTCAGCGCAAATTGCCGCGCTCGCAACGAGCACGCTTGAGCGCTCGCAAAGCGCCGAGCTAGCTCCCTTGCTCACGCTGCGTTCTGCGATGCGTAGCGCCGGTGGAGCAGCGCTCGCGCTGATTGCGCTGGTGGCTGCGTTGAGTCTGCCTGCGGATGTTGAGGAACCAGCGGAGCGCAATCCGCATGATCCCGCTCAAACCAACGACGCGCTGATCGCGCAGGTGGAGCGAGACCCCGGCGCGCGCGCGCAGCTTGCGTTGATGGAAGACTTGCGCCGCGACTTGATGCTGGCAGATGAGTCCGAGCAAGCAGCGATGCGCGAAGCTCTCAGCGAGTCTTTGGCGAATCGCGAAGCGGCTCTTGCAGCAGCGGCCGAGGAGTTGGCGAAGGCTGACGCCGCGCTCAAACGCAACGATGCTCCAGCCGCTCGCGAAGCTCATAAGAAAGCGCTCAAACATATGGAAGAAGCTGGCGCGGATGGCGAGAGTAGCGCTGCGTCGAGCGACGAGTTCGACGAGAAGAATCCAGCCAATCCCGAGCAAGCTCAAGCGAAGGCTCAGCTCGAAGATGCGCTTCAACAATCCATCGAGCGTGTGAATCAGATGCGAAAAGCGCTCGCTGCGCTCAGCATAAACTTCAACTTCGACGCAGAAAGCGTGCTGCATCAGCTCGCCAACCCGCCTGCGCGATCCGGCTCGACTCCCATCGATCGCGAGAGTAGCAGCCCAGAAAGCAGCGGCGAGATTCGCATCTCCACAGACGCATGGGATAAAGCGCGTGCTCTCAGCGAAGCGGCGCGATCCGATTCTCGTAGCCGCAACGAAGCGCTAGAGCGCAGCTACGCCGAAGCGTGGGGGGCGAGCGAATAGCTGCCCTTCACCTGCTGCGTTGAAGTGCTAAGCTGATTCTGATGAACGACGCAAACGACCAACCGAATCAACGTGCGATCAAAGCGACCCGACGGAGCGACATGAATACTCTTGGCATCTACATTCTGGGCGCGCGCGGAAACGTCGCCACCCTCGCAGCAGCAGGTGCGAGCGCGATATCGCAGGGGCTCGCGCAGGCAACTGGCACGGTGACTTCCGCTAGCGACTTCGCCGAGCTGCCGCTGACCGACTACAACGACATGCTCTTTGGCGGCTGCGATCTCGCGCCCGCTGGACTCGATCGCAAACTGATCGGCCTCGCAGATCAGGGACGCATGCTCGCGCCGGAGCTCGCGCGCAAGCTCGCGCCAGTCATGCAAAAGCTCGATCAGCAGATTGACCCCGCGCTCAAGATCAGCCGCAACGGCGTGCCAGAGGGCGGCTATCTCGCTGCGGTTAAAGAGATCACCGAGCGCTTTGCTTCCTTTAAAGAACGCAACGATTGCGAGCGTCTGGTCTTCGTCAATCTGATCAGCACTGAAGCTGCGATTTTCGCCGACGAACACCACGCCAGCGCTGCAAGTTTTGAGCAAGCGCTTGCAAGCGACCTGCCGGGACTTGCCAACATCTCGATGCTCTACACATGGGCTGCGATCAACGCGGGTATTCCCGTCGTGAACTTCACGCCGAGCCAGTCGCTGGAGATCCCCGCGATTGCTGAGCGTGCAAAGGAGCGCAACGTTCCGCACGCGGGCAAAGATGGCAAGACCGGCGAGACGCTGCTCAAGACCGTGCTCGGCCCGATGTTTGTGGCGCGCGGCCTCAAGGTGAAGTCGTGGCTCGCCAACAACTACTTGGGCAACAACGATGGGCTTTCGCTGAACGAGCCTGATCGTCGCGCTACGAAGCTGGAATCGAAGGACCAAGCGCTGCGCTCGATCCTTGGCGATGACGCGCATCTCGCGACGGACATCGGCTACGCGCCGAGTCTCGATGACTGGAAGACCGCGTGGGATCTGATTCACTTCGAGGGATTCTTGGGCACGATGATGACGATGCAGTTCACCTGGCAGGGCTGCGACTCGGCGCTCGCGTCGCCCTTGGTGCTTGATCTGATTCGCTTGCTGGACTTCGCAAATCGCATGGGCGAAGGCGGGGCGCTGGGGTATCTGGCGAGCTTCTTCAAGTCGCCACAAGGCGTGGAAGAGCACGGCTTCGCGGAACAGCTTGCTATGCTGAGCGCGCACGTTCGCAAGTGGAAGGAAGCTGGCATCAGCGTGGCTTAAGCGCGAGGCTGAATTCCTGAAACGAAGTGCGCAAGCCTTGTGAATTCGCGACCTACAGGAAGTCCATGCCTTACACCTTCACCAATCCTCTCTCCGAACAAGCGCTGGCCTTCTTGCAGCGCGTGATCGCAACGCCAAGCATCTCGCGCGAAGAGCACGCGGTAGTTGATCTGATTGAGAGCGAGCTGAAGGCGCTCGGCCTGCCGGTGAAGCGCTACGGTCTGAATCTCGTCGTCACGATCACGCGCGGCGAATCCAAAGGCCCCAAGCTCACGCTTTGCACGCATACCGATACCGTACCTGCCAATCCCGGCTACACCCGCGATCCGCATGCGCCGGATATCGAAGACGACAAGCTCTACGGCCTCGGCTCGAACGATGCAGGTGGCCCGCTGATGGCGATGGTCTTCGCTGCAAAGGCGTTGCTCGATCGCGATGATTGGCAGGGCACGCTCGAAGTTGCGCTTGTCGTTGAGGAAGAGATTACCGGCGAGCATGGCGCTGGCGCGTTGATTGAAGAGATCGGCATGCCCGATGCTGCGGTGGTGGGGGAGCCGACTGGCTTGCACATCTGCGTCGCACAGAAAGGCAAGGTTACGCTGCGCGCGACGAATCGCGGGCAAGCTTGTCACGCAGCAAATGCTTATCGCATCCCGCACAAGAACGCGGCGCTTGAAGCTGCGCAGGACATTCAAGCGTTGGCAAAGTTGAGCTACACGGAGCGCGACGAATCGCTCGGCCCGACAACGATCAACGTGACGCAGATCGATGCGGGCGTTGCGACCAACACGATTCCCGACACCTGCACTTGGATGATCGATGTGCGCGTCAATCCCGCGCAAGACATAGCTGCGGTGATCGAAGACATCCGCGCGTGCGTGCAAGCTGAGATTGAGCCGACTACGCCGCTCCTTCCGCCTTACCGTACAGACGAGCAAAGTCTGATCGTAGCGTGCGCGCAGAGCGTCAAGCCGGATGCCAACTGCTACGGCAGCGATGCGATGAGCGACAGCGTCTTCTATCGCCACGTGCCGGTGATCAAGTGCGGGCCTGGTTTGACCGAGAACAGTCACCGCCCGGATGAGTTCCTGAGCTTGCGCTGGTTCGACGCTGGCATCGGCTTTTACGAATCGCTCGCGCTCGAATACTTCAAGCGCGCGCAGGCTCGTTGATTGCAGCAAGGAGCGCCGATGAGCTTTTCCCGCCTGCTGCTGCTTTGCGCGATTCTTCCAAGCATCGGGTTGATTGGATTGCTGAGCGATGGGCTTGGCGTGTTCCCCGCGCTGGCCGGTGCTGCGTTGCCCGAGTCGATGGGGTGGCTCGCGCTGATGGGACTGCCCTTGCTGATCTGCATGGCGCTGGATCGCGCTCAAGATGAGTCCGAATCAACTTTGCTGAGCGCGCTGCTTGCTGCACTAGCGTTGCTTGGTAGCGCGTTGTTGAGCGCAGGTGCTTGCGCGCACCTCTACGCGCCGGGGCTTGATCTTGCTGCTTTGGCGCCGCATCTCGTGATCACCGTGCTCGGCGCTTTCGGTGTTTGCTTTGGCTTGCAAAAGTTACGCGTCTGCGAGGGCGTGGCGACGCTGCTCGTGGTGTTGTTGCTCGCGCTGCCCGCTGCGCTTCACATCGGTAGCGAGCTTGCGAGTGAGCGGCGGATCATCGGGCAGAGCTTTTCGCCTGCGCTGAGTTGGTACTTTGATGCAGCGCCCGCCTGGGGATTCATGGCGATTGGAGTGCTCTGCTTGATCGCCGCTTTCGGCAAGCGTTTGATCGTTCTGCGTAAGAGAGCGCGCGCGCGCGAGGCGATCTCGCTGCTCCTGCTTGCGCTCGCGCTCGCAACTCCCGCGCTTGGGCAAAGCGTGGATGCGCGATTCATGCTCGATTCCTATCTGCGTCCCGGCGAGCACAACCCGCTGCAAATCGAGTGTTCGGAGGCGCCCGCTCGATTCGCATCAGCGTGCCGAATGGTGCGAGCTACGAGTTGATCGCGCCTGAGCGCATCAAGCAGGTGCCGGTGTTTCTTCCGGCTGCTACGCCGCGCATTGAGTTGAGCGTTGAGTTTGGTGCGGGGGATTTGCGTGAGTTGAAGCTAGCGATCCCGACTGCGCTCGCTGTGCGGGAGCCGCGCGCTGCCGCAACGCCTCTTTTCGCGGTGATCGCCAAGCGTGAGCAGCTAGCGTCAGCCCGGGCGTGGAGCTTGCCGGTTGGAGCATCGACGCACGATCTGCGCGCTCCGCAGCCCGTGCTTTTGGGTGAGCGCGTGCCGCAGGATTGGCGAATGCTGAGCTGCTTCGATGCGGTCGTGGTGCTCTCGCCGAATCAGCTTGAGTGGAGTTACGAGTTCGAAGCGAGCCTTTCGCGCTACCTGGTGAGTGGCGGCACGGTGATTCTCATCGGCGCTCCGCCAGCAGTCGCAGGCCCTGCGGATTGGGTGCTGCCGATCAACCAGGGCAGTGCGCAGCCACAGGTGACCTATGCGCCGAATCGTCGCGCACTGCTTGCGCGCGCGGGTGCGGGCAAGTTGCTTAGGCTGCCCGCGGGCGTTGCGCGTGAAGAGAATCTGTCTGAACTGATCTACGCGGCGCTGGCCTTGAGCCTCGCGGATGGCGGACTGGAGCGGCCGTGGGGCGCGAGTCCTCACGCGCAAGCGCGTGGGCCGCTGGTGCCGATGGCGCGCGAGAAAGACTTTGCGCGCACCAATGCGGAGCGCGAGGGTGGGAGTGTGGCGCTGTTGCTCGTTGCCTTTCTCGCGGGACTCGCTGCGACTGGGCTGATCAGCTTGGCGCTTCCACGCAATGCTTGGCGCACGCGGATTGGCGTGATCATCGTGATCGGTGTGAGTGGGCTGGGCGTATTGATTGCTCTGCTCCTTCCACTTGATGCGCGCACGCTGAGCGCGAACTTCGTGCTCGCTTCGCCAAGCGCGGATGCGCGCGCGATGGTGACTGAGATTCGCGTGATCGATCCGAGCGACAGGGCTGGGCGCTACGCGCTCGCGGATCACGCTCTTGCTACGCCTTACAACACAGCGGGCGCGGGCTTTTCATATGCATGGGAGGCAGGCGTGTGGAGCATCGAAGTTCCCGCGGGCAGTGCGCTGCGCGTTGATCTGCCCTGCGTGCTCGCGTTGGACAAGAGCAAGCGTGAGTTCGATGCGCACCTCCACGAGAACACGATGCGCGTCGATGCATCTGATTTCTCGCAGATTGCGCCGGGCGAAACGATCAATGCGGATGGGCTTGAGCAACTCCTGGTGCGCTCGGGCGAAGCTCGCATCGCGAGCAGCGTCGCGAACTGGGTGAGCAACTCTGTGCGAGGCGCGCGCGATTGGCGCTTCGAGATCACCACTTGCGAGCTGCCGAAGCTGCTCTTGCGCGCGGGGGAAGCTGGAAATGAAGCAGCCGCGCAACGTGTGATTGTTGCGCGGCCACTTTGGCGCGGGCCGGTGATCGAGCCTTAGGCGCGTAGCTCGCCGCCGGTCTTCTTCTGCAGCGCTTCGATGATGCCCTTCATCTCGCCGTCGATTTCCTCGCCGGTCAGCGTGCGCTCGTCGTTGCGGAAGACGAGATTGAAGGCGAGCGACTTCTTGCCCTTGGCGACTTGCTTGCCGCGGAACTCGTCGAAAAACTTCACGCTGCGCAAGTGCTTGGCGTCAGTGCTCTTGCAGATTGATTCGATCGTCGCCCAGCTCACATCTTCGTCGAGCACCAGCGCCAAATCGCGCTGGATGATCGGGAAGCGCGGCAGCGCCTCGAACTTCATGACCGTCAGTTTCAGCGCAATTGCAGCGTCAAGCGCAAGCTCCGCGACGGCCATCGGGCCGCGAAGATCGAACTCTTTGACCGCTGCTTTGCTGATCTCGCCGACGACGCCGATGCGTTTGCCTTCGTGCTTCAGCTCAGCGCCTCGACCAGACTCGAATAGCGCGAAGTCGCAAGCGCTCAACTCGATGTCGCTGATGCGCAAGCGCGCGAGCAGGTGATCCACCGCGCCCTTCACGCAAGCGTAATCGGGGCCGGCGATGCCGAGGGTGAAAGGCTCGTTCCAGCCGCCACCAGCTTCGGTCAGCGTCACGCCCGAGGTTTCGAAGAGCTTGACGCCGTGATTGCCTTGGCGCTCGTTGTGAGCAAACACCTTGATCAAGCTCGGCATGATCGACTGACGAAGCGCAGGACACGCGCTGTTGATCGGCGAGCGGGCTTGCAGCGCTGGCCCGGTGTTCCAGGGCGTCAAAGCAAAGGCGCCGACGGCCGGCACGAAAGCGTCGCTGACCACCTCGTCGAATCCCATGCCGATCATCAGGGCATGAGCGCGATCGCGATCCTCTTCGTAGCCATCTTTGCGCGAGGGTGAGATCGGCACAGCCAAGCGAGGCTCGAACTGATCGAGTCCTTGCAAGCGCGCAATCTCTTCGACCAAATCAATCTCGCGCACGAGATCTCGGCGGTAGCTTGGTACGCGCAGCGTGAGCGAGCTCTTCTTGGAATCGATCACCTCAAGGCCGAGAGGAGCGAGTAGCTCCTTGCAGCGTTTCATTGACACGTCGGTGCCAAGCGTACGCTCGATAGCTTTGCTGGTCAGGTTTAGCTCGCGCAGCCATGGCTCGGCGGCTGCTCCTGCCTCCACCAGATCGCCCTCAACTTCGCCGCCTGCAACCTCAATAATCAGCGCGACTGCGCGATCGCTGGCAGCATGCACGCCAGCGGGATCAACGCCGCGCTCGAAGCGGTAGCGCGCATCGGAGTCGAGATTGTCGCTGTGCTGCTTGTCGAGCTTGCGGCCAGTGGCCTTGACGCCGCTCGGTTCGAAGTAGGCGCTTTCGAGCAATACGTCGACGGTGCTCTCGCTGACTTCGCTTTCGAGTCCGCCCATCACGCCAGCAATCGCAACGGCGCGCTTGGCGTCGGCGATCACGAGGTCATCGCTGTTCAGCTCATACTCGCGGTGATTGATGGCGGTGAACTTCTCGCCCTTCTTGGCGCATCGCACGATGATCGAGTCATCGGCAAGGTGCTTCAGATCGAAGGCATGCAGAGGCTGCGAGTACTCGAAAAGCACGTAGTTCGTCACGTCAACGACGTTATTGATCGTGGCGACGCCGATTGCCTCCAAGCGCTCCTTCAACCACTTTGGCGAGGGACCGACTTTGACGCCGCGAATCACGCGGGCGGTGTAGTGCGGGCACTTTTCGAGCGCGTTCTTCTCGATTTTGACGCTGACGCCAGTCTTGCCCTTGGCTTCGAACTTCGCCTCTGGAACTGCGACTTTGGTGCCGGTGAGCGCTGAGAGCTCGCGCGCGAGTCCCAGCATGCCCAAGCAGTCCACGCGGTTTGACGTGATTTCAAACTGCATCACGGCATCCTTCTTGCCAAGCTCGGCGAAGTGCTCGCACTCCGTGCCGGACATGGTGAGAAGATCGGCCACCTCGCGCGCGCTGCGCTTGGCGTCCACATAGCTTGCGAGCCATTGATGCGTTGCTTTCATCGTTCAATCCTGCTTTCGCGTCATCGAATGCCATTCGCTCGACTGCGCTCTTGTTTGAGCACGCTTCTTCATTAAAGGAAGAAGGGAGAAGTTGGGCGAGTTTGGCGTTGCCCCAGCATGAGGCAGGTCGGGAGTTTACCTTGGGATCATTCCAGCGGAACCGCTAGCCCTCGCGCTTGACGCAGCCGTGTATGATCACAAGGATGGCAGCAGCCACATCTGGAATCACCGCTACTGGAGCAGCATGCGCAAGATTACTTGGACTCAACTCGCGGGCCTACTGCCGCTCTTCGGCGCATGCGCTGCGTTCCTCGTCGCTTCGGCCATGGGCAAGCTCGACTTCGCTCAGCATCCGCTCGTGCTCAGCGCGGCTGGGTTGGCGCTGATTGCTGGCGCGAGTTTGTGGATGGGCGCGTTTGGATTGCTCGTGGCGGCCTGCTTTATGAGCGCGTTGAGCGTGCTCGCGCCGGGCGCGCTTTTCGCTGATGCGTCGCTGCTCTTCGCGATTCCAGCGCTGGCAGGCTGGTTCGGACTGGGCACGCTGATCCTACGTCGCATGCTGATTGGCTATCGCAGTAGGAAGCTGATCGAGCTTGGCCCTGAGATCGAAAAGCTGCGCGATCGGGTTCATCAGTTAGAAACCTTGGGCTTTGCTGGCGGCATGGCGGAGATTCTCGGCGCAGCTTCGGATGCTTGGTCGAAAGGGATTCAGCGCGTGATCGACTCAGGCGCTGCGCTCCTTGCGGCAACTCCGAATGATGTTGCGAGCGGCAAAGCTGGCATTGAGTTTCAGCGCGCGCTCATTGAGGCGCAAGAAGGCTTGGCGGCGCAGCGTGTGCTCACCTCGCAGCTCAAGCTCGATGCAAACCACGAAGCCACGCTCGCCGATATCGTGCAGGAAGCGCTCGCGCTGGCCGACGAAAAGCTAAGGCTGCGGGGCGTTGAGATTCGCCTTCAGCTCGAAGATTCAGGCCCGCCCTTTGCCGTCGACCTCCAACTCGCAGCCATCGCGCTTAAGAACATCTTGGAGAACGCAGCGGAAGCCAGCGGGAGGGGCGGCACGATTGAAGTGCGAGCCATCTCCAGCTATCGCGGCGAGCGCGGCGTGATCGAAGTGGAAGACAAGGGCGCTGGGCTTTCGCAGTCTGTGGTGCCGCACATCTTCAAGCCCTTCTTCTCGACGCGACCCGGCCAGCTTGGGCTGGGCTTGAGTGTCGCCCGTGAGATTGCAGCGCGCATGGGCGGATCAATCAGCATGTCGGCGAACGAGCCGCGCGGCGTGACCTTCCGCTTGCGCGTGCCGATGCGCCGGGCTGATGTTGAAGGCTCAACGGCTGAGCGTCGCGACGCGCTGAAGGCGCGCGGATCGCAGACGCGCTTCTCAAGCGGCGAGTACAAGGAGAGTTTGAGCATCGACACCTCGGACGCTCCAACTGCTGACGAGGTCGAGCATCTTGAGGATGTGAATGGAGACCCATCTGCGGAGGCCATGACCCAGGAAGATACACGTCGCCGCGAACGTGAAGAGCAAGCAGCGCGTGAGCGCGAATCGGACATCATTCCGACCATGCCACGCAGCGATGAAGTCGAGACTGAAGCGCTAGCCGAGCCAGAACGAGAGCTTGAGCCTGAAGTCGACGACGCCTTCCGCGCTGCGCTGAGTAAGGCCAAGTCACGTCGAGAAGAGCAGGAGCGCGAGGAATTTCGTGCCCGCATCGCAGATGCCGAAAAGCGCCTGCAAGCGGAGAAGTCTTCCAGCACCTCCGAGACGCAACGCGCGCCGGTTGTGCCCGCTCCCGTCGAGCGTGAGGAAATCACCGAATGAACAACGTGCCGATTGAGTTCATCGCCGTCGACATCGGCAACACTCGCATGAATATCGGCGTGTACGGTGAAGGCGCGTGGCGCGGCACTTTCAAGATTTCATCGCGGACGCCCGCCGAAGAAATGGCGCAAGACCTCGCGCAGGTGATTCGCATCTATCAGATCTCGTCCGATGCGCCTGTGGTGATTGCTTCGGTCAAGCCTGCCGCGACGGAGGCCTTGCGCAACGCAGTGCGAAGCGTGTTGAGCCGCGAGTGCATCGTGCTCACGCAAGACTTGCCCGTTCCCGTAGAGAATCGCACGAAGCATCCCGACAAGGTTGGGCCTGACCGATTGGTCAACGCACTGGCTGCATTCGAGCTTGAGCAGCGCGCGGTGATCGTGGTCGACTTTGGAACGGCGATTACCTTCGACGTGGTCTCGCAAGAGGGCGCGTACTTGGGCGGCACGATCTCGCCAGGCGTGATGCTGGCCGTGCAAGCGCTGCACCAGATGACAGCGCTGCTTCCCCTCGTTCGACCGGAGCCCAATCCGCCGGTGCTTGGCGACGACACGCTGAGTGCGATTAACTCGGGCATTTTCCACGGCTACGTGGGGATGGTGACGAACATTCTTGATCGTCTTGTCGCGCTCTTTCCTGAGCGTCCTCGCGTGCTCGCGACTGGCGGCGACGGCGATTATTTTGCGCCGGAAGTGCCGGGCATTGATGCGATTGTCCCCAGGCTTACGCTCGACGGGATTCGCATTTCGTGGGAACGCAGAGCGCTTGCTTAGGCGAAATCTGCACGCACATCTGTCGCTGGCGTAATTCTCTCCATTGAGACTTCCCGCATTTGGTATCATGAGAGTGTTGGAAACCCAACAATCGAACAATCTGATTTTGATCAGGCCATGCTGAAGGCGATGACCATGAATACCCGATTCTTTGCGCCTCACCTCTCGCTGGGGCTGCTGCTGGCGCTCGCAATCTTCGCTTTGTCACCTCTGCTAAGCGCCCAGCCCTACACCGGCTGGAACTTCCAGTTTGATGATGGCGGAGCGGTCGGCGACAACCTGCCAGGCGCGGCGAACTCTATTCTCGGCAACGAGTGCATTCAGTCTGGCCCGGATGGCAGCGTGTACGTCACCGGATACGTCTCGGATGCGGTGACGAATCGCGATTGCTTGACGATGAAGATCGACTCACGCGGCAACCTGCTTTGGAGCACGCGTTACGTCACCAATGGGAATGACGAGTGTTTCAACCTGCGCCTTGGTCCGAGCGGCGCGGTGTATGTTTCGGGGCGCGCGGGGGCAACGGTCTCGAACTACTTCACGGCCAAGTACGACCCTGACACTGGCGAAGAGCTCTGGGTAGTGATCGAAGATAATCCTATCGGTTCCGACTACGCCTACGGGATGGATATCGACGCCAACGAGAACGTGTACATCACGGGGCAGAGCTACCGTGGAGTCGCTACCCGCAATGATATCTACACCTTCAGCTACGACTCTGATGGAAACCTTCGCTGGACGGAGGCAATCGCCAACGGCAACAACCAAGAGTACGGCTTTTCACTTCGACTAGACAGCAACGCGAACGTGTATGTCTGCGGCTATCAGCAAGCCACCGGTTTCGATGGTCTTCTGATGAAGTACGACAGCAACGGGACGCCGGATCCCGCATGGGGAACAGGTGTTGTGTTTGACAACGGCGGGAGCGACTTTCTCTTCACTGTGTCTGTGGATGCAAACGACAACCCTGTGTGCTGCGGACAGACTGCGCTAGGCACCGACGACGCGCTTGTCGTGCGCTATTTGCCAGACGGCACGCAGGACTGGAACTACGAATTTGATGCAGGGTTTATCGACACCTTCTATCACTTCGAGTTCGACACGATGGGCAACATCCATGCTGCCGGACGATCGGATAGCGGAGCAGACCAAACTAATGATCGCAACGCGCTCGTGGTCAAGTTGCAACCTGATGGCAGCGAAATCTGGACTGCCGTGTATGACAACGGCCTGCTTGACGAGACCTATGACTTGGAAGTGGATGGCCAGGGCAACGTCTTTGCCGTCGGTCGACAGGCTAATATGAACGGGGATTATGACGTGTTGCTGGTCAAGTTCTCGGTCTCAGGTGCGGAGGTCTATGTCGAAACGATCGACAACGGCGCGCGCGACGACGCTCATTGCATCACGCTCAAGGATGGGGACGAAACAAGCCCGATCATCGGCGGACGCACAAACAACGGGACTGAGTTCGATTGGATGATCGTGCGCTACTGCGAAGGCAGCGCGCCGACGGCGAACGCAGACGCTTACGCATCGAACGAAGATGAAGTGCTCAGCGTATTGCCCGGCATGGGGCTTTTAAGCAACGACTCAGATCCCGATTTCGGCCAAGAGCTGACCATCATCAGCTACGACCAGACGACGACTGCAGGGGGAACCGTGATCGTTGCTGCTGATGGCAGCTTCAGCTACACGCCGCCGCCGGAGTTTTCTGGCATGGACAGCTTCACCTACGTGATGGATGACGACAATCTGCTCAGCGCTACCGCGACCGTGATGATCGACGTGCGCTTCGTGAACGACAAACCAACGCTGCGCGGCGACCTGTGCGTCGAAGTGCTCGAAGGGTCCGGCGCGCACTCCTTTGGTTCGTGGGCAACTTTTACCCGCGTGGGGCCAACGAATGAGTCGGCGCAGGTGTTGAGTTTCGAGATTCTGAACAACTCCAACAGCGCTCTCTTTTCTGTTGGGCCTGTGATTGATTCAAACGGAACGCTCACCTTCACTTTGGCTGATGGCATGACAGGCACAGCCGAGATGACCGTGGTTGGCCGCGACGACGGTGGCACAGCAAACGGCGGCGACGACAGCACCGAAGAGACGACGCTGATTGTGATCGTCACGCACGTTGACGCTCCGGTTGAAGAGGTAGCCGTAGCGGGGAACAAGAGTGGCGGTGGAGGCGGCTGCGCTGTCAACGCCGGGGATTCTCAGCGTTTCTGGCTTCTGCTTGCGCTTGCGCTAGGCAGCCTTGGCCCGGCGATCCTGCGCCGAAATGCAGCGTAGCCTTCGCACTCTTCCTGACTTGATGCATCTCCGCAGTAGAACTGGCATTCGTGCCTGTTCCGCACTCTTGGCGGTGCACAAGGCTCTACTGCGATGCGACTTGATCCTAGCGCGGCTCACGCGCGCATACGCGCTTTAGTATTTTAACAGGGAGTAGGCGGAGCGAAGACGGAGTTCACGGAGAGCGGCGATTCGCTGCATCGATCGACTCTGCGAATTCGCACGCGCTTCTGTTTTCGATGATCAAGATTGCTCGCAGGCGAATGGGACGCGCTCCGCAGTAGAACTGGCATTCATGCCAGTTCCGAACTCTTGCGATTCGATCGCAGAGAGTATCGCGAAGCTGGCGAAGGCTCCTCCCACGCGAAGCGGGCGGAGGTGGCTGAGACTCCGAAGGAGTCGAAGTCGGAGGGGGCTCCCCTAGCTTCTAACGCAGCAATATCGTGGCTTTGAGGCGGTGTGCTTGGCTAGCACACCGCCTCTCGGAACCTTCGCTTCCTGCGAGTCGGCCCATCGGCTCCGCAGCGATCTCAGGCTAGCCGTGAGTGTCCGTGTGTCGCGACAAGCGTCCCGACGCCACCAAAGCGAACTCCGCGCTAGCTCAAGCGGCACCACTCGTTGCAATTCTCGCAAGCGGCGTTCGCGCTCCAGTCGCTCGCAAGATGCGCATCGCGAATCTTGCGGAATCCATCTGATCGCCACACTCCAGCGATCGACTGCTCAGTCAGATCACCAACCGCATTCGCTCCGCCGTGATCGGCAATGCAAAGCGGTACGCGGCCATCCGCAAACACCAACATCTGCTCCGTCAGCCGCAAGCAGGGCTGGCGTACGCTGGGACGAAGGGGCAGGGACTGCGCG
>Ga0213866_10000550_pt1 | contig 29832 bp, 22 predicted proteins | sample PICome_11_FD_160079 | JGI IMG/M metagenome (GOLD analysis project Ga0213866, IMG submission 160079) | Coastal seawater microbial communities near Pivers Island, North Carolina, United States - PICO284 | ecosystem: Environmental > Aquatic > Marine > Coastal | place: USA: North Carolina... | reverse complement strand
CCAGCCCTTTCTCGCGAAATCTCCCGGCGACAATGGTGGAAGAACTACCAACCGGCTCGTTGATGAAGCGAACAGGATCACGGGTGACGAGATCACCGGAAAGCCGGTGGTGGTCGAGAATTTCAACCACCTTGGCTTCTTCGACGCCTTTAACAGCCTGCGAAAACTCATTGTGATCAACCAGGGAAATCAGGGTTCGCGGAGGATCAACCAGGTCTGATTTTGAGAAAACTCCCATCAGGCGGCGGGTTCCAACCTCGACAACGGGAAAGAGGTCCTGTGAAGAAGAGGCCACCTTTAGGCTAAATCGACTCACGACCTCGCTAGAAGCCAGAGCCATAAAATCATCGCTAATAATATTTCTGACCTTCCGCGCACAAAGGGCCAGTTTTACCGTCGTCGCGGTATCATGGGGACTTCGGAGGATAATAATACCCTTTTCCTTGGCTTGGCGTGCAATTTTCTCATCTGGCTGGTATCCGCCGGTCACGATCAATGCTCTCGTGCCGCATTCAAGCGCTTGTTTATGCACAAAGGGACGGTCGCCACAAATCACGAGGTATTTGCCCACCAGGCCTTCCTCTTTGGCTGCGTTCAGACGACGACCCACCGTATCCTGACTGGAGGCACCCACCATCATAATGAGGTCTTCCTCGTCAGAAGGAGGTGTTGCCCCGCAATCATCGGAAGCGCCGAGGACAGCCCCAATATTTTCGAGGCTGGCATGAAGGAGTTTGACATTCCGGCCATCGGTTGCGGGTGGCAGCAGAAGCTGCAACAAATCAAGGAAGTGCAAAAGCCCTCTTACCTCACCTCCATTGTTGAGAACCGGGACAGCACGCACGCCATGATCAACCATGAGCCGGTAGGCCATGAGGAAAGTATCGTCCTGCCTCACCGCAACCACTGATTTACGACAAATTGAACCAGCTGTCGGACGCACGTCATCAACTAAAACCGGAGGTTCCAGACCAGCCTGCTCGAGGACGATCTTGACCCGAGGAGGCACTTCACCGCAACGGGCCGCCACAACTTCCGACTCGCCCATGGCCCGCAGGTAGGCGGCATGCCCGATCGCAGCACAAATAGCATCCGCGTCCGGATTTCGGTGTCCCAGCACAAACCAGGACTGCTTCATAATCCGATCAATAGCCACGCCAAGCGGTGAGTCCGAGAGTCACAAATAAAAGGCCGAGAGCAACCCCGCCCAAGGCGAGTCCACGCCAGCGACCATCCGAAGCCGTTGCCCAAGTCACCCAATCACGAAACAGGTAAGGCATCCCAACGCAATAGAGCCCCGTGATAATCATGATGTAGCAAACTGCAGGCATCACAAATTGCAGCGGAGCATTTTCAAAATCGGAAGCATAGAGAAGTGGTGCCGCAGCCATCAGAAGACAGAGCCCAAGTCCACGCACGAAAAGAAACTCGCGCACATAGACGATCATTCCAACGCAGAACACCGGCACCCCGATCATGAGGTATTTTTTCACCTTGTTAAACTCTCCCAGATCCATGGTGATCGCTGAAAAGATTCCTTTGTCAGGCGGCGCAACTAGCAGCCAAAACCAAACCATTCCAAATCCCATAAAGTAGGTTCCGAGATCTGAATTTCGAGGCAACTTCCTGGCGATCTCTTTGGCGGCATCCGCCTTCAAAAACATCAAACCATAAAGTGCCACAAGAAGGATCCCCAGAACCAACCCGGCAGTTCCTAGTGAAATTTCCTGGTAAGGATGTGGGCCAGCTTTCATGAGCCGCAAAGCTAAGTTCCCCGCTCCAGTGGTAAAGGCTTAAATCAAGGTCCTAATGAATCTCAGGCGTCCCGTAGAGTGTGTAGCCGGTCGAATCCTCGATCCTGATGTCCAGCAACTGCCCCGTCATTCTCTCGGCATTGCCTTCAAAGATCACGATCTTGTTCTGACTCGTCCGCCCGCTGAGGCGCTCTTTGTTGGTTTTACTTGGTCCCTCGCAGAGAACTTGTTGAATGGTGCCGATCAATTTCGCGTTTTTCGAGGTAGTCAACTTCTCCTGGATCCGAAGCAAAATCTGATTACGCCCCTCCTTGACCTTGTCACTCAATTGCTCATCCATCTCGGCGGCCGGGGTGTCCTTGCGCTTTGAATAGCGGAAGATAAAGCTGTTATCGAAACCAATTCGCTTCATGCACTCCACGGTCTCCTGAAAATCCTCCTCGGTCTCGCCAGGGAAGCCCACGATGATGTCAGTGGTGATCGCCAGATCCGGGCGCGCCGCCTGCATCTTCTCGCAGATCGTGAGGAATTTCTCGCTCTTATAGGGGCGACGCATCTTTTTGAGAATACGATCACTCCCACTCTGCATCGGAAAGTGAATGTGTGAACAAAGCTTCGGAAGGTAGGTGAAGGCTGCCACCAAATCATCGCGATACCCGATGGGGTGCGGGCTGGTGAAGCGGATCCGTTCGAGACCTTCGATCTCATGCACTGCTTCCAAAAGCTGCACAAAAGGAGATTTCCCATCCACCTTTGGAAACTCCGTTCGCCCATAAAGGTTCACAATTTGTCCAAGTAGAGTGACCTCTCTCACCCCGGTGCCAACCAACTCTTTCACCTCATCGACAATGTCTGGGATGGGCCGGCCTCGTTCCTTGCCCCGCGTATCCGGTACAATACAAAATGAACACCGCATATTGCATCCTTGCATGATACTGACGAAAGCGGTTGCCTGCTGGTTTTCCCGTGGAATATGATCCCGAATGGTATTCTGGCTGCCCTCCTCTTCATCAGTGTCAACCATTCTGGCCGAAATGACGCGATCCTGATTGATCTTGATGATCTCGTCCTCGACCCGCCCCGTGACCATTTCAGGTCCAACCTCGTCCATGCGGGCCTGCAAGCGGCGGCTCAGAATACGATCCACGTAGTCGAAAACGCGATGATACTTTTGCGTTCCCACAACCAAATCGAGGTGTGGCACACGCTCAAAGAGCTCTGCTCCACGGCTTTGTGCCATGCAACCCATGAACCCATAAACGACATGATCGCGGCTCTCACGGTATTTCCCCATCATCCCCATTTTACCCAAAGCTTTCTGCTCCGCCTGATCGCGGACACTACAGGTGTTTATTAGGATCGCATCAGCGTCCTGTTCTTGGGGTGTGAGAGTGTAACCTCGTTCAGCAAACGTCTGAGCAACCTGCTCGGAATCCCGTTCGTTCATCTGTCACCCGTAGGTTTTGATAAAGACCTTTGGCATGGCAACCACCGCTTACCCGCCATTTCTGGTTTTGCCAATCCTCAATTCAGTTGGAAGCAGCCGTTTACGTCTCGATTTAAGCGATTAACGATTATTGATCAAGAATGATGACTAGGTCCGGGTGAGAAACCAAATGTCAAGACCTTGGGAGCTCTAGCGAAACCCCGGAGAAGGAGCGCGACAATCGCTCTGATTGACCGGGACGCTTCCGGGTGCAGCTGGAAAACTTTGAACTCAAGTAGATCATAGAATTCCGGGCCGGAAAGCGTTTCAAGTATGTCCTTTCAGCAATTTCCGGCGCCAAAATCACCTAGCTGCAAGGCGTCCCTGCGATCCTGCAAAACTTTCTTCGGACATGCTGAATCATCGTGATTGAGCACAGCCTGAGACTAATTCGCTCGGTATCGGCTCCCCATTCCGATAACGTGTCACAGGAAATCACCAATCACTTTGGTGTCCCCGTGATTGAAATGTATGACATGTCGGAAATCGGAGGGGTGATCACCAGCAATCCACCCTGCCAAGCTTGGCAAAAAGTCGGCTCGGTCGGGAAACCTGTCAACTGCGAGGTCACAATTCAGAACAGTTACGAGTTCTGGGTTCAATGCGCGAGGCTCTTTCGAGGCTATCAAAACGAGAGTCTTTGAAAGAACGGAGCTTTTTTCAAAGATGATCTGGGTTGCCTCGACGACGATGGTTACCTCCTTCTAACCAGCAGGGCCAAAGAGCAAATCAACCGGGGAGGACAAAAAGTGCCCCCGTGAAATCGACCAACTCGTAGAGGCTTGCCGCGATTCTTAACGCCCTTCGCAAAAAGTCCTCAGGCTTTGAATTGATTGGTGAAATCAAGTGGCAAAACCGCTCCGGACACCCTTGGATGGAGGAAGCTAGGTTCCGTGCCCAGCTGACAGAGTGGGACGTGTGGCGATAGATCCATCCCCCCCTATTAGGTTGAACTAAATCCCAATCACCGCGGCTCGGCTCATCAAATCAACCTCCCTGCAACGAGCTTCGCAGTAACGACCCGTTGCGGTCTCGCACTCCTCGCAAAGGAGAATCTGAGCATTGCAAGGCATCCAGGCACAGTTACGATATCGAATGCTCGGAACTCCGCAGCGACGGCATTTCGAGACAATTTTTGCTCTCTCCGTTCGGTTCACCGGAACGCTCAAGCGCTCATCAAAAACATAACACTCGCCCTCATAGCCTTCTCCCCGAACCTCTTCGTCTTTACCATAGGTCACAATGCCCCCGTCCAGCTGGAAAACACTATCAAACCCCTCATTGAGAAGGAACCCACTAAACTTCTCACATCGAATCCCACCGGTGCAGTAGGTCAGGATCTTTTTCCCCTCCAATTCAGCACGGTGATTCCGGATCCACTTCGGGAGATCTTTAAAACTAGGGACCTCCGGGAGAATTGCCCCCTCAAACCGTCCAATCTCCCATTCGTAGTGATTCCGGGCATCAAGCAGAACGACGTCATCTTCCTTCATCGCCTCCCGCCATTCCAAGGGTTTGAGATGGGTCGCCGTTAAATCAGCGGGATTGAAATCCTCATCGCCCAATTCCAGAGTCACCACCTCATCGCGAACTTTGATTGAAAGCTTGGGAAAAACATGTCCGGTCTCGGGATCAATCTTCCACGCGATTCCAGCTGTCAGGGGGTCTTTATCAAGAACCTCCCGATACTTTGCACAATTCTCTCTGGTTCCTGAAACCGTTCCGTTGATGCCCTCGGCTGCGATCAGGATTCGGCCGCGGAGCCCCAATTTCCGGCATAAACGACGGTGATCAGCGGCAAAACCATCCGGATCATCCAAATGGGCGTATTTGTAATAAAGAAGAACCTCGTAGGGAGCACTCATTGCCTGAAGGAGCTTGGCAAAACTATGACTAAAAAGCCAGCTCAGCCCACGACCTTTTTCATGAAATTGAGACAGACAAATTGAAGCGGTCCATACGCTTGCCAAAGGCGACCAGGAATGTAGTGTCCTCTGGAACTTAAATTAGCGGATCAAACTGCGACTTGGCGAAGGAAGCTCCGCCTGCTTTGCGTTTCATTCCCAAACATTCGACTTCATCCTCTTCAACCTTGCCGACCAAATGACGAACGACAAAAAGCCGCGGCGTTCAGCCCAGAAAAAGACCGCCAAAAGATCAGCGTCCAAAAAAACGGTCGCAAAAAAGAAGATTGTTAAGAAAAACGCTGAAACGAAGGTAGCTGTCAAGAAAACGGCTACAAAGAAAGTAGCAGCTAGGAAAGCTGCAAAGAAAGTGACCCCCAAGAAAAAGACCGCCAAGAAAAAGACCGCCAAGAAGGCAGCGAGTAAAAAACAAGATACGTGGAAGCCAGCACACAAGTTTGCCCGGAGAAAAGTTACTCCCCCAAAGCCCCTTGCTGAAAAACAGGCTAACGTAAAAAAAGTAGCCCCAAAGAAGCGGGTGGCAAAGAAAGTATCTCCCAAGAAATCGATTCCTAAAAAAACTGTGCCCACTAAATACGTTCCGACTGCCCCGCCGACTCCGCGTAAGATCAATCCGAAACTGGTCCACTATATCGTCAATCTGCCTCCGATCGTCCCTCCCGTCGAAATACCGCGTGACGAGCCGATTGTCGCAGCCGTCTCTTCACAGACTCCAGCCGCTGAAACAACAGCCCCGGCAACTGCTGAAAAAACCTCGACTCCAGCTCGTGCAAAGATTGCCGCAGACTCAGCCGCTGCAAGTAATCCGTCAAACAGCTCCCTCACCTCGGATGACGTCGCTTCAGTCGACGAACTCGGTCGTAAGTATCAGGAACTTAAGACAGAGCTTGGCAAGGTCATTATCGGTCAGGAGGACGTCATTGAACAACTCGCGATCTGTCTCTTTGCCCGTGGCCACGGCCTTCTTATGGGTGTTCCCGGCCTTGCAAAAACCTTGTTGGTTTCCTCGATTGCCGAAACCTTGCACCTCGGTTTCAACCGAATTCAGTTCACACCAGACCTTATGCCGGCCGACATTTCCGGAACTGACATTATTCAGGAGCACGGTGAGACGGGAAAACGGCAGTTTGAGTTTGTGAAAGGCCCGGTCTTCTCCAATATCGTCCTTGCGGATGAAATCAACCGAGCCCCTGCGAAGACCCAATCAGCCATGCTCGAGGCCATGCAGGAACGTCACGTGACCGTTCTCGGGCGGACCTACACTCTCGATGCTCCATTCTTTGTCCTCGCGACCCAAAACCCTGTTGAACAAGAAGGAACCTATCCTCTTCCAGAAGCACAGCTTGACCGCTTCATGTTCCTCATCGACGTGGAATATCCGACCGCCGCTGAAGAAAAACGGATTGCCCGTGAGACAACCGGCGTGGACAAAGAGCCACTCAGAGCCCTTCTCACCGGAGAAGAAGTTCTCCGATTCCAGAGCCTTGTTCGCCGCGTTCCAGTCCCCGACCACATTTACGACTACGCCGTCGAAATCGTGCGTCGAACCCGCCCGGACGGTCCCGATGCTCCCGAGTGGATTAAGGAATACGTCGGCTGGGGAGCCGGGCCCCGAGCAGTTCAATACCTTATCCTCGGTTGTAAGGCCCGCGCCGCCCTGCGCGGAACCTACATGGCCTCTCTTGAGGACATTGAGGCGGTCGCCAGCCCGGTGCTCAGCCACCGTGTCCTGACCAATTTTGCCGCCGAATCCCAGGGGATGACCGCTAAAAAGATCGTCGCCCGTCTCGTCGAAGAGATGCGCGATGACGTCTAGGCTGTCATGAAAACGTCTTAAAATGTGCGGAAAGTCCCGGGAGCTCGATGGCACCAAAGCTAGAGACCCCCACAAATTGCCCGGCCGTTTCCGATAATAATTGTTTACCATTTAAAGGATTCCCCACATGAAATACGACTTTCTGGACACCGAAGTGCTCGCCCGACTCGGAGCGATTCCTCTTGAGTCCCGTACTCCCATGATCGGGAACGTCGCCGGGCGGCACCGCTCACCCCACCGTGGTTCATCGGTGGAATTTGCGGAATACCGAAAATACGTGCCGGGCGATGACACCCGTCGTCTTGACTGGAAGGCGTATGCTCGTTCGGACCGCTTCTACATAAAGGAATTCGAGGCTGACACCAACCTGCGAGCTTATTTCGTGGTCGATTCATCGGGATCGATGAATTTCTCATCCGGCGACCACCCGACGAAGATCGACTTCGCCCGAAAGGTCGCAGCCACCCTCTCCTATCTCATCGTCAACCAAGGTGATTCAGCGGGATTGAGCTGCTGCAATGACAAGATCCACCTGGAAATTCCACCCAGCCGCCGGGCCGCGCAGCTCCAGGCAATTTTCGATTCCCTCCAAAACCTTGAGCCCACCGGTGATACCGGCCTCGTCGACGCTCTCCACCAAATTGCCGAGAAAATCCAGCAACGCGCTCTCGTCATTATTCTTTCGGACCTTTTTTGCGAAACCGAGGAACTGGGCGACGCCCTTCAGCACCTCCGCTTTCGCAAGCACGACATCGCGGTTTTCCACCTCCTTGATCCCCAGGAGGTCGAATTTCACTTCGAGCGCCCGCACCGTTTTGTCGACCTTGAGGATAGCACCACCGTGATCGCAGAACCGAATCTCATTGCTGACGAATATCACGCCGCCTTGCGCGAGTTTCTTGAGAAGGTCGAAGGCAAGTGCCACGACGTGCATGCCGATTACCACCTCTTTCAGACGAGTGCCAACTATGAGGAGATTGTTTCCAATTTCATCACCACTCGTCTTAATTCCAAACGCTAGAATCACACCTTGAGTATTAGCTTTCTTTCACAAACGATTCTTTGGGGGCTGTTCGCAGCTTCCATCCCGGTGATCATCCACCTGTTAAATCGACGTCGCTTCCGCATCGTCGATTGGGCGGCCACAACTTTTTTGCTCAAGGCTTCCCGCGAGTCACGTGGTAAAAAAAAGCTCAAGCACATCCTCATCCTGATCTGCCGAACTCTGGCAATCGCCGCCCTTATCTTGGCGGTAGCCAGACCGCTTCTTGGTGGATTTCTCGGTTCAGGAAGCGGATCAGTTGGCACCGTGATTCTTGTGTTGGATCGCTCTGCGAGCATGGAAACCAAGCCTGAAAGCGGCGCTCCATCGTATCGTGAGGCTGTCATCTCCCAGGTGTGGGAAGCTGTCGAAAAAATGGGCTCACCCCGCTTGATTCTCATCGATAGCGCCACCGGCGACATCCAGGAGGTCCCTTCACCCGATGCTCTGCCTGAACTCTCCACCACCTTTGCCACGGATACCCAGGCTGACATTCCGACCTTGTTGACCAAAGCCATCGATTACATCGACGAAACAAATCCCGGCCAGACTGAAATCTGGCTTGCCTCCGATATGCAGCGTGGAGATTGGCGACCCACTGATTCCCGATGGAATGCCGTTCGCTCCGGAATCGAAAGCCTTCCCACCAAAATCAAACTAAGAGTTCTCTCTTCAGGCAGCGAACCCGTGGAAAACATCGCCATCGAACTCATCGCTTCCCGCCGGGTTGAAGACAACCTGTTTCTGGATCTTAGATTAACTCGAAGTAAGGGTGACGGCAACGCCACCGTCCAATCACCTATTCCCTACAGGGAGCACGCTCAGCCGAACGCGTCACCATGAACGGTCAGGAACTTCGCTTTCAAAAACGACTTCCGCTCAGCGCTGCCGACACCGAGGGCAGCGGTTGGGTTGGAATTCCATCGGACAACAATCCACGCGACAACAGCGTCTTCTTCGCCTTCGGAGGTAAAGAGCCTGTCAGATCATGGATCATTTCGGAGGACCCCTCGGGCAATACCGCAAACTACCTTCGCAAGGCCGCCGCACCCGATGGGTTCGACCGCTATAGTTCTGAAATCTTGGCTCCAACCCAGACTACCAAAATTGATTGGACCACAGCCTCACTTATAGTCTGGCAGGCTCCGATTCCAACCGGGGCGGTTGCTGCACAGCTCAAAGAATTCGCCGTATCCGGTGGTTCGATCCTTTTTTTCCCACCTGAAAAGCCATCCGAAAACGTCATCTTCGGAACTTCCTGGGGAGTCATTGAAGATGCTCCAGCAGACGAATATTTCATCAACGGTTCCTGGATCAAGGATGATGGACCCTGGCGGAACAGCATGAGCGACCAAAACATGCCGGTCGATCAAATCCGCGGAGTCAAGCGTTGCAGCATACAGGGTGATGGTTCCTCACTCGCGGAATGGCGCGACGGCTCTCCTCTTCTTTACCGCCAACTGGAAGGTCTCGGCACCGCAATTTTCATTAACAGCCTTCCTGATGACCGCTGGTCCAATCTCGAATTCGTGGCCCTGCACCTGGTGGCCATTCAACGTCTCCTGGAGAAAGGGACTGACCGCCTTCATGCTGGCTATCGAGCTATTGCAGGAAGTGAGAAAGCCCAGCTGCGTGGCGTCGAGGTACGAGAGCGTCTGGATTCATTCGAGGACTACGAACCCGCTCTCGGGGCCTACCGCGCCGGAGTCTATCGTCTTGGCGAACGCGTCGTCGCGGTGAATCGAACTCCTGCCGAAAACTCGCCTCTCCGTCTTGATGATGAAGCTCTCGATACCCTTCTCGAAGGAACATCCTACTCACTCTTTGAGAGCACGAAAGATGACGACAATCTTGTGTCCCCCGTCTGGTGGGCCTTCCTCATCGCCGTTCTCTTTTTCCTGCTTGCCGAGGCCCTCCTCTGCCTGCAGCCCAAATTAACCGGACCCCCTGCTCTTAGCAAAGCATCCACAAAAACGTTGCCCACCTCGTGAATCACTTCAATCTCGGCCCCCTCCACTTCCAGGCACAAACTTGGGTGATCGTCTTGGTTGTGATCGTCCTCATTACGACGATTGCCCTGGGAATCATGGCAGTGCGACGCTCTGCCCGCCCCAAACGCACCGGCACCCTTGAAGGCCTCCGACTTCTCTGTGTGCTCTTTGTTTGTGCAATGTTGCTTGGGCCGGAGTGGCGCACGGTGCAGCAATCAGACCTGCAGCCCGAAATCGCCATCATCTGGGATGAATCGATCTCCATGGACACCGAGGACGCCAAGCGCCCGGAATCGATGGCCGGGTCCGAAACCATTCTGACCCGCCGCGAGTTGGTCAAACGGATGGTCGATTCCAAGTTCTGGGAGAGTTTTGAAGCAGACGGAAATAACCGGGTCACAACCGACTCCTTCGGCGCGCCTTCACCCGATGCTGATCAGGTCGAGCTCGCAATGAGCGGGACCGACATCAATGGGGCCCTTACGAAAGCTCTGTCGAATGGACAGAACCTAAGAGCCGCTATTTTCGTGGGAGATGGCGATTGGAACGTTGGCACATCACCTATCAATGCCTCCCAGCAATTCCGTCTCAAAGGTGTTCCAATTTACACCCTCGCAACGGGAAGCAAGAGGCGAGTTCCTGATCTGGAGCTCACCTCGGTCAATGCCCCGACCTATGGTATCATTGGTGAAAATGCCCAAATTCCCTTCACCATTGAGTCATCGCTCGCCCGTGACGTGCGCACTCAGGTTCGCATCAAAAGCGACACCGGAGCAGAGCGCTACAAGGACATCACCATTCGCGCCAACAGCACCCATTATGACTCCATTCTTTGGAGGGTCGAAAAAGAAGGGGCCTCAACTCTTTCAATATCCCTTCCCGTCGCGAACGGCGAACTCATCGAGAACAACAATTCGCGCGATTTTGTCATCAGCGGAAAGCCGGAATCAATTCGGGTCCTAGTGATTGAGACCCTTCCACGTTGGGAGTATCGCTTTATCCGTAACGCGCTCTCGCGCGACCCTGGCGTCAAGGTCGATTGCCTCCTCCTTCATCCCGACTTAGGAATGGGTGATGGCCCCGATTACATTCAGGAATTCCCGGAAAAGCTCGAGGCCCTGCAAAAGTATGACGTTGTTTTCATAGGCGATGTCGGCATTGGGGAAGGCCAACTCACCATCGAGCAAGCCAACCTGATCGATGGTCTCGTCAAGAGTCAGGCCAGCGGAGTCGTTTTCATCCCCGGAGCCAAGGGCAACCAGTTCAGCCTCTCCAAGTCAGATCTTGGCGATCTCATACCCGTCATGCTGGACGACGATAAAAAAGAGGGCCTCTCCGAGTCCATCGAAACGACGATGCGACTCACTCCCGAAGGCGAAGAATCCCTTCTAACCATGTTGGGAGACAGCGAAGCGCAAAACGAAACAATCTGGAGAAACCTTCCAGGCTTTTACTGGCAGGCTCCCGTGATCCGGGCAAAGGCTGGCTCCACAATTCTTGCCGAAAACGAGGCTCGTCGAAACGCCTACGGACGTCTCCCCATCATCGTTACCTCAAGAGCCGGATCAGGAAAAGTCCTCTACATGGCGATCGATTCCGCGTGGCGATGGCGCCGCGGCGTTGAGGACCTCTACCACTACCGCGTTTGGGGGCAAGTAGCACGCTGGATGTCGTATCAGCGCAACATGGCAGCGGGCGAACGAATCCGGCTTTTCTACACCCCGGAGCGTCCGAAGCCCGGCGATTTCGTCTCTCTTTCCGCCAATGCTTTCGACGCAAATGGCGCTCCCCTCAGCGATGGAGTTCTTCAAATCGACCTGACCGCGCCGGACGGTCAGATCAAGCGAATCGAACTCGTGAAAGAAGAAGGCGCGTGGGGAAGCTTCTCGGGACGCTTCAAAATCTCCCAACCCGGTGAATGGAATCTAAACACCTTCATTCCCGAAGAACCTGCCGCCGCAGTTGAAGCGAAAATCATTTCTCAAACCGATGCCATCGAAAAGACCGGTCGCCCGGCTCGTTTTGAGGTTTTGCAGGAAATGTCCAAGGTTTCCCGTGGACGCATGGTCACTCCGGAGAAGCTCGACGAGTTAGTGAAGGAAATCAATGCCCTCCCGGAACCTCAGCCCTTGGTCGATTCGATTAAGCTATGGGCCCACTGGCTAGCTCCTGTGATTCTCGTCACACTCCTTTCTCTCTTCTGGATCGGTCGGAAGCTCAACGGCACGTTCTAAAAAAAAAGCGCGGGCTTTCACGCCCGCGCTTTAAGATCACGGATTAGACTTCCTTTAGGTGGCAAAGCTAAGTTCGCCTTTGTTGCTGGTAACTTTCACGGTGTCACCTTCAACGAACTTCCCTTCCAGAATGTCCAAGCTTAGCGGATCCAGCAATAGATGCTGAATCGCACGCTTCAGCGGGCGGGCTCCATAGGTTGGGTCGTATCCGTGGTTTCCAATCAACTCGACTGCGTCGTTAGTCAGATCCAGTTGAATCCCCTGCTTCTCCAATCTGACTTTCACCCGATCCAGTTGAAGTGCTATAATTCCTGCAAGCTCGGCGCGATCCAGTCGAGCGAAGATGACCGTTTCATCAATCCGGTTTAAAAACTCCGGACGGAAATGCCCTCGTAAAGCCTCCCGAACCTTTGCCTCCCGCTGTTCGGAGTCCGACTCTTCCATGATGTATTGGCTACCGATGTTTGAAGTCATGATCAACACCGTATTACGGAAATCAACCGTCCGTCCTTGACCATCGGTAACGCGGCCATCATCAAGAACCTGCAACAGAACGTTGAAGACATCCGGGTGCGCCTTTTCAACCTCGTCGAACAGGACCACTGAGTATGGTTTCCTCCTGACATGCTCGCTGAGTTGTCCTCCCTGATCATATCCGACGTAGCCCGGAGGAGCTCCAATCAAGCGGGAAACAGCGTGTTTCTCCATGTATTCTGACATGTCGATCCGCACCATCGCCCCGCCATCATCAAAGAGAAACTCAGCAAGGGCTTTCGAGAGCTCGGTCTTACCCACTCCGGTTGGCCCCAGAAACAGGAAAGAACCAATTGGGCGATTCTCATCCTGCAAGCCCGCACGCGCACGACGAACCGCGTTTGAAACCGCGCTCACCGCCTGACGCTGCCCAACCACACGGGCTCCAAGCCTTTCCTCCATTTTGACGAGCTTTGAACGCTCGCCTTCCTGAAGGCGACTTACCGGAATTCCCGTCCACGTTGCCACGACTTTCGCCACATCTTCTTCCGTCACTTCTTCACGAAGAAGGCGGGAAGCATCCTGATTCTTCTCGAGATTCTTCAAGACCTGTTCCGCTTCCGGAAGTCTTCCATAATTGATTTCAGATGCTCGCCCCAGATTTCCTAGTCGTTGAGCTTGTTCGGCTTCCGTACGCAAGCCATCAATTTCCTCCTGCAAAGCCCGCACCTCATCAATGCTTTCCTTCTCGGTTCTCCACTGCGCCATGAGTCCGGACGATTCTTCCTTAAGATTCGCCATTTCCTCTTTGACGGTTGCCAATCGCTTGATGGAGCCTTCGTCCGACTCCTTCTCAAGCGCCTGCCTCTCCATCTCCAACTGCATTACCTGCCGTTCGATCTGATCGATCTCAGTAGGAAGTGAATCCAGCTCGATCTTGAGTCGAGATGCGGCTTCGTCGATCAAATCGACCGCTTTATCAGGAAGGAATCGATCGGAAATGTAGCGATCACTAAGGGAAGCCGCAGCGAGGATAGCACTATCTTTGATCCGGACCCCATGGTGGACCTCATAGCGATCCTTCAATCCGCGAAGAATAGCCACCGTATCTTCAACGCTTGGCTCGCCGACCTTAACCGGTTGGAAGCGACGCTCGAGCGCGGCGTCCTTTTCAACATACTTGCGATATTCATCCAGAGTTGTAGCTCCAATCGTCCTCAGTTCGCCACGGGCCAACTGAGGCTTCAAAAGGTTGGAAGCATCTACCGCCCCCTCGCTCGCTCCTGCACCGACAATGGTGTGAAGTTCATCGATGAAGAGAATGATTTCACCATCGGAATCCGTGACCTCCTTAAGAAAGGCCTTCAGTCGATCCTCGAATTCCCCCCGGTATTTCGCACCAGCGATCATGCCTCCCAGATCCAGAGAAATCAGTCGCTTGTTCTTCATCGAGTCGGGAACATCCCCACTTACAATCCGGCGTGCCAATCCCTCTACAATCGCAGTTTTACCAACTCCCGGCTCTCCAATGAGAACAGGGTTGTTTTTGGTCCGACGGGAAAGCACCTGAAGAACGCGGCGGATTTCCTCGTCACGCCCAATCACGGGATCAATTTTTCCCTCGCGGGCCTTCGCGGTCAGGTCCTGCCCGTATTTTTCCAGCGTCTGGTATTTTCCTTCCGGATCCTCATCGGTGACTTTCTGCGACCCACGAATCTCTTTCAGTGCTTCTTCGAAGACTTTGGCGGTCAGACCTTCCTTCTCCAGCAATTTGCCAGCAGGAGAATTATCTTTCAGGATACCGAGGACGGCATGCTCCACGCTCAAAAAATCGTCCTCCATTTCCTCCCGAATTTGATCCGCCTTATCAAGTGCGCTTCTCAGGCCATAGCTCATTTGAGGTTGGGAACCCGCGCCTTCAACACGGGGCTCGCCATCCAAAGCTGATACGACCGCTGCTTTCAATGAAGTGGGATTGCCTCCCGCTTTTTCCACCAAGGGCGTCATCAATCCCCCATCCTGTTGCAATAAAGCTAACAAAAGGTGGGTTCCACGAAGCTCCGGGTGGGCTGAACGCAAGGCGATTTGCCGGGCACTTTGCAGCGCCTCCTGTAATTTTGTTGTTAATTTGTTCATTTTCTACCTCTATGACGAATCATAACATATTTTTGTTCACTAAAAAAGAGAGGGATTTAAACTTTCTTTTTCCGTTTCAAAAACTGGCCGTTGTTTCCAATCCCGTGCAACTTTCCTCGCACAATGGGGTTTTATGAACTAACCTCCTTCAAGATGTCGCCCCGATTTTTTATTGCTTTCCTCACTTTAGTTATCGGACTTCTCTCAAGTTGGTTGCTGTTTCAAACACCGGAAATCCCAAAGGAAACCAAGATAACAAAGCCCGTAACCAAAAAAGCCCCGGAATACATTCCCTCAAATCCTGCAAGCAACCGGAAGAAGAATACAGTAATTTCAAATCGAAATCCCGATTTCGATCCCAATGCTATCCCTTATGAGCGGGTCATCGCATTTTCCAGCGAGGAAGCCTATCGGAATTTTCTCAAGAAACTGGGAAACTCGAGGGTTCGCAACAAGGGTAAAATCGACGCTCTGCGCGCTGTCCGCATCGGCTTTGATTCTCCAGCTGATTTCGAGTCGCTGGGGCTCGATTCTGACGACGTTCAATTCAACTACACGGTTTCCATCCCCGAACTTCGCGAAGTACCCCCGCAACCGGGGGCGGTAGGGTTCGGGACAACCGCTTTGGAATACCTCGGAATCAACCGAGACAACTCGGAATGGGGACGCGGTGTCAAAATCGCAGTCATCGATACCGGGATCGAGCCCCACCTCGCGCTTAGTGGTAATATTAAGCACATCAACCTTGTCGAACTCGGTGACTCATCAATTCCGAACAGTCACGGCACATCAGTCGCCTCCCTCATTGCCGGACAGCACCCCAACATGCGCGGAGTGGCCCCTCAAGCTGAGTTGATTTCAGTTCGGGTCGCTGACGAATCCGGCATTTCCAACTCTTTCCTCCTCGCCCAGGGCATCACCGCCGCTGCAGACGCCGGGGCGCAGCTTATCAATATTTCGATGGGGTCTTCCAGTGACAGCAACCTAGTGCGCCAAGCAGTCGACTACGCTATTGAACAAGGAGCCGTGATTTTCGCTTCCTCAGGAAATGACGGAACGGCTTATTCTTCCTATCCGGCAGCGGATCCCGATGTCTACTCCGTGGGAGCGATTGACGCCAACGGAACTCACCTGAATTTCTCAAACACCGATGACAATCTCGCCTTTACCGCACCTGGACTTGAAGTTCAGGCCGCCTACCCGGGTGATAACGTCACTTCTTTTACCGGAACCTCGGGGGCTGTCGCTTTCCCGGTGGGAGCGGTCGCCGCAATCATGTCGGAAAGCAATCAAACAATTTCCGCCCAACAAGCGGTTCAAATCCTGCAAAATCACAGCAACGAAGCTGGTCTTCCGGGGGCTGACAACCAGTTCGGGATCGGAATTGTCGACATCGGCCGGGCCATCGACCGTAACACCAGCGGGATTGTTGACCTCGCCGTCGCATCCCAAAACTATCTTCTCCCGACCTCCAGCAGTTCGGCATCCGGGCTTCGAGTCAGCATCGAAAACCGCGGCACCGAAACGGTCTACCAGTCCACCGTAGATATCCAAATTGGAAATGACTACTTTCCTTTCACCCTCCAAAAACTTGCCCCCAATGAACGCACCGTGGTCACCATTCCATCGGGTCTTCGGCAACTGAGGACGGAAGGGCAGCTCGAGGTTTCGGCGAAGATTAACCTGTCGGAGGGACAAATCGACGTGAAGCCTGCCAATGACCAGCGAAAGGAAACCGTGACAATCCCTGCGAATGATCGCTAGAGCTTTCCTCCTTTTCATTTCCTCTCTTGGAGCAATCGCTGCTCCGGTCTGGCTTTCTGCTCCGGTTGCCGACGCCCCCCCGGCCAACCAACTCCGCGTGGACGGCAATGCCTGCGGCCCCGCCTGTCTTTTAGATGCATTTCGTGCCGGCAGTGAGAAATGGCGCAAATCAATCTGCAGGATCGGGGGCAAGTCAGACTCCGCAAAGATCCGAAGAATCATCTTTGACTACGCGCGTCGCCCATCAGCGCTCGACCCCAGAAAAGCACGATGGAACCAACGCCTCGGGGTCGCAAGTCCGGACCTGGTGGCCATGGCCAACGAACTCCGCAATGAATGGTGGATGGGCACCGTGAAACAGGAAATCTTTTTCAGAAAGTCTCGGGAAAGGGAGTCCGAGCTCTTGTCAAAGGTGCATCGAACCCTTTCCAAATCCCTCAAAAAGGGCCTTCCACCCATTCTAAGAATCCGCAGAGTTGCATGGCGCGCGCCAAACGGATCCTCCATCAAAAGCTGGCTAATGATCAAACCGCATTTCATCGTACTTACTGGAATCCCGGAAAAAATCACAAAAGGCGCGACCTCTTTTCAGGTCACATATCATGATCCTTGGGGCGGCAAAAAGCTCTCGGGAACAATTCAGATTCCCGATGGCACAACGGCCGGAATGACCACCTTAATTGCAAATTTCCCCGGATCGGATATCGGTAAGAAACTCGTCCGTCGAAACGAACCAACCTGCCTCTCGCTCTCTTCAGCGATTGGACTCTTTTGATTCCAGACTGAACTGCCTTAAGAACACCGGCACCTCAGCACCACGATGAAACCATTTATCTATTCTGATCGGAAGCAGCGGAACTCCAGACCGTATTAGGATCAACGACTTGGCAACCGGAATCGCCTCACCTTGCTCTACTCCCGTGCCCAGTAGGTCGATGCCCAAAATCGAATCGCCGTTTTTTAAAAGCAAATCGACCACTACTCCTGCGAGTCTTTCGACAAAAAAAATGTGTCGTAATTGCTTCGGATCACCGGTGATCAAAGCCCGCTTTGACCGATACAGCACAGGAAGGATCGAGAGCAAATAATATTGGGTGACCTAGTCCATGATCGCGAGATCACACAACGTAGGCTTGAGCGGGAGGACACGGTGCAGGTCATCAGTCGTCGTGATCCAGACCGGAAACACCTTCAGAAATTATCTAGGATCAATTGCTTGAAGAGCCTTTTCCTGATCGCTGGCATAACGATGACCCAAGGCTTTTTGATAGGCTCCCGGCACTTTCTTGACCTCCTTGTCGTCAAGAGCCCGGGCAAGATTTTTATGATGAAGTGATCGGTGAAATTCTCGAACTTTCTCCTAAAATTTTCGATGAAGTTCGCGATATGTCTCAGACACCTGTGCCAGCAGCGGGCCTGGCGAAATCTTCTGGAAGTGAATCAACTTGCGGACTTTCACCCACCAAGATTCCGTGGGGCACTGAAAACCACTCTTCCCTTTCGAGGGCATCATCGATCTCCTCGCGAAGCCACTCCTCCCGCTGATAAATCCCTTCCACCGCCTCCTTGATTAGCGACTTCAAGCGGCCGTGCTTATATCATCAGGGCGACTTCACGATTAAGAACGCGACTGGCAAAAATGTTTTTGATTCCCACTCGCGACCGCTCTTCGCGCAACCAGTCCCGAAAAAATGAAATCAGCGGCTTCAGTCAATTCATTGTACTATGAAGCCTAGCGGTCACTGCCGGACAAGCCAGCGACCTTTTACCGGACCCAAGTGAAAGCGACCACCACTGAGGACAAGCCCTCTTGCCGTCAATTTTTCACCATTCACATCGACGGCCCATGGTCGACTTCCTTTCATAAATGCTCCTGTATTAATCATGACCTTTCCCTCCGCTTCCCAAATCCCAGATCGATGAAAATGACCGCATACCAAAACACAGGCGCCTTCACCTGAATGATCCAAAAAACGAAGACCCTCGTCTCCCATGCCCCGCCAAACCCGGATCATTTCAAATGGCCGGCTTGGCGGCCACAACGCTGTGGCGAAAAAATCAAGCGGAGACGGAAGCTTTGGCAAAGGGACGACTTTCAAAGTCAGGGCAATCTCGCGGGCCCGCTCGGCACAAGCTTCGGCACGATGGCTTTCAGAGGCATATTTTTGAATGATTGCGTCAACCTCTTCACGATATTTTCCAATCTCACGCGACCACGGGGTTGCCTGTTCATAAACCGCATCTCCATGGGTGACCAAAACAGAGCGATCGACCAACCACGTGATGCCTTTCCCACTGTTGGGATCATGATTCCCCCTGAGGACTTCCACAACAACCCCGCGAATTCCCGCGAGTGAGAGGAGTTCATCGAACATGTGTGCAGCCCCCTCACACACACCCCCGAATTTTTGCTGCTGCCAGACGTCACCGGCCAGAACAAGGTGGTCGATATCATCCAAAACGGGCTCCAACATAGCCACGCTTCTCAAGCGGGAGGCTTTGTGTCCCAGATGAAGATCAGAGAGGATTCGCGTTCTCACTCTTCGCGTTGTCTCACCGCTTCATAAAGACAAACGCCGGCCGAAACACTTACGTTCAAACAATCGACAGTACCCTTCATTGGAAAGTTCACTAAAAAGTCGCACCCCTTCTCCGTCAATTGTCGCATCCCTTCGCCCTCGCGCCCCATCACAATGGCAATCGGACCTTTTAAATCCGTCTTGTAAAGCGACTGGGAAGCCTGATCGGAAGTTCCGACAATCCAAATCCCACGTTCCTTCAGATCCCGCATGGTCCGGGCCAAATTGGTAACTTTCACAAAAGGCACACTTTCGGCTGCACCTACCGCAACCCTCCTCACGGTGTCGGTCAAGCCAACGGCCTTGTCCTTCGGCGCGATTACAGCATCCACTCCGGCACCATCAGCGGTCCTCAGGATTGCTCCCAAATTGTTGGGGTCCTGAATGCAATCAAGAATCAACAAAAGAGGCTTCTCTTTTCCATCGAGAATCTCAAACAAATCACCTTCGCCCCGCGGCCTTGCTTCGCTTTCGCCGCGCGGCCGGGCATGACGATTGTCCCGTGCTTCCCCTGCTCGTTTTCGCATATCGCAGTTTTATGTCCGACATCTTGAAATTCAAAGTTCAATTCCCGCGCCGACCTGCATACAGTCTTATGATGAAATTGATTGTGACTCTCCTTTCAACCGCGACTCTTGTTGCCGCGGACTCCCGGAAGCCGAATATCGTGTTCATTCTTGCCGATGATCTCGGCTATGGCGAACTGGGTTGCTACGGTCAGGAAAAGATCAAGACACCTAATCTCGATCGCTTGGCCAGCGAAGGGATCAAATTCACCCACCACTACACCGGGGCCCCGGTCTGCGCACCGGCCCGCTGCGTTCTTTTGACTGGACGGCACCTTGGCCATGCCGAAATTCGAAGTAACGGTGATTCAAAAAACGGGCGAGAATTCCCGGGCCAGTGGCCTATCACCGGCGAAGCCATCACCATTGCTGAAGTTCTCAAGGAAGGCGGATACATCAGCGGAGGCTTTGGCAAATGGGGACTGGGTCCCACCGACACTTCGGGTTCACCCATCAAGCAAGGCTTCAATCGCTTTTTTGGTTACAACTGCCAGCGGAACGCCCACTCGTTTTTCCCTCCGTTTCTCGATGACAACGAAGGAGAAGAGACCATCAACGAAAACCCCATCCCCGGTCACCAGAGAAAGCCACAGGGTGAGGTCAAGGCTGACGACTACCGGGCCGAGACTTACGCGCCCGACCGGATCCTCGAGGAAGCTCTCGAATTCCTCGACGAGAATAAGGATCAGCCCTTCTTCCTTTATCTTCCTTTCGTGGAACCCCACGTCGCAATGCATCCCCCTCAGGAGTGGATTGATCGATATCCAAAAGAGTGGGATGAAGAAAAAGGTCCTTATCGCGGACAGAACGGCTATCTGCCTCATCCGCGCCCCCGGGCCGGATATGCTGCCATGATTTCAGACCTCGACGAACACGTAGGTTCCATCCTTGCGCGCCTCAAAAAGCATGGTCTCGATGACAACACCATCGTCGTCTTCACTTCCGACAACGGAACCACTCATCCCGGTCGCGATCCCAAGTTTCACATTGGTGGTGTGGATGCCCCATTCTTCAATTCAACCGCCGGACTCCGGGGCTGGAAAGGTTCGGTCAATGAAGGGGGAATCCGTGTTCCAGCCATCGTTCGCTGGCCGGGCAAGATTGAGGCCGGCTCCACAACCTCTGCACCGTCCTACTTTCCGGACTGGTTCCCCACACTGTGTCAAGCGGCTGGAGTCGATGCTCCCGCTAAACTGGATGGGAGTGACCTCACCCCTGCTTTGACCGGGAAATCTTTCGAAAGAAGCAAACCCATGATTTGGGAATTCCACGGCTACGGCGGTCAACTCGCCGTCATTGATTTCCCATGGAAGGCCGTTCGCCAAAAAGCAAAGAGCAAAAAACCGGGAGCCTGGGAGCTCTACAACCTCAAAAAAGATCCGGCCGAGGCCATTGATCTGGCGAAGAAATTCCCAAAAATACTATTCCGTCTCGAAACTGCCTTCAAAGAGGATCGCAGCTCAAATCCCAGGGCCAGACTCCCGTTATACGATCAATAGTGATAGCGCCCAAACTCGGCTCCGGCTCTGGAAGACAGGAATGGGCTGAAAATAAAAACTTCGAGGGTTCGCCTGGGATCGTTGTTCGTCAACATTACCCCCAAAATCAAGGGAACTGGTCCGGACCACCAACACCCGGGCAGTAGAAGCTAAAACTCCGCTCATTTTTCAAAATGTTTAATAATCTACGCTGATAATTCCTTGACTGCTTCGCTCCAAATCCCTATTCCCCGCGCTCCCGACAACCCTTTCCTTTAAATTCATGGCCCAGACTGAAGTAATCCTCCGCGAAAAAATCGAAAACCTTGGCGCTGAAGCTGACGTCGTCAAAGTGAAAGCTGGCTTTGCCCGCAATTACCTCATCCCGGCCGGCAAGGCTTATGAAGCAACCAAAGGCAATTTGCGCCAGATCGAGAACCTTCAGGTCGCCCGTGCCAAACGCGAGGCCGAGGAACTCAATGAGGCTCAGGAATTGGCCAGCAAGATCTCCCGCATGAAGCCGAAATTCACCCTCGACGTGGGTAAAAATGGCAAGGCCTTCGGATCTGTCACCACCATCGACATTCACAAGGCACTCGAGGACAAGGGCATTTCCATCGACCGAACGGCAATCCAGCTCGTCAAGCCCATTAAATCGACTGGCAAGAGCGATGTTGAGGTGAAGCTTCACGCTGAGGTGATTACTTCTCTCACCATCACCGTCGAGGCGACTGAAGCAGCCGCGGCCGAGTAAGGCATCATCGCTTTCTTGTTTTTCAAGAGCCCAGTCGTGATGACCGGGCTTTTTTGGCGTTTGCACTCGCGTATTTCATCGGCAAACTCTCGGAGGTGATCGGCATTCTTGATTCCGGCGTTGGTGGCTTATCCGTCATGCGGGAAATCCGTGCCCAGCTCCCCGAGCAACCACTCACCTACATCGGCGACACCGCCTGGTGCCCTTATGGAAACAAGGATTTCTCCGAGATTCGTGATCGAACTTTCATTCTGACCGACTCCCTGATCGAAGCTGGAGCAGAGGTCATTGTGATCGCCTGCAACTCTGCGACCATCGTCGCGATTGAGGCCCTTCGATCCCAATACCCCATCCCTGTTGTGGGCATGGAACCGGGCGTGAAACCGGCTGCCAGCCTAACCAAAACGGGGACAATCGGGGTTCTCGCGACCGAGGCTTCCCTCGCCGGCGAAAAGTTCCACCGCCTTGTTGCAACCCATGCCCGGGATCTTCGGGTAATTACCCAACCCTGCCCAAAGTTCGTGGAGCTCGTAGAGCGAGGGATCCTTGCAGGTACCGAAGTTGAAGAGGCGATTGATGAATACACATCCGCGATTTTGAAAGCTGATGCTGATGTCTTCATCCTCGGCTGCAGCCACTATCCATTCCTTCGCCCGACGCTTGAGGCCAGCCTCCCCAATTACATTCGGTTCATCGATACCGGAAGCGCGATTGCCCGGAGGGTCAAGCAACAGGCCTTATCTCCGACCACTCACAACAAGATCAAGGTTCTGACGACGGGCGATCCCAAACAATTTTCACAACTCTGCGAAATCCTGATTCCAGAATTCCAAATCAAGTGCCAAGCTCTCGAACTTCCATGAAAAAACTTCCCCTTACTGCGATTCTAATCGTCGCTGCCAGCCTCATTTACTGGGCCTTCACTAGAATCCCGCCGGAGTCCGAAAAAAGTGGAGAACCCGAAGTGCAAATCGCAGATTCCTCGGAATACTGGGAATCTGTCACCAGCGTGGAACAGACTCCCTCCTACCAACCACCTCCACCGGAACACAACTTCTACTCCGACGGACCCAAAACCCGCGATGGTATCGGCAAATATTACCAGGGACGCGAAATTGCCTATGTCATGGGCCATCCTGCCATTCAATGGTTGGAGAGACCTGAACGGGAGAAAGAGGAAGCACCCACCAAAGCCCTCGACCTCATCAAGCTGGCACCGGGCGAAGTCCTGGCCGACATCGGTGCTGGTTCCGGATACTACAGCCTTCGGATTGCCATGACCCACCCAAAATCGAGAGTAGTTTCCGTCGACATCCAACCAGAAATGATCGACTTCCTGAAGGGACGGACCGAAAAACTTGGTATCGCCAACGTGTCGCCTCACCTCGGCAATATCGATGGGATCGGGCTGCCCAATGAATCCGTCGATGCCGTTCTTATGATCGACGCCTATCATGAGTTCTCCCACCCTTACGAAATGATGCAATCGATCGCTTCAGCCCTTAGACCAGGTGGTCGGGTCTACCTTCTGGAATACCGGGAGGAAGACCCCGATGTCCCCATCAAACCACTTCACAAAATGAGCCAGGAGCAGGCAAAAAAGGAAATGGCGCTTGTTGGTCTTGAGTGGGATACAACCATTGATGATCTTCCTTGGCAGCACTTTATGGTCTTTAAAAAGCCATGATCCCGCCTCCTGATTGGCTTGATCCGGCGGAGCGCTATTTGGTCGGCATTTCCGGCGGACGGGATTCTATCGCCTTGCACCACTGGCTTGTCGAAAATCATTTTAAAAAAATCATCTATTGCCACCTGAACCACGGACTTCGTGGTGAGGAGTCCGATGGCGACGAACAGTTCCTTCTCCAACTCCTGGGCAGGGACCTCATCACAAGCCGCTCCGATGTGCACAAGCTGGCTGATCGCGAGCATCTCTCTATTGAAACCGCAGCAAGAAAAGCTCGGCATCGTTTTTTTGAAGAATGCGCTACTCGAACCGGGGTTACTCGTATCCTCCTCGCGCACCATGCCGACGACCAGGCCGAGACCATTCTCTTTAATCTTCTCCGGGGCACTGCCGGACTCAAGGGAATGAAGCCACGACAAAGACTAGGTTCGCTTACTTTCCTGCGACCATTTTTGGATGTGCGCAGAAACGTCATTGATCGATATCTCGCATCCCGCAAATTCCCCTTCCGGGATGATTCCTCCAATCGAGAGCCTTTCGCGACACGCAACCGTCTGAGGAACGAAGCAATCCCTCTTCTCACTGAAATTATGAAGCGGGATGTGACCCCGAATATTCTTCGCGCATCCAAGCATCACCGGGAGCTGGAGCGTTCTGCCGACTTGTATCTCTCGGAGATTGAGATCCTCGATCCCCAAGGCCGGATCCACCTGCCGACCTTTCGAAATCTTCCGAGAGCCATTCAAAAAAGATCAATTCACCAGTTTCTCCGCTCTCACAAAATCCCAGAGGTGTCCTCGGCCCACATCGATGAAGCCCTCGAGATCGCGCACCCCGACTCCCCGCCATCCATGAATTTACCCGGGGGACAACGCTTGCGCCGGAAGGAATCCCGACTTTTTATCAGCCTATGAAAGTTCTCCTTCTTCTTTCCTTTCTGCTCATCTCCTGTGGCAACAAAACCGAGCCCGATGAACAAAAGAAGGCCAAAAAAAACAAAGGCCCGGATCAAATGATCGTCGGGCGTATTGCTTCGGTCTCCGCGCGTAGTCAATTCGTCCTCATTCAAAAAATTGGAACAGGAACCCTCCCCAAAGGAATCATTTATCAATCAAGAGGACCCGATGATCGCACGGCCTCTTTACGCCCCTCAGGAGAGCAGGTCCGCGACTTCTTCGCCGCCGATCTGCTCAATGGCGAAGCCAAAAAGGGAGACGCGGTGATAGCTTATATAAATTCGGCTAAAAAAGAGGACGAGGAGGGGGCTACCCTCAAGCCCGGAAACGAAACAGCAACATTAAGAAATTCCGATGGTGATGGGTTGCTAGGAGACGATCAAGAACCCTAAACTATCAGGGATTGAGGCTAATTTCCGTCCCTTTATTGTGAGTGTCACTCGGTTTATTTAAAAAAATTAGTGTTTATTGCTTGAATGTAGTTCATTTTTCTTGGCATTATTCCTTCCGAAGCTGCTGGGCTATCCTAAACACCCAAATAATTCAAAAAAGCCGATATACCATGAAATCAAGCACTCTCAACCCTTCGAGCCCCGGAAAAGTGGATCCAAACCGCTTGGCTGACTTTGTGATGATGACCCAGCGGTCGTGCATCCTGAATCTTTCGAGTGAACTGAACCGCGGAAACATTTCTTTTCCTCAGTTTTTCCTCCTCACCTACCTTTCCAGCGAAGATTACCTCACCATGTCGGCCATCGCCAAGAAAATGGGCCACTCCACCGCTGCAGCCCCCGGCCTTGTTGATCGCCTTGAGAAGCTCGGCTTCGTGGAGCGGGTGCACGCTGCCGAGGACCGCCGTAAGATCATGGTTCGCATCACCAGCAGTGGTTCCGAGATTGTCTCAACCATGCGCCAGCACATCGCCTCCGAGCTCGCAAACATCATGGAAGATCTCGACGACGATGACGCTTCCTCGATTGCGGCAGCCAACCAAGCCATCGAAGGCAAGAATCTTGATTCGTAGCATTCCCTCAACCAAATGTTCGTGAAGGAAACTTTGCGGACAAGCAGCGCTTCCTCTATGCTCCCAGGCGTGAAGGAGGCGTCTTTCTTTTTGTCACCGATTCTTGAATCCAGGGACCACTGTGCTGATTTTGTGGAGCGTACCCGTACCCCCGAAGTCGCGACATGCATCAACAAGGAAGAAACCTTGACCCGCCTTGCCCCACACCATACCGCGGCAGCTCGGTCATTAGGATTCAGCAAAACCTACCACGCCGAGCAGGTTCACGGATGTGAAATAGCGCTGATTACAAAAGAATCGCCTCTCATGTCTCCGGGAGTTGACGCCCTGATCACAGCCGGAAATGTCCTCCTCGGAATCCATGTCGCTGATTGCGGAGCCCTCTACCTCCTCGACCGCAAAACCGGGGCAATTGGACTGCTTCACTCCGGAAAAAAAGGGACCGAACTCAATATCACCGGAAAGGTGATCGAAGCAATGACCCGAAATTTCAACACCCGTCCCGGGGATCTAGTGGCCGTTCTTGCCCCCTGCATCCGGCCTCCCCACTACGAAATCGACTTTGCGGCAAGCATCCGGGAGCAAGCCCTCACCTCCGGAATCCTGCCAGAGAACTACCACGATTGCGGGCTTTGCACAGCCTCCGATCTCGGACGATTCTATTCCTACCGCCGCGAGAAAGGAAACACCGGGCGACTTCTCGCCCTTTTTGGCCACCAACCATCATGAGCTCCCTCACCGTCAGGCCTCCCGCCAAAATCAACCTCTCTCTGAAGATCACTCGCAAACGTGACGATGGCTTCCACGAGTTGGAGACTCTTGCCCTCCCCTTGCCCGGCTTGACGGATGAACTTCACTTCGAAAATGCTAAGAAATTCAGCCTGCATTGTGAGGCCCCCGGCGTCCCAATCGATGAGTCCAACCTCGTGTCCCGCGCCGTCCACCTTTTCGAAAAACATACCGGCAAAGAGGCGCCATTCCGGATCACCCTGACCAAACATATCCCTCATGGTGCGGGACTCGGTGGCGGGAGCGCGGACGCCGCACACACCTTTCTGGCGCTCAATAAACTGACCGGGGCATCGGTTCCGTTGGAAATTCTTGCAGAATGGGCCGGCGAGCTTGGTTCCGACATCCCTCTTTTCATTTATGAATCACCTTGTTGGTGCCGGGGGCGTGGGGAAATGATCGAGCCCGTCAATCTCGAGTGGAATCACCCCATTCTTCTATTTAAACCAAGCTTCTCGATCCCAACCCCCTGGGCTTACTCACGCTGGAAGTACTCAGAAGAAATTCCCGATATTTCCTACACACCCACCCGGGTTAGAGAAATCGAACTCTTCAATGATCTAGAACGTCCCGTTTTTGAGAAACATCGCTTTCTGGCCGAACTCAAACAATTCCTGCTTGAGCAGCCCGAAACACAGACCGCAATGATGTCAGGGTCAGGCTCTGCCGTTTTTGCAGTTCTTCACGACAAGATGGACGCGGATTCGCTTGGCCAGCGCACCCTAAACGAGCTTGACCCTACGCTCTGGAGTCACCTCGCAATCTTTTAATTAATCAGGCGACACCGCTCCCTCAAGGTGCTACGCTTTCGCCAACAAAGCCGTCAACTTTTTCTCATTTCATGGCCCGCGCAAACAACCTCACTATGTGCTCCTTCTGTGGCAAAAGTCATTCGGAAGTCAAGAAGCTCATCGCCGGACCCGGCGTCTACATTTGTAACGAATGTATCGACGTCTGCTCCACCATTCTTCGCAAGGAACTCGCCGGTCAATCAAAGCCCACCGAAGACGCCTCGAGATTGCTTGAAGACGGAGTTCCTATACCCACAGAACTCCTGCAACACCTCAACGACTTCGTAATCGGACAAGAAGAAGCCAAGAAAGTTCTCTCGGTTGCCGTCTACAATCACTACCAACGACTCCGCCAGCATGAGAATGCCGACGAGAAATATGCCGACGTCGAGATTGAAAAATCGAATGTCCTCCTTCTTGGACCAACCGGCTCCGGAAAAACGCTGCTTGCAAAAACTCTCGCGCGCCTTCTCGATGTTCCGTTCTGCATTGTTGACGCCACCACCCTGACTGAAGCAGGTTACGTGGGTGAAGACGTAGAGAACATTATCCTGCGGCTTCTTCAGTCGGCTGACTTCGATGTCGAGCGCGCGGAACGAGGTATTATTTATGTCGACGAGATCGATAAAATCGGGCGCAAAACCGAAAATGTTTCCATCACCCGGGATGTCTCCGGCGAAGGAGTTCAGCAAGCTCTCTTAAAAATTCTAGAGGGTTCGGTTTGCAACGTTCCACCACAAGGTGGGCGCAAGCATCCGCAACAGGAATACATTCAGGTGAACACCGAGAAGATCCTTTTTATATGCGGGGGAGCCTTTGTCGGAATGGAGGATATTGTCCGCCGACGACTTGGCAAGCGGGTCCTCGGATTCAATGCAGTGGAATCCGAAGAGACTGAAGAAGCCGAGGAAATAGCGCTCCTCAAACAAGTCCGGGCTGAGGATCTTTTACACTTTGGCTTGATCCCTGAATTCATCGGGCGTCTGCCTGTCCTCACCTCCCTTAGGAAACTAACTAAAGAGGAGTTGGTCCGGATCGTCACCGAGCCCAAAAACGCCCTGCTAAAGCAGTATCAAAAGCAGCTTTCCATGAATAATGTTCAGCTGAAAGTCACCAAGGATGGGCTCACCGAGATGGCCAAACAGGCGATTGACCGAGGGACCGGAGCAAGGGCCCTTCGCTCCATTTTCGAAGCCCTTATGCTCGATGTCATGTTCGAGGTGCCATCGCGCGAAGACATTGATACCGTGACCATCAATGCCCCCGTGGTGAGAGGTCAAAAGGCACCCACGATGAAGAAACGACGCTCAAATGCTGCTTAGATAAGAGCCGACGATCATCGCAAACTATGGCTGTGTCTGAAGAACGACGCAGAGGTATTACAGTTCGAAACTTGAACTTCCATTTGACCCTCTGATGTATCGAGGACGGCGACTAGTTCTTGCACATCAAACAAGGTACGGATTCACTGGCACGTCTCACCGTTGGTTTCTACTATCCGCGCGAAGAAGTGCAATATTTCCCAATGGTGCAGCGCCCCCGAAACATTGAGAAATGTCACTATTATGATCATGGAGCCTAAGCCTTCACTCCCAAAGTTCTGGAGATCGTAATTACCTGGGCACTCTACAATGGATGGGATTCCCCAACTTCCAGAATGATCCACACTCAGTTTGAAAATGGTTTCTGGTGGATCACAAGCATGCAATCCGCATCGAATAGACCTGCCTGATTCAAACGAATTCCCATTTTTCGACGAAGCCAGCTCACAGCACTTAAGAATTTTCGAAAAACCTAAGGTTCACGACAAAAAAAAGGCGCACCGTTTCCGGCGCGCCTTTTGAAACGATTTGAGCTCGAAAGCACTACTTCTTCTTAGCCTCTTCCCGCTCCTTGGCATCAGCGACAACTTGGTCGGCGACGTTCTTTGGACATGGTGCGTAGTGCTCGAACTCCATCGAGAACTGACCACGACCGGAAGTCATGGTGCGAAGGTCACCAATGTATCCGAACATTTCGGATAGAGGAGCCTGAGCCTTTATGCGAATACCACCGGAAGCAGTGTCCTGAGACTGAATCATACCACGACGACGGTTAAGGTCCCCAATAACGTCGCCGACGTGATCTTCAGGAGTGAAGACGTCGAGCTTCATGATAGGCTCAAGAATCTGAGCACCAGCCTTGGGAACGGTCTGACGATAAGCTGCACGGGAAGCAATCTCGAAAGCAACAGCCGAGGAGTCAACCGCGTGGAAACCACCATCGGTAAGAGTCACTTTGAAGTCCAAACAAGGATACCCCGCAAGGACACCTTTCTCGAGAGAGGTTTGGAAGCCCTTCTCGACTGCGGACCAGTATTCCTTGGGAACATTACCACCGACCACGGTCGACTCAAACTGGAAGCCTTCGCCGGGCTCGAGAGGAGTGAGGGTGTAATCGATCTTCGCAAACTGACCGGAACCACCGGACTGCTTCTTGTGAGTATAGCTATCGGAAGTCTCCTTGGTGATAGTCTCGCGGTAGGCCACTTGTGGAGCACCAACTTCGACCTCCACCTTGTGAGTCCGCTTGAGGATATCGACTTTA
>Ga0213866_10000549_pt1 | contig 29869 bp, 32 predicted proteins | sample PICome_11_FD_160079 | JGI IMG/M metagenome (GOLD analysis project Ga0213866, IMG submission 160079) | Coastal seawater microbial communities near Pivers Island, North Carolina, United States - PICO284 | ecosystem: Environmental > Aquatic > Marine > Coastal | place: USA: North Carolina... | reverse complement strand
CAAGAGGATCTTAAATAAAACAAGTAGGCGGTGATATAGAATATACAATCTACGACCCTTCAATTTTAAAAATTGTAGATAAAATGTTTTTAGATAGAGATAAAAAAATAAAAGGCGGCGAAATGAAAGAAAGTGAAAAACAAGATCGACAAAAGAAAGCTGTAGGCTCAGTAGCTCAAAAAGCTTCTGAAGGCGCTGACTCTCTTCTAGCTGCTGCTAGACAAGAAGTTTCAGATATTAATCGAGAAGAAGAACAACTAGAGTTACCGTTTATACCAAAAACTGATACAGCTCCTGTTCAAGAAGGAGCAGAAGAATTAAAAGTCCCTGCTCCTATATTAGCTTCTATTTGGTTTTCTGAAAATGAAAATCCTCCTTTAGAAGAAGAACTTGATCCTTTTGAAGATGCGGTGATTGAGGCGTTAGTTGAAGACGAAAGTACATTTGAATTTAATGATAAAGTATATGATATTAATGAAGCTTCCGAGTTAGAAGAAGACACTGAAGAAACAGAACGCTTAGGAAAATTATTCGGCGGAAGGGTAGAAAAATTGATGCGTAAGGCAGCCAGTAAAGGAAATAAAAAGCCGCTAACATTTTTAGAAAAAACAAGAGAAAAGGCGAAGCTTTTTAATAAAACGTTTCGGAAGGCATTTGATTTTAAGACTCTAAAGCAGCCACAAGCTTTAAAAACAATGATTCCAACAGAGAATGTAGCGAGTAGTTTTCCTAGCTCCACAAGAAAAAAGAAAGCGGACGGTGGTGAAATGGCAGTGCCTCCTGAACTAGAAGACACATACCCAAATATTCCTCCAGAAGAAATGGAAGAAGCTAAAGCATCACAACTTCCTGACACTCAAATGGAAGAAGAATATGCAGAGTTTATTTTAGATGAATCATTAAATGAAAACGACCAAACATATTTAATGAATGCTTTAGAACAAGACGAAAAATTAAGCATCATCTTTGACAGAGTTATGGATGTTGCAACAGAATTTTCCGGTGCAGGCCCAGTAAAAGGCAACGGCACTGGAGTATCAGATTCGATACCTGCTAGGTTATCGGACGGTGAATTTGTTTTCACCAAAAAAGCCGTAGATCAAATTGGCGCAGAAAACCTCCAAAAAATAATGGACGAGGCAGAACGTGCTAATGACGAAGCTAACGGTAAACTGCAAATGCAGTATGGCGGAATGGTTATCGACGATGAAGATCCAACATCGTATGAGAAATCTTTTTTGGGTTCTTCAGAAGTTTCAGAAGACTTAAAAAAAGAAATGCTCAAGTCTAACCAAATGCCAAGACAGCGGTAAGGCTACCTAAATTTATTTAGCCCCTTACTAATTTTTTTTAAAACCTAGAGGCCACCTTTTATAATCAAGCCCTTTAGTTGTTTAGCTAACAACAGAGCTACCTTGAAAGATTAAAAGCCCCAAAAGGAGTGTGATAAGATGTCAGAACAAATTGAAGTAGAAGAAACAGAAGCCAACCCATATAACTTGAAGAAAGACTGGCACGAGCCGGATAAGCCTTCAATGGGTACAGCAGATGGATTATTTTTTGAGAAACCACAGGCCACCTCTAAGAAAGAAGATAAATCTTCCGAAGCAGCCCCTGAAGAAAAAGCTCAAAAAAAATCATCAGATTATAAAAAACGATACGACGATCTAAAGAAACATTACGATCAACGGATTGCTGAATTTAAACAAAAAGAACTAGAACTCCAAGCTTCTGCAAGCGAAAAGGTTATTTCAACCTCTCCGCCTAAGACACCTGAAGAACTAGAAACGTTTAGAGAGAAGTATCCAGATCTATATGAAACCGTAGAGACAGTTGCACATCTTCGTACAGAAAAGCAAACAGAAGCTTTAAAAGCTAAGTTGGCTGTTCTAGAAGAACGTGAAGCAGCTATTTCACGCAAAGAAGCAGAAGAAGGTTTGCGGTCTAAGCACCCAGACTTTGACGAGCTTCGCAGCAGCAGCGAGTTTCATGAGTGGGCTGAAACACAACCCGATCAAATTCAAGATTGGATTTACAACAACCCTAATAATGTTACTTTAGCAATCAAAGCTATTGATCTTTATAAACTGGAAAATAATATTTCTTCTAAGTCTTCAAAACGCAAGGCATCCAAGTCACAGTCAACCGGATCAGCGGCAGACATGGTATCTACTAAAACAACTACTGTAGATTCTAAACAGCCAAAGATTTGGACAAGGCGGGAAATCGCTGCCCTATCTATGAACGACTATGATAAATTTGAACAAGAAATAGATCTAGCCGTTAAAGAAGGCAGGGTACAACCCTAATTTTATTCTTTTTTTAACGAGGTAACACATCATGGCTTTTAACCAACCAGACGAAAACTTTGCACAAACAAGCGGCAGTAACTTTGCCAATAATAACTTCCTACCTGAAGTATACTCGAAAAAGGTTCTTAACTTTTTCCGTAAAGCTTCTGTAGCTGAAGCTGTAACTAACACCGACTATGCCGGTGAAATCGCTTCTTTTGGCGACACTGTAAAAATCATTAAAGAGCCTACTATCACTGTAGCTCAGTATGAGCGTGGCGCTGACATCACTAAAACTGTATTAACAGACACTCAGTCTACTCTTGTCGTTGATACCGCAAACGCTTTCAAATTCATCGTAGATGATATTGAAACTAACATGTCTCATGTCAACTTTAAAGAGATGGCTTCTTCATCTGCGGCTTACGCTTTGCGTGATGCTTTCGATAAAGGCGTTCTTAATACTCTGGCGGCAGGCGCTCAAAACAGCTTTGACCGTTTTGGTGACGGTGAAACTGCTGACCACACTATCGGTTCTGATAGCACTGATGATATTACTGATCTAGATACAGCTGTTGGTAATATCGACATCGGTTTCGGTTCTAGCGAAGTAGATCCTCTTGACGTACTAGCTCGTATGGCTCGTTTGCTTGACGAAGCTAATGTACCTGAAGAAGGTCGTTATGTAGTAGCTTCTCCTGAGTTCTACGAAGTGTTGAGCCAATCTGCATCTAAGTTGCTTTCTGCTGACTTTAATGCCGGTCAAGGTTCTATCCGTAACGGTCTAGTTAGTTCTGGTAAGCTACGTGGCTTTGATATGTACAAGTCTAACAACTTGCCTACGCAAGCTAATGCCGCAGGCGTTGTTATTGCCGGTCACGTATCTGCTTGTGCTACGGCTCAAACCATCGTAAATACTGAAGTGATCCGTGATCCTTCATCTTTCGGTGACATTGTTCGTGGTTTACACGTATACGGAGCTGACGTATTACGTCCAGAAGCTATCGTAACTGCTCACTACGGTATCGACTAGTAGTAAGCAATAGCTTGAGGGGTGTAAAAGCCCCTCTTGTTTTTTTTTTAGGAGGATATATGTCCACAATAGGTAGCGATAAAAAGCCTATACGGTTAGGGACTAAAGGAAAAGTAAGGATAAGTAGCTCTGTTTATTCAGGCGAAGCTAAAAAGAAATTTAATGATAACTACGATAAAATCTTTGGAGGCTCAAAAGATGTACGACAAGGAAAAAAAAGAAGTTAAAGAACAAACAACTAAAGATAGCTATGGTAAAGGTAGCTATTCAACTATTAGCGAAATGGAAAAAACGTGTGGCGGTAAAGCCAACTATAGTGAATCAGGTCTACGTAAACAGGAAGACTAAAACATGGCTACAACATATCTTGAATTAACTAACATGCTATTGCGGGAATTGAATGAAGTTGCTCTTACTGCGGCTAATTTTGATGCTGCTATAGGCGTTCAACAACATGTTAAAGATTCAGTCAATAAAGCTTATTTTGACATTGTTATAGACGAACCTAAGTGGCCGTTCTTGGCTGTGGCTACAAGCGGCACAACAAACCCAATGTACGGCAACAAACAAATAGAAACCGTTGCCGGTACACGTTGGTACGAATTAAAGCCTTCTAGTGATAGCATTAAAAACGACTATGGCGCTATAGATTGGGATAACTTTTATCTCACTACAGAGGGCGTTACAGGCGAAACAGCTCCATACGAAGGAGAGAACCTCCGGTTTATGACAACCGAAGACTGGAAAGACTACCGAAGAGTAAACGAGAATTTAGATGCGGCAGATACTCAGACTTATGGAAAGCCTAATGTAGTTATCCGCAGTCCTGATTCCCGTATGTTTGGACTAAGCCCTATACCGGACAAAGTATACAATATCTGGTTTTACGCTTATGTACAGCCTACAAAATTAAATCTATATAGTGACGAAGTACTTATCCCAGACATGTACGCAAATGTTCTTCTTGCAAAAGCACGTTATTATATTTGGCAGTTTAAAGACAACCCACAGGCGGCGGCTTTTGCTTTAGAAGATTATAAATTTAGCTATCGTCAAATGAGGTCTAATTTAATGGAAAACCAGCCTGTTTACTTAAAAGACGACAGAACGAGATTTGTTTAAATGGCGGCTACTCAACCTTTTGGTTTTGCGTGTAAAGGCGGCTTAGATACTAATTTAAGTCAGCTAGAGCTTTTAGAATTTGCAGGCAAAGCAACAAAACTATTAAACTTTGAAGTAGACCCAGACGGAGGATACCGTAGGGTCAACGGGTACACGCCTTATGGAACTACACGCCCTAATGGTGCTGTCGCTCCTAAAGGAGTATTTCCATACGCTGACGGTGTTATTGTATGCTCAGGCTCTGATATTTATTTTAGTAACGATGGTATTAATTGGTTTGAAATAAACAGAGTCGGTGCCCATAACAATGGAGATAACTACGTTACATTCACTGGTCGAAGCTTGCTGTCCAGAGCAGGACAAGGTCAAAGTGAATTTGTATTTATAGACGATGGAGGATACGGAAAAGTCGTAATCCTTGACGGAGATAACCCACCTTACTTGTTCTATATGACAGGCACAGCAGGTGTAGCTTCTAGGCAGTACTACGGAGAGGAGCTTCTTGTAGGTAGTCACATTGGCCCGACTAATGCTGATAATCCTACTACAGCTTGTTATCATAAAACAATGCTCATTATTGCTGGTATTTCAGACGCTCCAAATATAATCGGATACACAAGTTTTAACGCTTCTAGTGGCTCAGATATTACTGGATCAAGCACTTCAAATGCTTTAGCAGTAGATGACGAAATTGTGGCTTTGCGCTCTTTCCGTGACGATGTCATAGTCTTCTGTAAAAATAGCATACATAAAATAATAAATGTTCAAGACTCTAGCGCTATTGCGGTTGTGCCTATCACAAAAAATGTAGGCTGCATGAGTAGAGCAAGTATTCAAGAAATTGGTGGTGATCTTTTATTTTTAGCGCCCGATGGAATACGAACAGTAGCGGGTACAGCACGTATCGGTGACGTAGAGTTAAGTTCTGTAAGCAGGCAAATACAAAGTAATATAAAAGAACTTACAAGCTCTGTATCTACTTACACTATTACAAGCGTAGTAGTCCGAGAAAAATCACAGTACAGGCTTTTTTATTCTTCTGAGACAGAAAATAGTGTTGACGCAAAAGGCTTTATAGGTACATTTACTCCAAGAGGCTATGAATGGTCTGAAACTAAAGGCATTCAAGCTTTAGGCATAGGCGCTAATTTTGACGAAGACAACGAGTCTATAATATATCACGGCGATAAAGACGGATATATTTATACTCACGATACTGGAAAGTCTTTTTGTGTTGGAACAACAGAAATAGATATTAAAGCCGAATACACAACGCCTTTTTTAGATTTTGGAGATACTGGAACTTTAAAAACTTTAATGTATGTTAAAAGCTCTTTTAGTCCAGAAGGAGAAGCTCAACCGAGTTTAAAAGTTTCTTACGATTTTAATGATTTAAATATCCCTCAACCACAGCCGTATATTTTAAATCGTTTGCCTTTACCTTCTGTTTTCGGCACGGCAGTTTTTGGTGTGGGTCAATTTGGAGGGCTTCCTGATCCTTTAGTTAGACAGGCTGTAGAAGGAAGTGGACATACAATAAGTCTAACTTTAAGTTCTGAAGATTCACATCCTTCATATGCAATAAACGGTTTTTACATAGATTACTATCCTTCAGGTAGGAGATAAAATAAATGGCTACAGGATATACAAGACAAAGCACAGCAGGCATTGTAGATGGGCAGACTATAACAGCGGCACTATTTAATAATGAATTTAATGCTATTGTCACCGCTTTCAACGAAACTAACGGCCACTCACATGACGGAACTACCAATGGCGGGGCAGGTATAAATGCTTTGGTTGCAGATGCAATTACTCTTGGTACAGGCGACAATACAGATGTAGTACTTACTTTCTTTGCGGCCAGTAACTCTGGTTTGTTGTCTTGGATGGAAGACGAAGACTACTTTAAGTTTTCAGATGACATTCTTATAGACACTACTGAAAAACTACAGTTTAGAGATACAGACATTTATTTAAACTCAAGTGCTGATGGGCAGTTAGATCTTGTAGCAGATACTACCTTTGCAGTTACAGCCCCCGCAACCACAGTAAGCGGGACTCTTAATGTTACAGGTGCTTCTACTTTAACGGGCAATGTTGCTGTCAACGGAACCCTTAGTATTGGCGGCACTGAAATCACTGCTTGCTCAAGCTCCCCTACAAACGGGGCAACAACCACGCCTATTTCTTCTGATTGGGCTTTTGATAATGTAAAAACTGCTGTGCCTGATAACGCAGTATTTACTGATACTGTTACTGCCGCTACAAGAGTCCAAGGAGGAACTAGCGGTACACTTGTTTCTGGAGATATTACAATAGCCGCATCCGGTGCAGCATCGGTATCTCAATCCACAAATACAATTACTATTGGTGCTACTGACACAACATATGCAATTGCTACATCAAGTACAGCAGGGCTTATACAACTTGGATTCACCGAAAACGGTAAAAACTATCCGGTTGAATTAGTAAACGATCAGGCGTATGTTAATGTTCCGTGGACTGACACTGATACCACATATGCAACTGCTACATCAAGCACAGCAGGGCTTGTTAAAATTGGATACACCGAAAACGGTAAAAACTATCCGGTTGAATTATCAAGCGATCAGGCGTATGTTAATGTTCCGTGGACTGATACTAACACAACATATACTGGAGGTGGGGACTACGGCATTACTATAAGCGGCACTACTATTAGGCTAGAAAACGATAGGCGGCGAAATTCATCTACAGCGGACGTTTACACAGGAAATTCCCACGATTATATTCACTTTGACCCTAACAATGGAATGAGATTTTATACAGCTGCTTCTGAAGACATGCGTTTAACAAACGGCGGAAATCTTCATGTTGATGGTAATATTACTGCATATTCAAGTACAGTTTCAGATAAACGCCTTAAGTCTAACATTACCAATATTTCCAAAGCTCTTGACAAAGTTGGAAAAATTAACGGTGTAACGTTTGTAAGGAACCATAACGGAGAAAAAGCGGCAGGTATTGTAGCTCAAGAAGTTATGGAGGTCTTGCCTGAAGCGGTCAAGTCTCAAACTCTTCCGCTTCATACTGGCGAAGAAGATAAAGAATATTATGTAGTTGAATACGATGCGCTTACTGGGTTGCTTGTTGAAGCAATTAAAGAACTTAAAGCTGAAGTTGATGAGCTTAAAGGAGGTAAGTAATGGGCTTACCCCGTTCAGGATCGTCAATAAGCCTCAACCAGATCCATGTAGAAGCTGGTGGTACTTCAGGTGATTTAGCTAACTTAAATGACACTGACATCAGAGGTTTAATTGGTAAGGCATCAGGGGCGGAGATGTCTTTTAGCGAATTTTATTTTACTTTAGCAAACAATATTAATAGCGTGTATACAACTAATAATTATGTCGGCGGGCAGGGGTCTGTGTATCTTAGAACCGATGGGTCTGCGAATACCTCTCCGGGCGGTACTGGAAGTTGGGGTACACCTATACATGCAAGTGTAGGTAACGATTATGAAGTCAAGTTCACATACTCCTTACCTACCGGCTGGACGAAAAATGCCTCAACAACCGACTCCGGTAGCTGGGTAAGACTGGATGCAAACCGTGGCGTGTCGGTGAACAACAACATAACTTATGCTAATCAGACTACGATGACGGTCAGCTACGCTATTAGAAAACACGGCACAACAACCACACTGTTCACCGGCTCTTTTAGCATTACACTAATATATGAAGACGAGTAAGGCTCTAATTAAAGTCTTGTAAAACTAAATCTTATATAAACAGAAACAAAAATTAAATTTATTACCGACACAGAGGAACAAAAAAATGTCTACAACTTTAACAGCAGGAACACCTTACAAAACTGCAAATAAAGCAAGCACTTCAAAAGTTTTAGTACAAGTAAATATTGGAGATACTTCACCACTTTATATTTTTGGAAGCTTAGACGGAACTAATTACGTGCAGCTAGAAACAGTTTCGGCAAGTACTATTAAAGAAATTTCAGCTTGTTCATATATTAGCGTCAGCGCTACAGCGGGCGATCACGATAGCGCAACTTCTGCGGGTACTAGCTCTGCGTCTATCCAAGAACTTTCAGGATTTTAATCATGAGTTCTTTAGATGCTGAAACAGTTAAAGAGGTTACTGATGTTGCAGCAGCCTCTACAGGAGTGTTGGCTTTAGCTTCTTGGTTGCCGCCTACTGCATCATTGTTTACTATTATTTGGCTGGGTATAAGAATCTACGAATCTGACACAGTTCAAAAACTAATAAAAGGTAGGAAGTAATGTCTAAATATTTACAGAGTTTAAAGAATAAAAAACAAAAAGACGAGCCTCGTCAAAAGTATTCTTCTGGTAAGGAGGTTGATAAATGGGGGAGACCAATTAAAAAAGAAGAAACAGAAGAAGAGAAAAAAGTAACGGGATCAAGCAAAAATAAAATAGATGATCTACAAAAACAAATAGATAACTTGACCTTAACGCCTGCACAAGTAGAGGCCCAAAGCGAAGCAAAAAAAGCAGCGCTAAAAGAAGCTCCTATAGGTCTTGACTTAGGAACTATTAAAAAGCCTGATCTACCTGACGCTACAGAAGGCTTAGCGCCTGACCTTTCTCAAACTAAAGATACTGCGTTTGTTACGCAACAAAAAGACATAAAACAAATAGAACCAGCAACACAAGCTATTGAAACTCAAAAGCTAGACGTTCCTGTAGTTGCTGACACAGTAGAAACTGTTTCGACTAAAGCCGCTACTCCTACAGAAGTTAAAGCAACTACAATGGATGCTGCTTTAGCACCAGACTTTACACAAGCTGCCGCAGATTTAATGGAAGTTCCTATAGGAACAGCAGCTACATTACTAGAGAAAGTTCCTGTACAGCAGCCTCAAACTGTAGCTCAGACAGCTTCTGGGCTTACTGAAGGTGGTGTTGAAGAAGGTCTAAGTCAAACAATTACTACAGATCCTACAGCAGCTATTGATCAGATAGAAGGAACAGATTTAGAAAGCTTAACAAACATTGCAGACCTTCCTGAAGAAGCTTTAGTAACTACACAACTCAATGGCCTTTTAGCAGAAATGGAAGAAGGAAGAGTTCCAGTGTGGGCTAAACCCGCTGTAGATCAAGTAAACGCTATGATGGCTTCACGAGGTTTAAACGCTTCTACGCTTGGTCGTGATACTTTATTTTCAGCCATTGTTCAATCAGCTTTACCTTTAGCTGAAAGTAATTCACAAGCTTTACAAAAACGAGCGTCAGAAAAACTAGCAGCGGCAGTTACGTTTAAAACACAAGAAGCTGAGTTTGAGCAGCAAATGAAACTGGCAAATTTAAGTAACCAGCAGCAGGCTTTTATACAAGAAAGAAACTTCAGACAACAAACAATTCTTTCTAATCAGTCAGCGACTAATGCTGCAAAGCAGTTCAATGCTACAACCCAAAATCAGACCGATCAGTTCATGGCTAGTTTAGAAGCTAATGTTAATCAGTTTAACGCACAGTCTGATAATGCAATGAAACAGTTTAATATTACAGAACAAAATAGAATTAATGCTTTAAATGCTGGTAACGAGCTGCAAGCTCAACAGTTTGAAGAACAACAACGAATAGACGCTGTTAAATTTGTAGAGCAGCAAAACTTTGCTCGTGAATCTTGGAACGCTGCAAATGCTCAAGCAGTGGAGCAGTCTAATATAACATGGCGTAGAAATGCTAACACAGCAGCTACAGCAGCTTATAACGCCGCTAATCAAACAAATGTTCAGATGGCATATAACATGACTACTTTAGAAACATCACAACTGTGGCAGCAGTTACGTGACGAGGCTGCTTATATGCGGACTGCTTATGAATCAGAAGAACAACGAAAAACTGCTTTACTTCAAACTGCTATAGGTCAAGAGTCCTTACTTAAAGGTGGCGATAAAGGTAAAGCCTCTCAGGACTCGCTCACTTCATTACTTGAAAGTATTTTTTAAGGGGAGATAAAATGGGATTAGGTTTAAAAAAAATAGGTAAAGCTATTAAAAAAGCTGTAAAGAAACTCAGCAAGGTTACAGGCGTATCTAAAGTAGTTAAGGCAGTAGGCCGAGGCGTTAAAAAAGTTGTCGCAACTTTCGGTAAGTTTATGGATAAAATAGGTGTCGTGGGACAGGTGGCTATGATGTTTATATTGCCCGGAATTGGTGGAGCGCTTATGAAAGGCTTCAGCGCTATGGCAGGCTGGGGAGCTAATTTGGTTGCGCAGGCAGGAACCGGAATTATGGGATCCCTTCAAGCTGGTGTTGGTCACATGGCACAGTTCGTAGGTAAGGCGGTTACTACAGCCGGTAACGTATTTGCAAACGTAAGTAAAGGCGTTACTGATACTTTAGGAAACTTTGCACAAACTCTAGGAAATAAAATGGGAATCACAAATGCAGGAGCATCTAATTTCTTTGGGAGTGGGGGAGCTGATTCAGCTTGGAGCAGAAGTTTTGGAGAGTCTTCAAGGTTTCAAAACCTTACTATGGATCCTACAAAGGCAGGTAAGCTTGCAAAAGCCGCATCTGAGATTGCAGAGGAAGCAACAATCAATGGCGTGACTCTTCCAGAAGTAGGGGTTACAGATCCTATTACTGGACAGAAAACTGCTATTACGCAAGAACAAATAAAAAAAGAAGCTTTAAAGCAGGTTGCTGAAGATGAGCTTATAGCAGAGTTTACAGCAGAAAGATTAGCTGAACAAGCAGCTCTTGATAACGCTAAGGCAGTTTCTACCGATTCTTTACTGTCTTCTCCTGTTAAAGCTGCTGATCCTTTTACAGGAGAAGCAATTGAGATGAGTGCCGTGGCTCAAAACTCACAGGCTGAGGCTTTAGCTAAACTTGGAACAGAGCCGACTTTCATGGATAAGATTAAAAGTTTACCCTCAGACTTATTAAAAGAAGCAAAAGAGCTTCCAGATAAAGCACTAGAATATGCTAAAGAAACTCCTGAGCGTCTAATGAAACAAGCGATAGAAGCGCCTGAAGCTGCAATGAGGGAATATGTAAGTACAGCAGCTCAAGAAAAAGCTTTAGAAACTGTACACGGCGAAGGTTTCCGAGAAATCCCAGCCCCACAGTACACTACAATAAGGGTCCCTGCTATTGAAATGCCTTATGCTTCTACGCAAGTACAAGCTCCTGAAGTAGATTACAGGAACTTTGCACAGGATATATCAACTAATCCTAACCCTTATGGGAATACTGCATACCAGTATCAAGTAGGTTATGAACAATACAGACAAAGTTTAGCATAAAGGAATTTAAAAATGGCAAATGAAGAAATGATGAATATGGCCCCTAGTGAAAATCTAGGTGGAGCTACAACAAGTTTTGATGGCCCTATTGCGGGGCAGTCGTTGACTAATAACCCAGAAGCTCCATTACCTTTTGAACAGGCTCCTGAGTTTGTGGCCCTACACCCAGCGCTTGAACATGTTTGGGAAAGTTTAATACGTCCAGAAATCTATGTTCAAGCAATGAAACTTTTAAACAACGGTGTTCCTGTAATGGATCTGACCCGTGGAATATTGTTTATGGGTTTCAATGCTGGAAAATGGAACCCTGATTTAATGACTATGCTTCTTGAGCCTACTGCTTATATGTTAATAGCTTTAGCGGAAAAACAAGATATTCCTTTTGTTGTTTATCATGAGGAAGCAGAAGACGAAATCGAAAACGAAGAAAAAGTAGGTATAGAGTTTACGCAAGAACAGATACAGGACATGAAAAATGTAGCTGAAACTAGTAAAGTTCCAGAAGGTGTTTTAACTGCAAAAATGCAGGAAGATCTAGAAAAGCTATCGGAAATAAAAATAGAAGAAAGTGTTGAGGAAACCACCCCTGAACCAAAAGATAATCAAGAAAGTTTAATGGCCCGACCAGAGCAATAAAGGAAACTAAATATGTCTATAGAAGAATTTGGTACGTCTTTACTCGCAGATGTCCGTAAAAGAAAAGACGATCAGTACCAACAATATTTACGAGAGCAAAGAAAAGCAGATAAACGTGCAACGAAAGACGCACGTAAACAAGCTTTAATCGGTGTAGGCTTAAAAGCTGTTTCAGGAGTAGTCTCTGAGATGGGTAATGACTTCCTGAAAAATAAAACCGAAGAGTTTTTAAATAACTCAGAACACTTAAACAATTCTTTAACATTACAAAATGCTACTACTATGCAAACAAACGCATTTAAAAGAGAAAAAGACTTAGTTGACTCTGGTTTAGATTCCCCGTCCTTTTTTGCCACGCAAGCTATGCCTCAAGTAGAAAAAATATTTGCTATGAATCCTGAGTTCAGCCCTGCTAAATATAGTACAAGCCAACTAGACCAAATAAAAAAATTAGCGGCTGGGCATTTAGGTAGGGTGTTACAAGAAGCACACGAAAAACAGCACAGTGCGGCACAGGAGCTAGCTGCTGGATCTATCAACTATAAAACTTATATGGAAAAAACAAATGAAGCAGCTCCCACTAACTTTACTAAGTATGCGTATGGTAAAATTAAAGGGATTTTTTCTGAAGGAGGCGAAGATCCTGTAACTTCAGGCTTACGTTTAAATGGTTTTTTAGATAAAGCTGAACAAAAAGAAGCATACTTTTCTCTTTATAAAGAATCTAGGGATGGGTTTACCGCAGCTACCATACTGGAAGTCTTGGAAGATAGTGGAATAGCACTTACAGATTTAAGCGGCCCTGACACAACCTATGGAAAAGTTGTTTCCATTGACGTTCCCACTACAGATATTACAGGAAAAGTGACTACTATTAAAAGGTCAGTGGTTCCTGTATTAGCTAACGGTATAGATACTGGTGTTTTGGTGGATGCCCTAACTAAAAAAGCAATATCTAGTTCTATTGATCCTAATCCAACAGATCTAACAGACATGAGCGCTTCTCAACTAAGTGACGAACAGTCTGAAATTATTCAAACGCAAGTAGCAACAAATACAGATAAAGAAGGAAAGAAAGTTTTTGACGGGGCTGTTGCTTTAATGGTGGGCAATAATACCGGAGGAACTCCAAAAGAACAACAACAAATAAATAAGACAGCTCGAAAAGTAATCAATGGGCGTATTCTTAGAAGCCGTACTAACTTAGTAAAAAAATATAATATGCCATCTTCAGTAGCTTATCAAGTAGCTGTAGAAGCTCATAAACTTAGGTATGAAAATATATTAAAACCTGCGGGCATGTTGAGTTTCTCCTCTTTTGTAACAGATGAAGCAGACTTTAAAAAAGACATTATGCCTAATAAAGTTCATGACAGCTTAGCAATGTACTTGGGTCTTGCGCTAGCGGAACAAAAAGGATTAAGGACAGGAATCCCAAATAAAAAATTATTAGAGGTTAAAAAATCATTACTAAACTCAGTAAAAGAAAGCGGCTTTCAAACTCTTTCTCAAAGAATCCATGTTCTTGGGGTTACTGACAGCGAAGGTAACGTAACAGAAAAAGGACTTGTAGACGATCCACGTTTTCAACACCTTAATTTACGAGAAGAACTGCTTAGTGCTCCCACGAGCCAACAAGCTCCTGTAAATAAGCCTCCTTTAAACGGGAAAATTATTCCTACTGAAGAGGAAAAAGAAATTTTCTTGGAGAATAAAGATGACCCTGAATTTTTATTAGAGTATGATAAACATTTTGTAAGGCCCGAAAAAATTGAACCCGATGCAACTGTGCCTGCAAAGGAAGCGGAACAGCCGACTACAACGACTCTAACATGGACTCCAGAAAAAACTTTAAAGTTAATTAAAGAAGTCCCAGAGAAACAAGTTAAAACAGTTAGTAACCTTCTTAAGGTTAAAGCCGGTCTTAATCCAAGTAAGGGTGAATTAGTAGATGTAGCTATCGAAGGCATCGCTAGCAGTCTATCAGGCGTTAATCAACTAGGTGACACAAAAGCTGAAGTTATATTAGCAGGTCTTTCTTCTTTAGGTGTTGATGTTACTTCAGAAGATATTTTAAGCAGAGTACAAGAGGCTGTTGCACAAAGGGAACAGAAGCAATACTTAACTGATTACATTATAGGCGGTTTAGCTAGAGCACCTAAACAGTTAGGGACGAACGCTAAAGACTTTGTAGGAACAGCAGCCAAGCAGTTTGGTTATCACACAGGGCTGTCTAATGTTTCTGACCTTTTCACAGAAGAACGCTTAAATAAAAAAATACAAGAAGCTAAAGACAAAAGAGCTACATTGAACCCAAAAACTAAATAGGATATTTTATGAGTGAATTAAAATACGGCGGTATCTTTGATCGTTTTGAAGAGACTGAAAAACCTCAAGAGACTCAAAAGTATAGCGGTATCTTTGATCGTTTTGAAAAGCCTGCTGTGCCTGTAAAAAAACCAATTAGTGTTATAGGTAGGTATGAAGACTACTACGCAAAAGCAGAAGCAGGCTTAAACGTTTCTGATTATAAAATTATTGAAGACGATGAAGGTTTTGAAAACTTAGTAAGTTGGGAACAGCCTAGAGATCTCCCTTTGTCGGTAACGGACTTTGAAAACGATCCCCGTGTAATAAAAAAATATGAGGTTTTTACAGATTGGTTTTCTCAAAATGAAACTGCAATGGGTGCTCTTTTAGACCCCGCTTTTGACGCAGACGATGGCGTGGTTGAAACTTTGCGTGATGTAAATCTCCGTATTTCTTCTAAAATTAAATTAGCATCAATGATAAAAGACGCTCCTGACGAAGTTAAAGAAGCTTTTGTTTTTCTTCAAGATCGTTTTGAAGATGCAGAGCTTGAAGGTTTCGGCGAATGGATGACAGCCGTTAAAGACTATGGTACTGATTTAGTAGCAAACTACGAAACTATACCTTTTGTTTTAGGCGGACTGTTTTCAAAAGGAACTGTACCGCTTGCAGCACAAGCAACTACTAGAGCTTTGTTACATTCTGCTTTATCAAAAGGCGCAACAGCTTTAGCAGCTAATCCCATAAAGGCGGGGGCCGTTTACGGTGGAGTATTTTCGGGGGCAGATGATTTATCAGCGCAGAAACTTAATATTGCTGTAGATGAGCAACAAAAATATGATCTTACTCAAACAGGCATAGCTACAGCCGCAGGCACTCTTATAGGTGCAGGAGCTACTTGGGGCATAGGCAAAGTACTCGGAAGTAGACTTAATAAAGAAATTGATGTAGATGACACTCCAGCCTATGTCGAGTCACAAGCTTTAGAAGTTGTTGAAGAAGCCATCGAAGGTGACTATATTCCTAAGTCCGTAAACGATATTATAGAAGAAGCACGGAGGCTTGGTGGGACAGAAGGTAGAGAACCTATAGATATTACGCCTGAAGTAGACGAAGAAGTAATCAACAAGTTTGCTGATGATGTTGGAGGCGGCGAAGCTACTAAAGAAGAAGTAACTGAGATTATTTTAGACGCTGTAAAATCAGGAGCTACTGGCGAAGAAATAAAAAATAAAGTAGCTTTTAAAATGATGCAGGTGGCTACAGGATTAACTTCTAAAGTATTTTTTGGTAAGGCAGCAGGTATCTTAACTCCTCTTACTAAATACTCTAATACGGCTGATAGCCTACAGAAAAGACTAGCTCATGAGTTTGGTACAAGCACTTCAAATCAAAAAGAAAAAGTAGGTTTAGATTTTTCTGAGGTTGCTCAAAGATACTCTGGTGATTTTAATGAAAGATACTTAAAGGCTATCCAGCCCTTAGCGCTAAACGCAGTTAAAGGTGAGCTTTCTGATGCTGTCCAAGCAACTCTTAATAGAGCAATACGTGGCGAAAGTACTAGTGACATGCGTATTAATACAGCGGCTAAGGAAATAAGAAACCTTTTTAAAAGCATAGGTAGCCAGTTAGCTGACGCTAAAATTATAGATAAAGAAGTTGAAAATTATATTCCTCGTATGTGGAATAGAAAAGCTATTGAGCAAGACCAAGAATTATTTAAAAGTCTTTTAGTTGAAACAGGACAAGCCAGCAATAAAAGAGAGGCTGATGATATTCTCGAAGGAATGTTAGATATTAAGAACCAGCTTTCTGGAGGAACAGGAGGTTCTTTCTTTGCGGCAAAACGTAAGCTAATAGATATTGAGGATGAATCAAAGTTTGCTGAGTTCTTTGAACAAGATCTACTTAAAGTTGTTTCTTCGTACAACTTCCAAGCTGGTAAATCTCTTGCAAAATCAAAAGTCTTGGGCGTGAGATCTCAACAAGAATTTATAAATAAATGGATTACGCCTATTGAAAAAGAAATGGCAAAAGCTGGTAAAAAAATGACAGCTTCAGAAAAGAAAGATATTTTAAAACTTTATCAGCTTACAACAAGCGAAGGTTTAAACCGTTTTGGCGATAAAGTTCAGACAGGTGTAGATGCTTACTCCCTCATGAATCGTCTTGCGTATCTTCCTTTGGCGACATTAAGCAGCTTAACAGAGGTTTTTATTAATATTAGTAAGGCGGGCGTGGTTGATTCTGTAAAAGGATTTGGCACCGCTTTAAACTTAGGACATAAAACAATAACCAAAGACTTACACTCTAATCTTATTTCTAAGCATAACTTAACAGCTAACGAAGCTTGGAGAGAAATGAAAAAGTTTGGTATTGCTATGGAGCAAGGGGCCGATCAGATAGGGAACCGTTTAGCGGGCGACGATCTTGTACACGAAGGAATGCAAAAAGTAAGTAATAAGTTTTTCCGGTTGAACATGCTAGATCAGTGGACTCATTTTGTTCAGGCATCTTCGTATGCTACTGGAAAAAATATGATTGAAAGACACTTGAAAGATCTAGCTTCTAGAGGCTCTCAAGCCCGTACACATAAAACGGATGTTTATGAAGGACGTTTAAACGAACTGAATATAGATATAGAAAAAGGTATTCAATGGGTTAAGAACGGCTCAAGAAAAGACGATCCTTTTTATGAGGAGCTTTTAAGTGGGGCCGCTAGATACACTAACGGTGTTATCATGCAGCCTACAGCTATGTCTAATTTAAAGCCTATGTTGCACAGTGACCCACAGACTTCAATACTTTTTCAGCTTTTAGGGTATCCCGCTGCTTTTACAAATACAGTATTAAAAGGAGCTGCTAAAGATCTAATTAAATCTCCAGTTAGAAACGGAGCTAAAATAGCTACGGCTGGTTTAATTATGACTGAAACATCAAGGTGGTTAAACTATGTAAGAAGCCACGGAAGGAACGAAGAGAATAAAAGCACTGCTGAAATTTATGGTCAAGCTGTAGCCCGTTGGGGCGGTAACGGCGCTATGTTAGATACTCTACAGAGAGCTAGAAAATCAGCCATGTATTCTAATAGCCTTATCCCATATTTAACAGTAGGTACTGGCCCCATTTCTGGAGATGTGGTTTCACTAGCGCAACAAGGTGTCATACCCACTGTAGGCAAGAAAGTACCTCTTTATGGCGCAATGGGCCTTGTGGCAGGTAAAGACGTAGATAAAGCTTACACACGAAACCTTAGAGAAATAGACAAAAAAATGAAAGATAAGCTCATTCCTGAGTTTCCTTATTCTCCTGTACGTTTTAATAAAGGCGGTGAAGTCAATGTTCCCCGTGCATCTTTTGAACCTGATGAGCGTAAAGATAAAGTTACAGGGCTTCCTTATAATAAACAGGCTGGCTCTGCTTTTATGGATGAGCTTGATGAAGGTAAGACTTTACGTTTAGGTTTTGCTCTAGGTACATTAGTAACTAAGGCTACTAGGCCTTTGACTAATAGGCTATCAGAAATTATAGATACATACACTGACAAAATATTTGACCAGAAAACAGTAGAAGAAATAGGAGATGAAATTGAGTTTGAAGTAGAGTCACCTATGTTAGAAGGCGGTGATCTTTATAACGATAACTATGATCCAGATATACCTGACGAATCAATGTTCCTAGATGAAGATGAACAGCTATCTATTAGTGAATATTTTGAAGCTCGTATTCAAGCAATACTCGAAGAAAAAAACAGCGTAAAGTCGCCCGAACAACAAAAACTTTTTGACGAGCTTAATAGAGAAAAAACTCCTGAAGAACAAAAAATTGCCGAAGAAACTGAGTTAGGTTTGAGATACCAAAAACTCAGAGGCTATAGTGAAGAGAGTATAGAAAACTATAACTTAGCAAATGAGATAGGAGAAGAAATTGATCCTCAAGATGATATAACTTATATCCTAGATAGTCACATTAGACCTTTAAAAGAAACGTATGATCTAGTTACTCGTGATGGTTATAAAGATATTCCGAAAGACTTTGATAAGTATGAGCCTCTTGCTGAATTTTTAGCTAATGATCTTTTAGATAATAAAGGAAACAGAGTTGAAGGGGTAACTATAAATGGTCTATTTGAAGGCTCTAAGCAGCACATCTATAAAATAATCTCTGAGGGGGACGAAGAAGTTAAAGAAGCTGTTGAGGTTCTTTCTAAAGCTATGCCTAGTGCAAGAGAAAAAGATATTCCTGATCTTGTAGGAGATAGGGTTGAGAGCTTAGAGACTTTCTTAAAAGACTCTAAAGTTAAAACCCCTATCTTTAGAGGTATATCTAGTTATGTAAATCTAGACAGAGACATTTCTTTTGCAATGCCTAGAGAAATAGGGACTCATGTAGGTACAGAAGGACAAGCTAATTCTATTTTAGCCCGTACAGTATTAGGCTCCGATAAATATTTAGACGAGGTATTTAGCAGAGGTGCGTTTACTCGTGAAGACTTCCATGAAATATTTGAAGATGAATATAATTATAAAATGCTCCGTATGGATGAAGCTTTTGGAGACTCTGGAATTGAAGTTGCAGAAGACCCCTTATCTATGGTAAAAGGGTACATTAATATTAAGAACCCTTTAGTTATAGAAGAGGATGCCCCTACTTGGTCAGCCGAACACTTTTTTACTGCGGGAGCTGTAGACTTAGTAGATATACTAGAAGACAATTTAGGACGACGACTCACTTCAGAAGAAGATAACATTTTTTATGAGCTAACTGCCGAAGCTATGGAAATAGAAAACAAAGAGTATTCTACGGCTTCCGTAGATGAATTAGAGAACCATATTAAAGATTTAATATTAAGAGCAGCCTTTAATAAAAAAGCTAGTGAGTTCTTTAAAGAGTTAGGCTTTGATTCTATCCAATATAAAAATGAAGCGGAACCTTCTTTAATTAGCGAAGAACCATACTCATACATTCTTTTTGACCCAGAGCAGTTTAAAAACGTAAACGCTGTAAGCTTTGATCCTGCTGATCCACGGGACATGTATGATATGGGTGGGTTTGTAGCAGAGAAGATAGGTATAGATAAAGAAGCTTTAGAATGGGCTAAGAGCCAACGTAAGCGTTATCCTGAAAGCACAGCTTATGATGGAATGGGTGATGCAGCGGCTCACTTAGCTTTAGGTTTCATCTCTAAAAAATCCAAGAACCCTAACTTAGCTTTAAAAGCTATTAATCTTAGAGAGTATTTACCATTTCCTGACAGAGTTGGGAAAGATATGGATATACATAACAACGAACTAGGATATAAAATTGAAGCTCCTGATTTTAAAGCAGCTGAAAAAGTAATAGATGATTTAATTTCTAAACGTGAAGCTGTTTATATGTCTCCGCAAGAAAGCCGTAGACGTAGAGGTGGTTATGACGAAGGTGGGTATGTAATTAAAAGGGGTGATACTTTAAGTTCTATTGCTAAAAGAAATAATACTACAGTGCCTGCTTTAATAGCCACTAATGATATAAAAGATCCAGATAAAATTTACGTAGATCAAAAATTAATTGTACCTACAGAGCTATCAAATTCTGAGAAGATTAATTTTGAACCTACTCAAAAGATTACACAGGCTATACGGAAACTAAAAGAGCCTATAGTAAAAGAAGGTGGCAAAGTTCGTAACGCTTTAAGAAAACTAAGAGGGGTTTAGTGGATGGCTTACTTTAAGTATTTTAACATAAAAGAGTTTGACTGTCAAGAGACAGGTGAAAATAAAATGAAAGATGAGTTTATTGAAAGGCTTGATAAGCTAAGGGAAGCTTGTGATTTTCCATTCACTATTACTTCAGGATACCGTAGCTCTTATCATAGCCTTGAAAAAACTAAAGCTAAAGCCGGTACTCATGCTCAAGGAATTGCCGCAGATATTAAAGTCTCTAATGGACTTGAGCGCCGTAAGATTGTAGAAAAAGCAATAGAGCTAGGCTTCAACGGTATAGGAGTTGCCCGTAGCTTTGTGCATGTAGACATTCGAGAAACCGATAAACCTGTTATGTGGTGCTATTAATATGAATATACTAAACTCACTTATTGGCCCTGTGACGGGACTTCTAGATAAAGTAATACAAGACAAAGACCAGAAGGCTATGTTGGCTCATCAAATAGCTACGATGGCTGAGAGGCACGGACAAGAGCTAGCTCAAGCTCAGCTAGAAGTAAACAAAACTGAAGCCGCCCACAAGAATTTATTTGTTGCTGGATGGAGGCCCGCTGTTGGGTGGGTATGTGTCTTAGGAATGGCAGGAAATTTTATAGTTATCCCTATGGCTAATTTCGGTTTAGCTTTAGCAGGCTCAGAAATTAATGTTCCAATGATAGAGACTGCTGAAATGATGCCTGTGCTAATGGGTATGTTAGGCTTAGGAACTTTAAGGACTGTAGAGAAAACTAAAAAGGTTCAAAGAGATAAATAAAGGGGAGGTTAAGTATGCCAGAAAATATTAAATCTATTATGGAGCATAAGAATTTTTCTTTTAATGACAGTAGAGCAGATGATTTATATTATTCTTTATTTGAGTTCCTTACAGAATATATTGATAGAACAGGCTCTAGTGTTTCAGAAGTTATAGGGGTTTTAGAGTGGACTAAAAACTCAATCATTGTAGAAAATACTGAATATACAGAAGAATAAAATAGAGAGGAAACAAGAATGGCTTTAACCCCCATAAATACAGTTACTTTAGGGACACCTTATGAAGCAGATGTCAGAGATTCAACTACTCTTGCTTCTACCTCTGCGGCTGCGATTACTTATAATACCCTTAATGATTCGTTTAACACTATCCAACTTGCTAAGGTAATAGGCGGGGACAGTGGAGACACTTTAAGGATAAGCGTATTTAAAGGCTCTATCCCTGACGACCCTAACGATCCTACAGACGATAATGAAACGGATGCTGTTCTAGACATCAATGATCTTTTAGAGTCTGCTGATGTAGTGCTTGATGCAGATATTCCAGCAGAAGGGATTACAGATGTTCAGTTTGATTTTAATACTGTTTTCAATAAAGCTTCTTTAGGAGAAACTTATACACTTGTTATTGAGCAGTTCGACAGCAGCTCAAACGTAGTTCCATTTAGTCATGTGTATTGTCAAGATAGGGACGGTGTTAGTAACTTTTTAACTCCTGAAGATGAAGGACACCCTACGGAAAATACTGCGGTACCTCAAACAGCTGGCGGAGCAGGTAATTCTTATCGTGTAAATAACAGCTCCGGTTTAGACGGGGCGGTAGTCGCTACTAATTCGGCGTTTGTGGACGGCACTCTTCCGTTTATCTTAATATTTGACGCAGCAATACCTGCGGCTTTATTTTATAGATCAGAGCTTACAAGAATTTCTAGTTCTAGTATATCAGAGAACATAGTGCGTGAAGTAATCTATCCTCAAGGTTAATTGGAGAACTCTTATGCCAACTAAAAAAACTACAAAGTCTAAAGTAAACCAAGCCGGTAACTATACTAAACCTGCTATGCGTAAAAAACTATTTAATAAAATTAAAGCTGGCACTAAAGGCGGCAAGGCTGGTCAGTGGTCAGCCCGTAAAGCTCAGATGTTAGCTAAAGAATATAAAGCATCTGGGGGAGGGTATAAGTAATGGCAGGATTAAAGAAGCCTCAAAAGTCTTTGAAGAAGTGGACAAAACAAGAATGGGGTACTAAGTCAGGAAAGCCTAGCGCAAAAACAGGTGAAAGGTATCTGCCTAAAAAGGCTAGAAAAGCTTTAACTGCAAAAGAATATGCAGAAAGTACAGCAAAGAAACGTAAAGATACTAAAGCTGGAAAACAACACAGCAAACAACCTAAAAAAATAGCAGCAAAAACTAAGAGGTATCGGAAGTAATGCCAACTAAAAAAGATTCAAGGTTATCGAAAGCAGGTGTTTCTGGTTTTAACAAGCCTAAGCGTACCCCCAACCACCCTAAGAAAAGCCATGTTGTTGTAGCTAAGCAGGGAGACAAAATAAAAACAATACGGTTTGGTGAGCAAGGAGCTAAGACAGCGGGGAAGCCTAAAGCTGGTGAGTCAGAAGCTATGAAAAAGAAACGTGCTAGCTTCAAAGCTCGTCACGGCAAGAACATTGCTAAAGGAAAAATGTCTGCGGCTTACTGGGCCGATAAGGTGAAGTGGTAAAGGATAACCCCCTACGTAATCTTTTGGTGAGGGGGTGTTCCTGTACAAAGTCTAACGTAAACTTAAATAGAAGCTTCATGGTTTAAAGCACTTAACTCGTTTTCTAATTCTTTATGTAAAGGCTCTAATTTATTTTTACATAGTCTTAATAAAGTTCTTACTAGTTGCAGATCCTCATCCTTAAAAATTTTACTAAGATGTTTTTCAGGGACACCGCTTAGCTCTGTTATAAGATTACCTTTCCTACTTAGTAACAAACTAAAAGTTATTATATTTCCATCTTTCATTATTTTCTCCCTAAAAATTCATAGCTTCCCAAGTTAAGCAGAATAACCATAGTGTTCCGAGCAATGCTGCCCAAGCGCTCCAGAACCAAAGCCAAGCCAGAAAAAAATCTTTAGCTGTTTCTGTATAATATTTTATTTTTTTTAATTTCATATTAAACCAAAAGTCCTCCACACATTAATAATAATATGGAGGCACGTTAGTACCTCCAAGAATGTTAAAAAATTAAATCTCACAATTATTCGCTGTACACGCCAGTTCTTGAGTACCTGTTGTTGTATCTTCTAGTTCAAAGGTGCTTAAAAGATCCCAATTAATTTCTTTAGGCATCTTAGCCAAAGCTTCGTCATACTGTTCCTTAGTGACCGCTGTGTATGGGGCTTGCTGATATACATGGTCAGTCCGAGGTAGGAAGCTAATGCCAGAACAACTATCTAGTCTATCCCATAACCACTGCCCTGCTGATAAAAACTCAGCATCAGAGTAATATATTGTAACACTAGGTTTATGTTCACACCAATGGTTCTGGTAGGTTTCCCACAGATCAAGCTGTTGCTTTACATTGAGAGAGTCTACAGTCGTTGAACCATCTGGAGCTTTAATAGCGAACGAGAACACATAGTTCTCCTCGTTCATTACATCTTTCTCCCAAGGAACTCCAGCGTCTTTAAGGAAGGCCGAGATAGGGTCTTTACCATCACTACGTGCTGTACGAATGTAGTAGTCAGAGAACCTAGCGTGAATGCCAGAAGCACTATCGACTAACTGTGATACTGTACCGCTTGGCTTCACACAAGTAATAGCAGTAGATTGGTTGATACATAACTTCTTAGCCCACTTTTCATTGGTGACTACGGCGACTTCTTTAAGCTTCTCTAGTATATCAGGGAGGTTAGATGCGTCGGGATGATCGAAGCCTGTTGTCTTGGTATCTCTACCAGACATCACAGGATGATCCATAATCCCTGTCATGCTTACACCAAGCAAACATTCTTCTTGTGTGTTCTTTTTCCAAACAGAACGTACATAACGGAAGTCTGTTAAAGATGACTGTAGTGTTCCTACGATTGTAGCTAACTCAACCTTACGCTTTAAATCTTCAAAGGTGTCAGTACTCCGCACTACAATCTCTGATAAGTTACAGACTTGAGCTGAACGCAAGATGATCTCGCTGCAAGGATTTGTTCCAAAGTCATAATCTATATCTCGTCGTCCGTTTTTCGCCGCTTGTTTTTTCGCAGCTGTACGAGAGAAGATGCCACGCTCGCCCGCCTTTGACTTATACAAAGCCGTCCACTCTTCCAAGAATGTTTCAAAGTCAGGGCGTTCATTGTAAACAGCGCTGTTATTTGCAAGCGCACGTTGCGAATCACTCTCCCACCAGTTTCCAGACTTAGCATGACGCATTCTATCATCGCTAAGGTTAGAAAGACTGATAAGAGCAGAGCGCCTAACACCACCAACAACAACAATCTCAGCAATTTTACATACAATGTCATGTACCTCTAGTGAAGTGAGCTTGCGTCCGGCAGCAAGTTTGAAAGTAGAAACAGTAAACCTAAAAAGAGAAACAAGCGGATCTGAACCAGAAGAACGGCCACCAAAAGTTTTGAGTCTTTCGCCTTTTGCACGTAGCCTAGAAACATCCCAACTAGGAACTTGACCTGAATACAAAAGAGTGACCAACTCACGGAAAGCTTTAGCCCAGCCAATTTTACTGTCCTGCACAATGATCGTAGTGTCTGTTTCATGGAACTCCTCCCCCACCTCTGGTAGTTTATTTACGGACTGACGCTCAACCGAAAAGCCTACACCAGTGCCGCACATTAGTACATATAAAATCTCATCAAAAGCTCTTACGTGATCTACAGCTATGTATGAGCAATTAAAACCTGCCATGTTGTCACGGTCTAGCGCCTTACCTGCTGTCATAAGGCAGCGCATAGACGGCATTATATCTTGGTTATAGATAGCATTGTACAAAGTTTTAGCTGTTGCTTTATTGATCTGACCTCGATCTACCCAAAAGTCTATGTATCTTTGGACTGTTTCTTCCCAAGTCTCACGGCGATTATCTTCTTCCCGCCACCGTGCGTAACGGGATTTGTGAATGTATTGTTGATATGAATCCATTATTTTTCTTCCTCCTCGAAGAATAAATAGCCGTTTATATCGGCTTGGTTATGTTGATTGTCTTTACGTTTTTGAGCTTTAAACCTCGAAGCCGTTTTAATCTTTTTGTATTTCTTTTTACGATCAAAGCGACTACGCCGTTCATCTTTTCTATCCATTTTATTTGCTCTCTAAAAGCTCCACAAGTTTATTAAGATACCAGATTGCTTTCCTCGCATCTTCTATAGGCTTACCTTTTTCATGCAGTCTTGTGCCTGTATACTTTAAGATGTTACCGTGACAATAGTTTATAGCTCCCTCTTCACCTAGAACATCTACAATATAATCTATTGTTTCTATATCCCCTTTATTATAATGGGGTGGATGATCTACTGCGTCCTTTATAGCTCTTGAAGCTAAGTCCCATTCGTGCGGAGCAGCGTCGTTTATAGACAACCACTCCCCCCGCAATGAGTCCTTACAATCTTTCTTTTCAAGGTCTGTCCATAGATTTTGTTTTTGATTATTCATTGTCAAAAGTCTCTCTTTTGTTAGGGTTGATCCAAGAATCAGGTATGCTGTCTTCACTAAACCACCTGAAGTTATTAGCGGTTGCCCACTCTCCGTGACTCCTTTTTGTTCCGTCCTTCCTCCGCTTTGCTTGAGGCATAGGAGCGCTGGGGTTAGCAAAAAGAAACACAAGTTCTACGTCATCAGGAAGCACCTTACTTATCCAGATGTATTTACTATACTCAGCGTAATCCCAGAATCTCCCTTTAGCTTCAAGTAATATTTTCTTACCTTCAACGTTCCTAACAAAGTCCGGTTCGTATTTATGCTCAACCACATAAGGAACTTTATCTGTATGGAACTCCCAGTCTTCTAGAATACCTTGGTGTAACTCACATTCCCAGTTGGAGTCGTAGCCCGATGGAATATCTTTCTCCACTGGCCTCTTTACTCTGGGCTTTCTAAAGCCTCTTCTCATTTAATGTAACTCCTTTTTATTTTGCATGATAGCTATGTCAATAACTCTTGATAGCTCCACTAAAACATCGTAGTCGAAAGAATCTACACAATGTTTAAAATGGTGGATAAACCAGTGACGCACTACCTGTTCTTGTATAGCATCAGCAACTTCATTATCATGTGACATTTTTTATATCCTCTAATGTGATGTCTGATATAGACTTAGAAGGATTGTTTTTAAGTATCTTTTTAATTCTGTTAGATACCCACTTAGGATGAAAGGCGCTTAATTTAAAAGAGCCGTTTAGATAAACATGGGATTGGTCAGGCAACATGCTTTTATAATTATGTATATTTATTTTTTTTGCTTCTTCTTCATTGACCAACCCCTTGAGCCAACTCACTAGGACTACGCCTACTTGTGCTCTAATTTCTTTTTCTTGTTTTTTACTCATAAGCATTCTTCAACTTTAGGTTCGCTTGATATGCTGGTGAAGTAAGTTAATCCGTTGGAGTATTTAAAAGTTCGTAAACCTTGACCGTCGTTAGCGTCTTGGTGGCATTTGTATTTGTACTTACACCAGCTGCACCCTTTAGGTAGTTTCATGTTCCCTTTTTTACCATCTGGAATAGGATCATAACATCTTTCAGGTGGTGTGTCAAGAGATAATGCAGGTAAAAGAGAATTTATTTTACTTTTTACATCTACCTTATCTTCTAGGTCAGGGGTATGTAAACATAACTCTCCGCTTTCTTTATTGATAACAAGGAAGCCACCGTTATTCGTACCTTCTGCTTCCTCATATCCTGAAAGCTGTCCAAGATAACCAAAGGGATCGTCTTCTACTAAGCGATTATTTTTAAATTTATTAAATGCAAACTTAGATGCAGACTTTATATCAATAACCTCGCCTTCTATTTTACAATCCATGTGTCCAGTAACGCCTTCTATAACGACTTCTTTTTGTTCATCAGTAACATTATAACCTGCTGCCCTGACAAGCATAAGAACTATCTCTTCTAATAGATGACCATACAAAAACTTTATTTGTGTTGGCCCATCAATAGATAAGTTACGATTATTATCTTTACTTTCAAACCACAGCTGTCGTGAAGGTTTACCTACGTTAGACATTCTAACTGTAAAGTTTGAATCTCGTTTTTTAGGATGCGCCCAAGACTTTAGAACGTCACGGATCTTACCTGTAACATCATCAAGAACTTGATCAGTTATAGGGAGAGGCTCACCCCCTGAAAGTTTTTCAAGAAGATTATAAATATCGGGAACTACTGAATTTAATTTACTCATGTTTTTTTTCCTTCGATGAAAGGCAAAGCGCCTTCAGGGATTTCGTCCCAGAGATTAACTTGGAAACCGTAACGCTTTCCGCTAAGGATGTTAGAAACTCTATGAACTCTTGATGGGTTAAATAATACTACTCGATTAAAAACAGGTTTTATTCTTTCTACTTCTACGTTGTCGTCTTTACCGACTTCGTTTATTTCTAAATAACCCCCTTCGACTTCATGAGGATAACCGTAAAAGACTATACTTCTGTAGGGGTGAATAAGCTTACCGCTTTTCTCATACTCAAACTCATCTTTATCTTGATGCCAACCTAGAGAAAAGTGTGGGTCAGTTATATTTACCCAATACTCAAAGCACTTAGGTGTTGTACCATTGGCGCAGCCTGACCACAGTTCAAAAATTACTTTCTTCCATATGGTGTCTAGCTCTCCTGTACCATCCCACCAACGAGAAATAAGAGGTGGTTGTATTTCATCTAACTCTTCCCAGAGTTTTTTGTCTTGGAGCTTTAGCAAAAGGCTAGGACTACTACGTAAAAAGTTGTCTTGTACTTTCATTACTTTCCTCCACCTAAATAAGTTATAGCATTTTTAAGTACTGATACATCGTCATCAAAGCCTCCTAAAGCTCTGTTACATTTATGACATAACCAACCCCTGAACTTGCCTGTTTCGTGGCAATGATCTAGAACCCAAGAGCCGTTACGTGTATTGCCTGTTCCTTTAACCTGCTCCTCGTTCTTCTTGCAGATAGGGCAATGATAACCTTTAGGTGGCATACCGTGTATAGCTCTTAACTCTTTACGAACCTTCTGCATTTCGTTGTTACACTTACGACACTCAGCTCGTAAATAGTTTCCACCAGAAGCAAAATTAAAACTATCTAATGGTAAGAACTGTTTACATTTACTACACGTTTTTCCTTCTTCACAGCCAAGATCAGAATGTTCATGTGTTAAATCTAGTTCGGACTGATCCATTAGTGTGTCTCCGCCCAGTTAGCTCCTACATTATATTCGCCATCAAGAGGACAGTTTAGTTGTAACTCTGCGCCCGCTTTAATAATAGCTTTAATGCCAGCCTCACCTGTTGCAGCAGCATCTTCTTCATGACATTCTATCTGCCACTCATCGTGAACATTAGCAACAAACTTAGCTCTAAGGTTTTTATCTTTAAGGTCTTTATCAAGAAGCACCAAAGCTTTTTTCATGACAATAGCTCCTGCCCCTTGTAACAGAGTGTTGAGAGCTGCATGTTCAGAGCGAACAGTTAGCTTTCTACCATCTAAGCCTCGGACAAAACCGCTTTTTGCTTCTCTTTGTACTCTTCCTGTAAGAGTTTTAAATGATGGGAGATTATCAAAGAATGATTGTCTAAGTCGTTTACCTTCTTCTCTACCTCGGTTAGCCACTGAGCCAAGCTTTGCATCTCCTGCTCCGTATAATAAGGCATAGATGAAAGTCTTTGCCTGATTTCTTGATTCAAGTCCCGCAAGTTTTTGATTAGCGGTATGAATGTCTCCGTTAAGGATTTCATTTGTATAGTCCTCATCATTCAAGTAGTGTGCAAGCATTCTAAGCTCTAGCCCAGAAGCGTCTATACCAACAAGTTTATGGTTTTCTGGAACAGTCCAACAACTTCTACACTCTTTCCCATAAGGAGAATTAGTACTAGGGATCTGAGCCATATTAGGATGAGAGTGAGTCATACGACCTGTCACAGCCCCATTAGGATTTACGTAACCATGTACCCTACCATTGTCGGCTACTTCTTTTAACCAGCTATTTACCTGAGCTAAGCGTTTCTGCAACATAAGATACTTAGCAATAAGATGCGCTTCAGGAATGTTTTTTATTTTACTAAGAGTTCCTTCGTCAACAATAGCCTGACCAGTCGCCGTATATTTCTTAGGCTTCCAACCAAACTCTACTAAGTACTCGCCTATTTGTTTCCGTGAACCAAGATTAAACTCAGTGTAAGTGTCACGCCTAATAGGTTTTTTAGGATCTAGCTCTAATTTAAGTAGCTCATCTTCGCTAAGTCTTACCCCTTTACCGTCCTGATCTTTTGCCAGTTTTGACAGTGCGCCAGATTTAGTGAATTGAGCTTTAAGTATTTGAGTTGTTACTTTAGGTTTAAATGTTTCTTGTACTTCTTCTATAATCGCTGCTATCTTTTCTTCAAGATGAGCAGTTAGTAGAGTTGCTGCCTTTATGTCTAACATAAAACCGTTTTCACGCTGCTGGTCTATCAGTTTAGCAACGTCATGCTCAAGCTTAACAGACGCAGCAGTGAAACCTTTTGCTTCATGTTTCAATGAAGAGTAAACTCTTACATTTAATTT
>Ga0213866_10000548_pt1 | contig 29892 bp, 15 predicted proteins | sample PICome_11_FD_160079 | JGI IMG/M metagenome (GOLD analysis project Ga0213866, IMG submission 160079) | Coastal seawater microbial communities near Pivers Island, North Carolina, United States - PICO284 | ecosystem: Environmental > Aquatic > Marine > Coastal | place: USA: North Carolina... | reverse complement strand
CGGCCACCGGCGAAACAGTGGCGAGTTACAAATTCCGCCAGGAGACTTTCTCAGTCGCTTCCTCTTCCAAAGTCCCGGTCCGGACCATTTATTGGACGGGGAATGGGTTCTCGGCTCCGGCGGTGGAAATCCCTTCTGGGCGTATCACGGTGGTCAATCCAATCTATAATACCTTCGTCCCGCCCGGGGTCGCAAACGCTTACACTCCAGTGGGCGCCAATCCGGGGAATATGACAATGCCCGAGGAACACCGGACCTTGTGGTTTGATCAAGTGGGGACCTCCAAGACACTCAATGCTCACAACATTGAGGGTATTCTGATGGTCGAATATCTCGGGGTTGAGGTGGGCAATGGCGCTCGGGTCTTTCTCGGCGCGGATGTTGTTCAGATCAAAAGCGAACCTGAAGTTGTCACTGTCACGACCCCACTGGGCGATGAGCTAAAGCCGCGCGAGGGCGGTCCGGCCCCCGGGGACGAGTTTCTTAGACCCGCAGTCTCGATTACCGATTTGCAAGCCCGCCTCGGATCCTATCAGACGTCGGATGGAGTGGCCCATTATTTTGGGGAGAAGGAAAATCTTGATCCCGATCAGGTGCAGATTACCTGGATGGAGCAGACGGATGCCTCGATCTATTTCTTGACCGCTCCTGCTACTCCTAATCTCAGCATCCAGTGGCCGAAGCGCCGTTGCGCTTACCTTCTAAAGTGGCCAGATGGTCTAGCGGATTATGTCACAGTAAATGTTCAAGACACTGGCAATACCTTCGTCAACGCCATCCAGTTTGACCCCTCAACCTTACCCGAAAATAAGTTTCAGGATTGCGCTCCGAAAGTGGAAACCGAGGTAGATCCTGCTACCCAGCGCCTCTTGGTAGATTTCAGCCAGTCTGCTGATAAGACCAATCGAACGCTGCTGAAATTCGATTCCGATGATGGATTGTGGTATCAACGGCTCTACATTCAGGCAGACTCTTTGCTGGGCTCCCCGGCGGTTGCGGACCCTGACGGCTCGGGACCCCAGACGGGTAGCCCAGCCGTTTATACCATTAACGATACTGACGGTGATGGTATTTTGGATTCCACCCTCACCGCAACAGTTGGCACGCGTCTAAGCCCTCCTGCTGGCTGTGAGTTAGCTGGCTACATCTCCGGCGGCACCTGCTATTCTGCAGATGCTTATGCGAATCCCTTTGAGGTCGGCTTCTCCACTGCTGCGACCAAGGCCATCATCCCCGTGAACGCCATCCCCGGCGAGAATACCCTCAAGGTCTGGTGGTCAAAAAAGATCACGCCGCCTTCGCCCAAGCTTAAGCCTTTCTACGTGCCTTCCGTGGCTGCGATCTACACCGTGAGTTATCCGGCTAGTCCGCAGGAGCTCGTGATTGCTTCCGGCAAGGGCTTAGAGAATCCCGTCCTCACAGCTGAGCAAGCGGCGGGGAGTGTTTACGTTCAGAACGATAGTAACCTGATTGGTTATAATCCCAATGAGGAACATGCCCTGATGATTGGCGGGAATGTCTATGCACTTAGAGATGATCTGAATGATACCACCAACGCCAGTTATTCTTCTCAACCCTATGTTCTTATCGAATATAATGAGGCTCTGACTGGCCGCCCGGCAATGCGCGTGGCGAAGGTGATCCGCTCCAATGCGACCTATCCCCTTGAGTGGAACAAGGCTGCGGGGACTCCGGTTCAGGCACCCATGCCATTGCCTCTACTGCCCCTCCCGCTGATCGATGAGAACGATCCCTATTCTGTCAAGAACGTGGAAGTCGAGGGAGTGGTGGACCAAGCCTCTAACCCAAATGCTCCCACTGGGACTAACGTGCCGGTTGACTACGACAGCTTCACCTTCGTCGATCGAAAAGGGATGCACTGGCTTTACCGCGGACCGCACACTTTAGGCTCAGCTCCGACCTACGGGATGCGCTATTACTACAAGAGTCTTGCTGGTTTCTTTATCCCCAGCTTGCCTCTGGAGAGTCAACCTCCTGTAGGCACGGTCATGCCCTTCGTCGCTGCTGATACTAATGAGGACAAGGTGAGTGGTCTTGCCACAACTCTGACCTACTACCCAAAATGGCCGGATGATCCAATCTTCGGTGAGCAAGCGGCCACTTTGCCTGAGCTTCAGACCGCTCAGACCTTAACCTTACCCACGAGCGGCCTTCCTCAAGTGCGCGGACAGACCAGTGCTCAGGTAGGGTATCAGCAATCTATCGCTAATACTGTCGCCAACGGAGGCACGACGTTACCCAGTGTGGTCCTCAGTGATCCGACTCGTCGTAAGACCTATGCGCTAGGTGGGGCTGACGGATTCGAGACAATTCCTGCCAGTATACTGACCACCCAATCCTCTGGTCGCACCTACTTCCAAGGTTTGCCGCCCGAACTCCAGAACCGCTTCTATCTGGATCCAAATTTGGGAACTAGTGGAGCCCTCGTCCTGATCGGTGAGTTTGTTGACGTGCCTGCCGGGGAGGACTACCTTAATCTTAACGCCCTGTCTGAAGCGGAAGTAGGCCTCGTGAAGGACCTCTGCCCACTCTCAGACAGCTTTAATCGCTCAAAATGGGAAACAGCCATCGATTTTCTCGTCACTCAGATTGAAACCTTTAGCGAGAGCACCACCGTTCCTGGTTCATACGTGGTAGACGTGAGTAAGGATTCAAGATCCTTTGGTCCCTTGGGTCTTCCGAATATCGAGGATCCAGACACCGCAGTAGACAGTTATGCGCTCAGCTCTACCGGAGGAGGTAGCGGCTATGTGACGCTCGTGTTTGGCAACGGCGAAGCTTTCACGGATACCGGTGATCCTGTCGTCATGCAGATCATCAAAGTGAGTCCCACTCTTTACCCAGGGGATTTAAAGGTATTACTCAGCAGTAATCCCCTCGACGAACAAGTGACCTTGCGCCACAGCGGTGACTATGGCGCTAAGCCGGAGAACTTCGAGTTCGAGTGGCGTTATGGCTTCCCGTTGGGAGGTGTCCAACCGGCGCTTGACGGCATTAGTACTTCGATTGGTTCCGCCAATTGGATCAAACCGAATGGCACTCTAGGGAGTTCAATTCTCGTTGGGGGAACACCAGCCGCAGTGCTCAGTGATCCTGCCATCTTGATGGGGGACTGCTACTTCACGATGGCTTACCGTAAAAAGGCCACGGCGAGTGATCCTGCCGGAGATTGGTCGAACTGGACAACTCCGGTCCTAGTAGAGGGCTGGATCAAGCGGGTGTTGGCTAAGATTACCCCGTTCAACCAGCGCATGAGCGATCTCTCGAGCAGTGTCATTAACACCGATGTCTCAATGTTGACCCAGGCGGGGACTCGTTGGGATGGCGACATCGCCCTCAATTTAGACAATATCAACGAGGTTGGCTTGATCTCTATTTATGAGACCATCCTGAACCGTGGGAAAAGCTTCACGGTGGGCAATGGTATTGATTTTTCCACCACCAATGACGCGCTCTTGCTGGCCGCCGGTTATCTTAATGACCTCTATATGATCCTTGGTAACGAGGCCTACGCGGATGCCGCGAACCCAACCATCTCTATTGATGACCAAGCAACCGCTACCGAGGTGAACACGAGCCGATTTTCGTTCGAGGGCCAGGTGGCCAGTTCGCTGGATGAGGAATTAGCGCTGCTGCGCGGGCGCGATGACTTCACGAGCCCCGGCACTGCGGTGGCCCCGGCTCACAACCGCCTCTACTGGAATTACACTCGGGGGATTAATAGTGGCGAGGCGCTTTACGCCACCAACTATAACATCAAAGAAAAAACGGGTAGTCCCAGTGCCAACGGAATTCTTGATGCCGCTGATGCTCAGCGAATGTTCCCCCAGGGTCACGGTGATGCCTATGGTCACTACCTGACTGGGGTGACGAACTACTATAAACTCCTTACTCACCCCTACTTCACATGGACCCCGCGGGCCGAGGGCGTCACCGTGTTGGGACAGACCGTGCAAGTCGACTATATGGACGAGCGTAAATTTGCTGCGGCCGCCGCGAATGTCGCGACGACGGCTCAGCAAATCTTGGCCCTTGTCCATCGTAAATCTTATTCTGATGATAGGTCTGTTGGCTGGACCAACCTGCGTGATTCAGACACGAATCCTAATACCAATGAAACCCGGGATTGGGGGCTCGACGAGTGGACCAGCCGCAGTGCCCAAGGTAGTTACTATCATTGGGTGACTGGGAATTCGCTCTTGTTGGATGAGGATGACGCCCACAGCGGCGTTCAGAAAATTGACCGCTCCACCGTGCCAGAACTTGACCAACTGGTGATAGCGGGGGCCAGTTTCCAGACTACTTTGGACAATGCCAACGCCCACCTTAATCCGCTTGGATTGAGCCCCAATGCGATCGCATTCGATATCTCACCGAGCGAGCTCAATAACGGGAAATCTCACTATGAGCAAATCGAAGACCGCGCCCTCAGTGCGGTAATTAATGCCAAGGGAGCGTTTAACCAAGCCGCGAAGATGACACGCCTACTGCGCAGCCAATCTAACCAAACTTCGGCGCAGAATACCGCGATCGTCGATCAAGAAAATACCTATTCCAATCTTTTGATGGATATTTTTGGCCAACCGTATGCCGGTGATCTTGGTCCTGGTAAAACCTACAGTCAGGACTACAACGGTCCAGATCTGCTTAATTGGAGCATCATTGATCGTCCCTCCACCATTATGGTGGACACCACCAAGCAAGTGTCGATTACTCTGCGGGTGCCTACCGCGGCCCCCAGTTTTGGAGCGCTCAGTCTGGAGGAAATCCAAGCCAATTATGATGGCTCAAGTTCGATTCCCGTGACCGAGGAAAAGTCCTTCAATGTGTTGCCAAATCAGTATGCTCAATATGCGGACTTGGTGAGCCCGGGAGTCTCGCTTGGGTCTCGGCCACAGACAGGGACCCTCCAGCAGGCCCTGTTAGATGCCGAGAGCGCGCGCGCGGCGCTGACCGAGGCAAATTACAAACTACAGTCATTACAATCGTCCTTTGATCGTAAAGGTCAGCAGGTCTTAGGAATTTTGGAGGCGAACTTACAGAGTGTTGAAACCCAATCCCAGTTTTCAGCGAATATAGAGAAGGCATCGCTGGCTGCGGCAAACCTTCGCAGGGTGGCAGATGTCATGACGGCTGCTAAAGATGTTTCGGAACAGGCTGCCGATGCCTATGCCGAGGCCTTACCTAGAGTGGTTGGTCTAGCGAATGACGCAACTTCTGCGGCACGCGGAGGGCTCAAATTTGGGAGTGTCTCCTTGCAGTCCGTTTATACGGGAACAATCACTGCTAGTAACTTTTCGGCTGACTTGCTGGAGGGCGTGATTGGACAGTTAAGCCGATTTGAGACAGCGGATCTGGCGGCAATCGAATTTGATAAGGAAGAAGAGCAAACAGCTTACGAGTTCGATGTGCTGAGTAAAGATCTCCTCAGTGAGGTCTACCAGGTCAACGAGTTGATGAACCAGATGCTAGTGGCGGATCAACAGGTGAAAAATCAGCTGGCAGCAGGACTCACGGTGATGGCCGAACGTGAAAGCTTTCGCCAGCGGGCTGCCGCAGTGGTCAGTGGCTACCGCACGAACGATTTAACTTTCCGTACGTTTCGTAATGAGGCGCTGGAGCAATATCGTAGCCTGTTCGACCTCGCCAGTCGCTACACCTACCTGGCTGCCAAAAGTTACGATTACGAAACCGGATTGTTGGGGACGCCTGAAGGGCAGTCCGTCATTTCACGGATTGTGGCGGCACGTTCTGTGGGGGATTTGACTGGGGGTGTTCCGCAGGCCACCGCTAGCACCTTAGGCGATGCCGGCTTGGCTGGAACAATCGCGCAGATGAATTCGGACTTTTCGGTCGTGAAGGGACGTTTGGGAATCAATAACCCGGATCAATATGGGACGCTCTTCTCCTTGCGCAGCGAACTTTATCGGCTGAGTCATACGGCGGCAGATAGCGATGCCTGGCAGCAGGTATTGGAACAATCGATTCAGGCAAATGTGATGAGCGATCCGGATGCGGTGCGCTACTGCAACAACCTGGCGAAGCCGGATGGAAGCGCGGTTCCCGGAATCATTATTCCATTTTCTAGCACCATCCAGCACGCGAAAAATTTCTTCGGTCTCCCGATTGCCGCGGGCGACCACGCTTATTCACCCAGCAGCTACAGTACCAAGATTAGCAGTGCGGGTATCGTGCTCATGGACTATGTGGGCATGGACCCCTTTACCGACGGCATTCCTGGCGCAGGTGGCCCGAATCTCACGGATCCCAATTCACTCAGCGCGACGCCTTACATCTATCTCATTCCCTGTGGTGAGGACTCAATGCTGGCCCCTCCTCTCGGAGATACGAACACTCTTCGGAGCTGGACCGTGCACGACCAGGCGCTGCCGTTGCCTTTCAACCTGGGAGCCAGCGCGTTTAATACCACGCAGTTTTTCAATGCAGCTGGCACCCTGAGTGAAGAGCCTTGGATCCAGCGCAAACATCAAAGCTTCCGCCCAGTGAGTGACCCCGCTTTCTTCTACAGTAGCGTGCCGGGCGAATTTACCAATAGCCGTTTGGTGGGTCGCAGTGTCTGGAATAGTAAGTGGAAGATTGTCATCCCCGCCTACATGTTGCTCGATGATGAACAGGAAGGACTGACCCGCTTCGCCGCCTCGGTGAGCGATATTAAGTTATTTCTGCGCACTTATTCAAATTCTGGAAACTGATGCAGCGCGTCTTTTTTACGATCTGTTTCCCTGTATTGATCCTTGTGGGCTTGGGGGTGGCGTGGTTCGTCCAGCGCGCTCCCGCACCCACAGCACTCCCAGTAGAAATTCCCATTGTATGGGGGGACGGGCCCCCAGATTTGCTGAGCCACGATGCGGAGGAGATTTTCAAAAAGGCATTTTGGCGGCGTCCGTCTTCATTAGATAAGATTCAGCAGGCCGAGCGCCACGAATGGCGGGATGCCGATGGCCTCAAACGCTGGCAATGGTTTCTCGTAGTCAAAGCCTCGCCGGATTTGATCAAGTATTTGCGTGATGACAATGCCTTCGGGCTGGTGGCCACCTCTGATGCTCCGGAAGTGACTGAGGCACCGAGCTGGTTCCAATTTGAACTGAAGGAAGTCACGGTATTACAGTCACGTCACACCGGCATGCGCCTGATGTTCAGTAAATCTGATAACACCCTCTATGCCGCCGATTCCGGGCGCGGCTTCACCAATGGTGCGTCAGAACCTTCATCCACTATCCAAGGAGCCCAGCCTCCTGGCCGTATTCCAAGTTCTCCACCTTCAAAATTATGATTTTTAAAACACGTAATCTTTTTCTTGCCCAGCTGCTTGGCCTGTCTCTGTTGCTCGGGGCTTTCAATCTTTGTGCCGCAGTGCCTCAGGTGCTCAATCATCAGGGGCGTGTTTCGGTGGGTGGAAAGAACTTCGACGGCAGCGGACAGTTCAAATTCGCATTGGTTGACGGAGAGGGAACCACCAGTTTTTGGAGTAACGACGGAACGAGCAATGAGGGTGGGGAGCCAACTAATCCTGTCACTCTGGCGGTCACTAAAGGACTCTATTCGGTCTTGTTGGGCGATGACACGCTGGACAACATGACGGTGATCCCTGTGAGTGCGTTGGACAACGGCGGAGTTCGCCTACGCGTCTGGTTTAGTGATGGGAGCAACGGTTTTCAGCAATTTTCTCCGGACCAGCGGTTAGCCGCCACACCCTATGCAATTCAGGCGGTGGAGGCCACCGGTTTCTCAGGCTCGCTCGCGGGTGACGTGACCGGCACTCAGGGTGCAACCGCGATTTCGGCATCGACGGTTACGGGTAAGCTCTTGACGGGGTATGTCTCAAGTGCAGGAACGATCAGCTCCTCCGACTCGATTCTGAACGCTATCAACAAGCTCAACGGTAACGATGCTCTCAAGGCTCCGCTGGCATCGCCAACCTTCACCGGAACGGTAAGTGGAATTACGAAGTCAATGGTTGGTCTTGGAAACGTCGATAACACTGCGGATGTGGACAAGCCGGTTTCGACCGCGCAGCAAGAAGCCTTGGATCTAAGAGCGCCGCTGGCCTCGCCAACCTTTACGGGGACGGTAAGTGGAATCACGAAGTCGATGGTTGGCCTTGGTAATGTCGATAATACGGCGGATGCGGATAAGCCGATTTCGGATCTTACTCAGGCCGCGCTAGACGAAAAACAAGCAGCGGGGAATTATGTTACTTTAGTGGATGGGGTGATCCCGGTAAGCCAATTACCACTGACTTTGGATAATATTACTGCTGCACCAGCGCTTCCAGTAATCGCTTTTGGGAGAAATGATTTAGGGCAGACGACCGTTCCTAGTTTAGCCAATGTTGCTGAAATTGCGGCGAGAGAGAGTCACAGCCTTGTTCTCCTAAAAGATGGAACCGTCGTGACGTGGGGTAACGGTCCCTCAGTCCCAGCTGACTTAGAATCAGTAGCTGCGATTGCTGCAGGTAGTTCGCATGATCTCGGCGTAAAGAGTAACGGCACGGTTGTGGCATGGGGGGACAACACCTTTGGTCAAACTGCCGTTCCTTCTGGCATCACCACGGCCACCCAAGCGGCCGCGGGTGAGAAACACAGTCTCATCCTCTCGTCGGCCGGTGCGGTCACGGCATGGGGAAATAACAGTTTCGGCCAAACCACTGTTCCTGTCGCAGCCTCGACTAATGTCATCGCGATCGCTGCAGGTTATGATCACTCGCTGGCCTTGAAAGCTGATGGGACCGTGGTAGCCTGGGGCCGAAGTGATGCGGGCCAAATCAACGTGCCGTTTGGTTTGAGTAACGTCATAGCGATTGCCGCAGGGGCCTATCACAGTCTCGCAGTTAAGAGTGATGGTAAGGTTGTAGCTTGGGGCTGGAATAACGGCGGACAGAGCACGGTGCCCACTGACCTCAGCGGAGTAACGAAAGTCACCGGCGGCTATGCTTTCAGCGCTGCCCTAAAAGCTGATGGCACCCTGGTGGCCTGGGGTGATAACAGCTATGGCCAAATAACGATCCCGGCTACCGCAACCCAGGTTGCCCACATCGCGGCAGGGGACAACCATATGCTAGCACTGCGCGATGATCTCGTTTCGGCTCAGCTCGCTCGACTCGACCAGGATAACGTATTTACCGGCAAGGTCGGCATCGGTCGTATCCCTACGACCAATACTCTCGAAGTCGCGGGTAATGCGAGTAAAAGTATTGCCGGAAGTTGGCTATCCAACTCGGACCGACGAATTAAAACTGATGTTAAAGCAATTGCTGGAGGTTTGGAAAAGCTCGACAAGGTGCGCCTGGTGGATTTCCGCTACACTGACGATTATCTGGCAGCGCACCCTGAAATAGATGATAAGCGCTACCCCAATGTGATTGCGCAGGAATTTGCGGAAGTCTTCCCAGATCATGTCAAAGAGAGTGGGGAGTTCCTTGTCGATGGTTCACCAATCCTGCAGGTCGACACCTATCCGCTCACCATCTACTCGGCAGTTGCTGTGCAGGAATTGCATCGTGATAGCTTGGAGCTTCAGAAACAAAATGAGCTTTTAAGGCAACAGCTAAGGAATCAGGAAGATCGCTTGGATAAACTGGAGGCTTTGTTGGAAAGTCGCTGAATTGATGAGATTTTCTCAATCCATAATTGCTTTAACGCTGTTGTTACTCGGTCTCGTGCCGGGTTCATTAGCTCAGACTTATACCCTGTCGCCAGTGGCACTCGACTCCGGTGGGGGACGGGCTGCCAGTTTGAACTATGTCGCCGATCTCTCTAATATGGCGGGAGGTGTTGCCAGCTCGCAAAACTATACCGTGCGGAGTGGCTTTGCGGGGCAGCTATTTGATTTTGGCTTAATACCACGCCTCAATTTGCTGGCAGATGGCGGAGGGGAAACACTTGCCGGGCAATTAGAAAATCCGAGTAATGCGACCGGATTCACTCTGGTTGATCCGATCGCTGGCCTCAGCATCAGCAGTGACGGTCAATATAGCTTTGATCCAGCTGTTGAAAGTTATGATGGACTGAACGCCGGCCAAACCTATCAAGCCATTGGGAATTGGAAGGCTCTTGATGAAAATGACTTCGAGATAACTGGTGAAATCTTAATCACGGTAACTGGTGTCAATGATCGGCCAACAATTTCTGGGACACCAGTGAAAACAATCGCGAAGGACTCTGTGTATAGCTTTCAAGCCGTAGGTGATGATGTTGATGTAAACACGATACTGACCTACTCCATGACACAAGACGGCGATTTGCCCTCTTGGTTAAGCTTTGATTCCAATACTGGTTTTTTATCGGGTGTGCCGCTTCACAATGCTGCCGGGACAACAGTCAGTAACATCGTTATTACAGTATCTGACGGGTCACTCTCTGCATCGCTCAATGCATTTGACATCGCAGTGCTTAAGACGCAGACCTTGAATCTGAAAAAGGGTTGGAATTTGGTGTCATTCTATGTGGAGGCTGATGACATGTCGCCGGCGACTGTCTTTGCTCCCATTCAGGACAAACTGTTGCAGATTAGAAACCTAACTGACTATTACAACCCAAGCGGAATGGCCGTGTTTAACACCTTGTCAAGTCTGAGTGTGGAGGGAGGGTATTGGTTAAAGGTAAGCGAAGACGAGAGTTTGGAATTGGAGGGGGGTGTGCCAACAGGGGCATTGATTGACTTGAAGAACGGCTGGAACTTAGTTGGCTACCCTAGGTTAAGCGAAGGAGAAGTAGCTAGCGAGTTAGCAAGTCTTGGGAACACGGTTTTGCAGATAAAGAACGTGAGCCAGACTTATGACCCCAACGTTCCCTTTTTCTTGAACACGTTGTCGACGATGAAACCGGGTTTGGGTTACTGGCTAAAATTGAATGGCGATGGGGCCTGGAAATTAGGATCGGTGGAAGAGGCTAACGAGCCGAGTTTTGCGGCTGTTATGACCCGGCTAGATCATTTGCCGGCGGGAAATGAAAGACCGTTCTGGGGTGAAATGAGTGTATATCCGAATTCAGGAGCGACAGTTTTGGCGAAAGTATCCATCCAAGGAAAGCCGGTGGCCGAGGGCGGTGTTGTCGGGGCGTTTGTAGGAAGGGAACTCAGAGGGCTGCAAGATGTGGTTTTAGCCAACGAAATGAGTTATGTGACATTAAATATTAGCCTCAATGGGATGGAAGAGGTCAGCTATCGAGTGTGGAATCCGGATGACAATAACGAGTATCTCGTGAGCGGGGCCATGCCGCTAGAACCCGGCGGTATTTATGGAAACTCCAGAGTGGTGGAGCTGAACGCCGTGGAAGTTGTCGTCAAACGACTCGAAGTATTCAATATCACAAACGAGCCATTTGGGTTTAGTTTTAGAACCATAGTTGGCCGGAATTACCTCGTCGAGGCCACGGGTGATCTTCAGACATGGGAGGCAGTTAAACTTTTCCAAGGTAGTGGCAGCGAGATCCGATTCACAGCAAAACCAACATCCCGAGAAACATCCCAGTTTTTCAGGGTTTATGTGGAATAGCCATTCTCCTGCGTATGATCACTACTAAATTGATCATAGTTTTTCTAAAAAAGGTTTACTTAGGATCACCTATGATGCTCCGGGAAGATTGATTTTTTTGCGATATGCCACATGGATGATTTGAAAGCGATCTTTTAGACACCTATGCTGGCTTTGGGTCTGCCAGGAAAATTCAGAGTGCCTCAACTTTGAACTCACAAGAAATCGATTGCTTGGTTTCCGAATGAGTGAGATGCAGGCGATGGGTGCCCGGGGTGAGGGTCGCTTGTTCGCCGTTGATGTTGAGAGTGTCCGAGGTCCAGGTGACGCCCGAAAGGTTTGCTGCCAACTTGAGTTGGTCCGTAGTGCCCGGAATTTCTGGATCCAGATAGTAGGTTGCTCCGGGGAGCGGAGTTAGGAACTGCAGAATGAGAGTTGCGGGTGGACATGAGTCGGAGAGGGTGAAAGCATGTTCTTTGACATTGTCTTCCGACTGATACCATTCGGCATAGTCAAGCGAGAGGAGAGCTCGTTGATCGGAATGATAGTCTTGCTTTGATACTGGCAATGGCAGTCGTTCTTTGGGGCAGAGCTCAAGTTTGAGATAGGCGGTCCCTTTCTCCGAAGGAATGGAGAAGTGATGTCCTGTGCGTTCATCAACCTGGATGCGGGTGAGGGATGCTGGCTTTGAAGGGAAAGATGGCGGATGGCCCTGATGTAAAGCCAGCATGGTGCGGTGAAAGATGGGCCCGGCTCCGGTGACTCCGGAGATGCCCGCCATGGGTGTGTTGTCGAAGTTGCCAACCCAAACCCCGACAGTGAAGTCTGCCGTGAATCCAAGGCACCAGTTGTCGCGAAAATCTGATGAAGTTCCTGTTTTGACTGCGCAGGGGAAGGGAAGCCGGAGAAGCGAATCGTTTCCAAAAGCTGCCGAGCGGGCCTGGTTGTCGGAGAGGATGTCAGCGATCAAGAAACAAGTTTCACGAGTGAGCGGATAGGTGGAGCTGGCTTCAGTTCCGTGAATCAGAGACGGCGGGAGGTGCCTGCCGAGTCTGGCGAGAGTGGCGTAAGCATTGGTGAGGTAAAGAAGTGAGACCTCGGCATTGCCGATGGTAAGGCCAAGGCCGTATTCTGCAGCCTCGCGTGCAAGCTTCAGATCGAGTTCGTTGAGAAGCGCGTGAAGAGGTTCGGGGCCGCCGAGTTGGTTGAGCACCCGCATCGCTGAGACGTTGAGAGAGTTCCCGAGGGCGTGGCGGATTGAAACGGGGCCATGGTGGCGGCGATCGTAGTTTTTGGGAGCGTCGAGTCCTTCTTCGGTTTGATAATCGGTGGGGATGTCGGCGATGATGGTGCCAGGGTAGAGGCCTTGGTTTTGGAAGGCGAGCGCGTAGGTGAAAGGCTTGAGAGTGGAGCCAGCGGAGCGGAGGGCGAGAGCTCCATTGATCTGGCCGCTGTTGGAGCTATTGAAATCCGAGGACCCGTGAAAGGCGAGGACCTCTCCGGTTGCGTTTTCAATGACGATGACCGCGCCGTGATGCACATTTTTTTGATCGAGCTTCGAAAGTTCATCGTGGAGAATCTCGTGGGTTTCTCTTTGAAGTTCGCTTTCGATGCTGAGTCGTGCGCCCTCGCTGAAGTGACTTGTCAGGTGGGGAATCGGGTTTTGTGCTTCAGGATTGGCGAGTTGCAAGGGCTCGGACTTGGCGAGTTCAATAGCAGGCGGTGGGTAATCAAATTCGGAGCCCAGACGGTCGAGGATCCAGTTGCGACGTTCGAGGGCCGCTTGTGGGTTCCGGCGCGGGTTGAGCCGGGAGGGGGCCTGGGGAAGTCCGGCAAGGAGGGCTGACTCGGCAAGGGAGAGATCGGCGAGTGGTTTCTTGAAGAAGTATCGGGCCGCTTCGGCGCAGCCTTGCCGATGTGAGCCGTAGTCGAGCCGGTTCAGGTAGGCCGCCAGGATTTGGTCTTTGGTCCACTGTGTTTCAAGGCGACGCGCGAGCATCATTTCGGAAATCTTCTTACCCAGGGTTCGCTCTTCCCGGGGCGTGGAGATCTTAACCAATTGCTGGGTAATGGTGGAGGCTCCGGAAGTGACGCGGCTGCTACGGGTGTTTTCGTAGAAAGCCCGTAAGGAGGCGAGATAATCGATTCCGGGGTGTTCGAAGAAGCGTTTGTCTTCGGCGGCGAGGGTGGCTTTGACGAGGTGATCAGGGATCTCCTCCAGTGTGGCCGGTTGATGGCGAAAGTAGTCCTCGCGCGGGAAGTGTGTCAGTTCCCTACCGTGGCGGTCAAGGAGGATGCCGTGCGAGGCGGGCGGGTTTTTCAGTTTCTCTGGAAGCGGTCCGAGGAGGGGGATGACCGGGAGAAGTAAAAAAAGGGCGAGAAATCGCGGAGCTGACGGCGGAAGGATCATTTCATGTGGTTAAGCCAACCACCGAAAGCCGCGGAGAGTGCGTTGGCCCGCGTTATTTTTTCGGTGAGATGCTGTAAATCTTGTGATCGTGTGAAAGAATGAGGAGTTCGCCATCGGCATCTTCAACGAAGGCGGTGGGTCGGAACTTCGAGGCTTCGGGGCGTTTAAAAATTTCGGTATTCTCGGTTTTCTTTCCATCTTTGGTTTCGAGAGCCCAGATGGTTCCGAACCCCCAGTCGCCGTAGATGTATTTCCCCTGCAGTTGCGGCACGGCAGCTCCCCGGTAGTGAATTCCACCGGTGATCGAGATGCCATCTTCCCGGCCGTACTCATGAATCGGGGCGATGAATTGGACGTCTTTGGAAGGTTTGTCGGTGCGGGCATTTGCAGGGTGGGTGGCTTCATGAAAGGACCATCCGTAGTTCCCTCCCTTGGTGATGATATTGATCTCCTCCCAGGCATTTTGTCCGACGTCGGCCGCCCAAAGTTGATTGGTGTCGGGGTGGAAGCTGAGTCCCCAAGGGTTGCGCAATCCGAGGGCGAAGATCTCGGGATGATGCCCAGGCTTATCGAGGAAAGGATTGTTTGCCGGAAGTCCGTAAGGGCGGTTTCCTGCCCGTTTATTCACATCGATACGGAGAATTTTGCCGTTGTAGACGAAGGTGTTTTGCGAGAATTGCTGTGGGTCGTTGGACTTACCGCCATCGCCGATTGCGATGTAGAGGTAGCTGTCGGGGCCGAAGAGGATGTTGCCGGAGTTGTGGTTCCAGAAGGGTTGGGGAATTTCGAGAAGAACGCGTTCGGTGGAGAGATCTGCTTTGTTGGGATCGTCGGCAAAGGTTTGCATTTCACTGACGCGAGTGTGTTTGGGGTCCTGCAGTGAGTAGTAGATATAGAATTTACGATTGCTGGCGTAGTCGGGGTGAAAGGCGAGGCCGAGGAGTCCTTCTTCAAACTGCTGCTTGATAAGCGGTCGGTCAGTGACATCGAGGAAGGTGATCTCTTTATCCGAGTCACGGTCCCTTGGGAGGATGGTGATTTTTCCGAACTGCTGGACGAGGAAAAGTCGATCGGTTCCGTCGGGCGGAATGGCGAGGGCGACAGGAAGTTTGATCTCCTGATTCTTAAAGGTTTGGGTGATTTCGATCTCGGGAGCGGCTAACAGGAAGGACGCGGTGAGCAAAAACGCTGCAAGTGTTTTCATGATGGAAATGATGAACGCAGAATGACGAACGTCCAATATTGATTTTTGGGGAGTCTCTTCGCTCCTTCGGAATTGCTTGTTCAACTTTCGGGTTTCGTGTTGGTGGACACCGGAGGACAGTTCGCTCTACTTGACGCTGAGTGTTTGGGTTGCTCCGAGGGCGTAGCTGGAGGGGGCATACATTTCCTCGACCTTGGTGGAGGGGACGAAGGTTTCGCCATCGTGGGTCACACGGGCATGGTAATTCATGGTGATATTGGAGGACCGGCGCGGGTTGTCCACAAAGAATAGGACGCGATCGAGGCGTATTTCCTGATGCGAGATGCTCCAATGGTTTTTATCTTTGACGCGCCCCGCCTGGCTTCCGAAGTCGGAATTGACGGCCTGGAAAGACGAGGGGAGTGGGTCGTCAATGGCAAGGTAGCGCATCGATTTATCCGTAAGGGAAACCGTCAGGGTGACTTTGATGAGGTCTCCGATTTTCGGCTCCTGAAGCTTCTCGGTGGAGCCATCTGGTTTGACGCGCTCGTAGTTCCGAATGATCGAAAGGCCGTTTTTGGAAACAGGCTGGACTGGAGCGATCTTTGGCTTCGCTGCAATGGCGCTGTAAACGTAGGTCTTCTCGCTTGAGGAAGCGAGAAGCTTAAATCCGCCCTCGAGAGGAAGTTTGAGGGTGTGGGAAGGCTTGTCTTTTGGAATTACGATCTTTTTAGTGCCATCTGAAGTTTCGACCAAGAGCTCGATATCCTTTTTTGAGATTTCGTGGGCCTGGGCGTAGGCGCCCATGGCGAGGAGTGACCAAGCGTTGGCCCAAGTGGTGCGCCAGTGACCGCGTTGGGAGCGTTTTGCAAGAAGTTTGGAAAGGTTGTCTTCGCAGCCTTTGGAATTCGGCTTGATGGTGGACCAGGCGAGAAGGGACATGGCATCGGCGTTGCGATAGGCCATCCAGTAGCCGCTGTTGTTCCCGCCCTCTCCGTCCATGTCGAGGAGCTTTTCGGCTCCTTCCTGCTTGGCGGTGTGCATTGCGAGCGCGAGGAAAGCTCGGGCGGATTGCGGAATTTGATCGGCCTTTTCAAGCAGCTTGGAGTGGTAAGCGTTTTCTGCTTTGCCAAGTCGGGCGAGAACATAGAGCCCGCGGGCGTAGTTTTCGTAATCGTAGCCGGTCTTGATGCCGGAGAGTCCACGGAGGTTTGACGAGAGGTAGCCGGCGAGGCGGTCGAGTGAGGATTGGGGAATATCGGCTCCGGCTTCCTTGCAGAGAATCAAGCCAAGACCGGCATAGGATGAGGCCCAATTGGATGAGGAGCTGTTGCCACTCCAGTAGCCAATGCCACCATCGGAAGTCTGCATGCCGAGAAGACGGTCTGCTCCGGCCTGGATTGCTTTGTCGATTTGAGTAACGGATTGCCTTTGGAAGCCAGGCGCGAGGTGGCGAAGGTTTTTGGCCGCGATCCACGGGATGGTCGACGAGGTCGTTTGCTCGGCGCAACCATAAGGATAACGAAGGAGGTAGTCGATGGCGCCACCTGCTTCGAGGAGTCGGGAACGGGCAAATTCGACCTCCAGGTGACCACGGCCAGCGATGAGTTCCTCGGAGAATCCCTCAAGGAGGTTGAACTTCCTGGCGGGGTCGTTAAAGGTCACGAATTGGACTTCGCGGAGGAGAGGCATCGGGTAGCGAACCTCGAAGGTGGACTCGACGGAGTCCGAGAGGTTTTGCTTGAGCGCCGGTGGGAGGTCGCGTTTGGCGAGGGCCACGGGTTCGGCGGACCACTGCCATTTGGCGGAGCCGGTGTTGGCGAAGATGACTTCGAATTCGACGGTGGCCTGACCTTTGGCCGGGACGTCGATTTCAGTCATGAGGGTTTTGTTGGCGGTTGTGGTGGAGTCGAGCTTGAGTTCAACTTTCCAGGTGCCGGCGTTGTCGGTGGTATTCTGGAGGAGAGCCTTCGAGCGGATGCGATCGCCCTCATGGGCAAAGGCAGGAGGCGAGGGCTCAAGCATGAAGGGCTTGTTCACCACGGCTTCGCTGATGCCGTTTCCGAAGCGGGAGGATCCATGGGAGGCAACAGCAATGAGGCGATAGCGGGTGAGGGTGTCGGGTGCTTTAAAGCGGGCGGAGAAGGTTCCGTCGCTGCCGGTCACAAGAGCGGGCATCCAGGCGGCGGTTGGGTTGAAGTCGGAGCGTGATTTTTCCTCTTCTTCACCGCCGCCATCGGAGGCGGCGAAGGCATCAGCTTCACCTCCTCCAATGATGAATCCTTTGTTGCCAAACTCGCGGGCGTCGAGGGATTCCGGGATGAAGTTTGTCAGAGAGGTACCGTTTTTCAGGCTCATCAGGCGGGGCTGATGGAAAGTGGAGAGTGGATCGGGGTTGTCGTAACCCATGACGGCGAGCGTTCCTTCATCGACTGCGTAGAATGTGATTTCAGCGGCGGATACTGGCTTGCCTTTGTAGTCGGTCACGTTTCCTGAGACTTCGATGATATCGCCGGGCCGGGTCTCATTCTGAGTGGTGGCAAGGTCGATCGTGAGCCGGGATTTCGCAGGGTCGACGGTGAGTTCACAATATCCGAGGCGGAGTTGCGGCTCGGGGTCCTTGCGTTTGGAATCAGCGGATCCCTTGATGATGAGAACCGAGACGAAAGCGTTGGGCGCGTCATCTTCGTTGAGCGGAATTTCGATGACGGGATTTTCCAGGGTCATCTGCTTGCGGAACTTACGGGCAATATCCTTGTGCTCGACCGTGATGAGGGCTTCGCCCTCGATGGGAGAGAGGACGAGGATGCGGGCGGTTTCACCGGGTTGGTAGCGGCGCTTTTCAGGAACAAGCTTGATGCGCATCCCGGCTTCATAAGCCCAGGGGTATTCGTTGGTGCCATAGATCTGCCGGGTGATGACAGTTTTGATCGGGCGTCCGGAGGCGTCCTTTGAAGTCAGGGTCAAGAAGTGTTTTCCGGATTCGGTGGGAGTGAAAGGAAGATCGAGTTTGCCATTTGGCAGGGTGATTTCACGGGTGGTGACCGGGACGATCGAGGCTTCGTTTTTCACGATGATGCGACCGTTGGGCGCCTTGGACTTGATCTGCTTGTTGACCTCGCGCTCGACGGTGAGGGTCGCTGTTACGGGCTCGGTGTGAAGCTTTCCTTTTTGGGTGACGGCAACGACCTTGAAAGGGATCTCATTGCCGACTCTCGTGATCTGGTCCTGGCGGAGAATTCCGAGGTAGAAGTCGGAGGAGTGAAGGGTGGTGCTGGCATTGGTGGAGAGGGTTTGGCTGTTGGCGCCCATGACCTCGGTTTGCACAGTGGCACGTCGCGGGGTGGGGAACTTGAGCTCGGGGATTTCGAAATCCATGTCGAGTTTGCCGTTTTCACTGAGTTCTGTTTCACCATTTTCGGAGTGCCTGCCCTGGCGGTCGAGGTCGCCGCCGTCATCGGAGTAGCCAAAGTAGTGGTTCCAGTAGTTGGGGTCATAACCACGGTGGTTTCCGAAGAGGAAGTCACGATAGTCCGCAGGGTAGAATCCGGTGGGGTCGGTTCGGAGGAACCAACGCACCTTGCCTTTGGCGACGGGAGTGCCCTGGAAATATTTGGCGCTTAACGTGTATGCGAGTTCCTCGGTGAGAGAGGATTTGACTTCGAAGGTGTTGCGTTTGAATTCCTGAACGGAAAAGTAGTGTGAGAATGAAGCGGACTGCTTGGCGGCGCGCTTGGCCCAGTAGTCTTCAAGCTCCTCGGCGGCTTCAAGTTCGTCGGGCCAGGTGAGTTTGAAGTAGTATTTTCCGACAGTGGTATCTGGAAGAGTGTGAGTGAAGTCGAACGTGCCGGAGGTTGATAGGGTGAGATCTCTTTCAACAATGACCCGGCGCATGGGATCCATGAGGACAAGCTTGGGGTTGATCGACATGGGCAGGCGGAGCTCATCTTTCTTGAGCTTGCGAACGATGCCCTTGAGGTGGACGGTTTCGCCGGGACGATAGAGGCTGCGGTCGGTGAAGAGTTCGACGATGCGCTTGTCGGTAGGGGCAGATCCCCAATCGTAGTTGATGGGGAAGCGCCACATGGAGACGGTGGAGAGCGAATTATCGAAAGGAATGATAAGAAGGTCTCCTTTATAGCTTGCCCGCAGGAGTCGATGCTCTTCATTGCGGGTAAAGGAGGCGGTGCCATCTTCATCAGCGACGGCTTTTTCGAATGGCGCGGCGTCTTCGCCGAAAAGTGCAAATTCGACTCCGGGAAGGGCCTTTCCGGTTTCGCACGAGTAGGCGTAGAGGAAGGCGGAGTCGTCGGTGAGTTTCCAGGCCAGACCAATGTCGGTGAGTTGGACGAGGGACTGGACCACCTTGTTTTTGGCGTCCTTGAGGTCGGGATGTTCAGCAGTAGTTCCGGTGACCGAGACAAAGAAAGCTCCACCTATTTGGTTCTTGTGGAGATACTTGCTCCAATTAAGGGTGTGGGTGTGGGTGGTGTCGATATCGGCGTCGATCTCGATCACTTCGTCTGCGACGACCTTGCCGGTGATTAGCTCGAAGGGGATTGGAATGCGATTTTTGATGCGCTCGGAGTTCGGTCCGTCGCCAGTGTAGTGACGGTAACCGAGGGAAGTACGGATGAGGTCTTTCGGGCTGAGGCGCTTGATTCGGAGTCGTAGGGACCGGTTGTTGATCGACTGAATCTGGTAGGTCCGTGATCCCCGGGCAAGTTGGGCTTCGTCCTGACTGGGCAGGAGGATGTTCGGAGCCAGGCGGGTGAACCTGAGGTCCTGGACAATGGTCTTTTCGAGACGAAGACGATCCTCTGAGAAGAGAGAATTGGAAAGGGTTAAACGGTAATTATCCCGGCTACCAAAGTCTCCTTGAAGGGTGACGGTGGTGTGACGATAATCGAAGTGCGCTTCAAGTTTTTCGACCGGATTACCAAACTTGAGGTGCTTCAGGAATTCGGCCGGTTTGAGATTCCCGGGGAGCGGCTGGTTGAAGGTGATCCGAATGGTGCGCGGTTGGTCGGGAGCGGTGACAGGAACGATGAGCTTGGTGGTAAAGGGAACGACGTTGCCAAGTGCGTAGTGATTGATCTTATCGATGGAGGCGCTGCCGGCGGCATTGGGGAGGGAGGAGAGCCGGCGCAGTGACCAGAGTGTGCCAATCGGAAGCGGGGTGACCGGTTCGACGACGAGAGCGTGCTCGATGATCTCGGTTGGCCCGGGGACAGGATTGCCGTAGCGGCGATTCTTGTTGGTGAATCTTTCCTGCCACGATGGTTGGTAGTAATAGCGCCTGCGGAGGTCTCCCCAGGTGGCCTTTCGGGTGCGGGCAGCCACGATTTGCTCCTCTTGTTCCTCGGTCTTGGGGCTTACGAACTGGAAGAAGGCTGCGGTGTTGGTAGGGCTGACGTTGTCGTTGAACATCAGAATGCTTTTGCCGGTGCGGACGGAGCCATTGCGAAGAGAGCGGACGACTTGGAAGGGCTCGGATTGGGCTGCTTTGAATTTTTGAGCGGGAACCACGGTGCCATCGACTGCCTTAAGATCCCGGGAAAGGCTGAACTCGTAGTTCGTCGCCATCTTGGGGGCCTCCTGGGGTACGATGGTGGCAATGTTCTGCGCGCGCCAGATCAGTTTGGTCCTCCAGACCGGCTTAGTCGTCAGGATGGAGTTTTCGATGGTCTGGCCAACCGTATCCGGAGTGACCATGGCCTTCTCGAAGATGAGCTCGATCTTGGTTTTTGGCTCGATGACCTGATCGCCAAGTGAGAGGCGTGGGGCTCCGAGAAGAGGGAGGACAAGGGAGAGCAATAGTAACAGCAATTTCATGGGTCCGAACGTTTAACGATTCTATTACCTGAAAACGGGGAATTATTTTGGGGTTTAGGGCTCTTTTTACATGAGTTTTACACAGAAGGGGAGGATGAACGGTCGGGACCTAACAATTGATCTAACAATAAAAGAAAAACGACGTTCGAAAGAACGTCGTTTTTTGGGTGGCCTGGTTGTCTGGTGATCGTCTAAAGGAGACCCGCGATTACGAGACTGACGATGGCCATGACATTGATGAGAATATTCATGGATGGTCCGGAAGTATCTTTGAGGGGATCTCCCACGGTGTCACCTACGACACTGGCGGCATGTGTTTCGGACCCCTTGCCTCCGTTGTGGCCATCTTCGATGTGCTTCTTGGCGTTGTCCCAGGCGCCACCGGCGTTGGACATAAAAAGGGCCAGTAGAACGCAGCCGAGAAGGGCTCCGATCAGGCAGCCAGCGAGGGTTTTTGCTCCGGCTTGGGCTCCTTCGGCTCCAATGAAGTTGAATCCAAAGCCGACCACGATGGGTGTTCCGACGGCAAGTAGAGCCGGGCCGACCATGCTGCGGGTGGCTGCCTTGGTAGCGATGTCTATACAGCGGTCGCTGTCGGGCTCAACCGTTCCTACGAGGATGCCGGGTTCCTCCCGGAATTGTCGACGAATCTCCTCGATCATGCTTCCGGCTGCTTTGCCGACTGCGTTCATGGTCAACGATCCGTTGAAGAAGGGGACGGCACCGCCAATGAGAAGGCCCACAAAAAAGTAGCGGAGGGAATCGGGTGAGGCGAGGTCGAGACTAATGCCGGTCTTTTGGATGAAGGCGGTGATGAGGGCAAGGGCGGCAAGCCCGGCCGCTCCGATAGCAAATCCTTTGCCGATTGCGGCTGTGGTGTTGCCGACTACGTCGAGTGAGTCGGTGATTTCGCGGGTCTCGTCACCCATTTCAGCCATTTCGGCGATGCCACCGGCGTTGTCAGCGATTGGGCCATAGGCATCGATCGCCATGGTGATTCCGACCGTTCCGAGCATGCCGATAGCAGCAAGTCCGACCCCGTAAAGTTCGGCGCATTCGTATGCGCCGTAAAGCGTGGCGGCGATCGTGAGAATGGGGAGAACGACGGATTGGAGTCCGACGGAAAGTCCGCAAATGACGAGGGTGGCGACTCCGGTTTCACCTTGGGTGGCAATGGTGCGGATCGGCTTGCCCCCGGTGTAGTGCTCCGTGATAAGTCCAATGAGGACTCCGCCGACCGCTCCGCAAAGAACAGCCGTGGCGAGATTGGAGCTTAGATTAAAAAAGGAAGTGATCCCGTAGGAGGCCATGATGAAAAGGGCTGCAGCCCCGATGGTTCCGATACGGAGGGATTTGGCAGGATCCTTGTTGGCGAAGAGGCTGACCATGAGGATCCCGAGGACCGAACAGACGATACCGACGGTGGTGAGAATGAGAGGTAGTTGGAGAAGGAGAGTCTCACTGGCACCAACCGTGGCAGCGTAGCCAACACCGGCAGCTGCGGAAGCCGAAGCAATAGCGATGGTGGCGATTTGGGCTCCGCAGTAGGATTCGAAAATGTCCGATCCCATCCCGGCGACGTCGCCCACGTTGTCGCCGACATTGTCTGCGATGACACCTGGGTTGCGGGGGTCGTCCTCCGGAATCCCCGCTTCAACCTTACCCACGAGATCGGTTCCAACGTCTGCAGCCTTGGTGAAAATCCCTCCACCGACACGATAGAAGAGAGCGACTAGGGAAGCTCCCATCGCGAAGCCTTCGAGAATCTCCGGGAGGTATTTGTTTTCAGCGTAGATGGCGAAAAGAGTCCCAAGTCCGAGAAGTCCCATGGCCGCGACAGTCAGGCCCATGACCGCTCCTCCAGAGAAGGCAATTTTGAGTGCGAGGGCGGCTCCGGTTTCGTTGGCTGCAATGCAGGTGCGAACATTTGCGAGAGTGGCTGTTTTCATACCGACGTATCCGGCCGCCGAGGAGGCAAGGCAGCCCATGAAGAATGCGACTGATTGGGGGCCGCGATACTCGGGTTTCTGGAAGAGGAAAAGAGCGGCTCCGAGGGCGATGGCAAAAAGCGCAATGAGCTTGAACTCGCGGGTCATAAAAACCATCGCCCCTTTTTGAATCTGAACCGAGATTTTTTCCGCTTTTCCGCCTCCAGCGCTTTGCTTCTTGATCGAGAGGAAGATGGCCGCCGCAAGAGCGAGGCCAATGAAACCAAAGATTGGAGTGAGAATAGCTGGCATTTGTTTGTTTAGCAGGAAAAGGCGGACCTTGGTGATCTCTGCCCGATTGAGCAAATAAATTCCGGCAGTAATCGTGAACTTGTTAAATTTGTCATTCAGATTTATTTGTGTTGCAGATAGAGTAGATTATTCTGTTGTGCTGTCCCCCCTCCCGATTTGCAGAAATGCTCGCAGTCGCCCGAGGTGTCAAAAAATTGCTATCTATAGCCAGGAAGGCTTCGAAGAACCCCATTGATGAGAATAGCGCACATATTATCGATGATGGTTTTAGTTGGGATGGCGGTGAAGATTGCAAGCGCCCAATTTCTATTGAATTGTAATTTCAATCAGGCGGGTGAAGGAGCGGCAACCGCAGCGGCCCCCATCACAGATACGGCTTTGGAAAATGAGACCGGATATCAGTCTTATCATATTAATCACGAGAGTAAGGCACACGCCAATCCTGCCACGGCTGGGATGAGATCCGATTCAAAGGCGTAATCGCTTTTTGCCACTGTGAATTTCGAAGATCGAGAGCATGCCGAGATGACTCTTCCCAGAGTAGATTCGCCCTACTGGAGTTTCGCCGAGAAGGTTCTGGGCGAGGGCGAATACTTTGTGATGGGCAACAACCGGGATAACTCGAAGGACTCGCGAATCTTCGGAGTGGTGGAGCGTGAAAAGATTGTGGGAGAGGTAACCCGGGTGTGATGTCCTTTAACAAGCCGGATAAATTCCAGCCGCGCTGGGGTCGGTTTTTCATGCGACCGAGATAGCTGGCGACCCTAACGGATCCCCTTGTATTCTTCGTCCCTGGCTGGCTGGGTAAGCCAGTAGTCGTGAGTGTATAGTTTGCGGTTATAGCCCTGCCAGTAGGGGGCTTCCTGCCAGTGGGGGGTGTCTTCGAGAGACTCCTGCCACCTGTTAAGTTTCAGCCAAAGGTCGGCCACTTTTTCCGGCATCTTTTGATAGAGGTTGTCTTGTTCGGAAATATCGTCTGCCAGATTGTAGAGAGCGGGCGGAGTATGAACGTTGACGAGAAGCTTCCAGTCGCCCTCGCGGATGGCGGCTCCCCGCATCGTCATGCGCCAGAACAGGACTTCGTGAGGAGGCTTTGCATTCTGGTTGCGGAGATGCGGAAGGAGGTTTTTTCCATCGGTTACGGTCTGCCACTTTTTGCCAACTTTGATTCTGTGGGGAAGTTTCGGTGTCCCTGCGGCAGCGATGAAAGTTGGCAGGAGGTCGAGTGAAGAAAAAGGGTGTTTGAAAGTCGCTTGCGAGGGAAGTCCCTTGGGCCAGTGAAAGATAAAGGGGACCCGAATTCCGCCCTCGAGAAATGATCCCTTCATACCGTTTAGGGGAGCATTACAAGCGTGTGAGGCGGTGACGCTGCCACCGTTGTCCGAGTAAAAAACGATGAGGGTATTCTCGAGTTGATCGGTTTTTTCAAGATGGGCGAGGATCCTTCCGATGTTGACATCCATGCACCATTGCATGGCGGCGTAAATTTGGCGGCGTTTGCCTTTTAAGTGAGCAAATTTGGCGAGGTCTTCCTCCTTGGCCTGCATGGGCGTGTGAGGCGTATTGTAAGAGATGAAGCAGAAGAAGGGTTGCTCGGATAGAGTCATTTGGCCGATTGCCTCGTGGGTAAACCAATCGGTCAGGTAGGGGTGGTCGATTTTTGTGACCGGATCCTCATTTCTGAAGAGCTTGTTGTTCTCGGCCTTGGGAAAGTAGTGGTGGCTACCACCGTGCATTCCGAAAAAATAGTCGAACCCACGGGCATTCGGCAGCATACCGGGAACCGAGTCGCCGACGTGCCATTTCCCAATGATCGAAGTCCGGTATCCGGCTTTTTTGAGGTGGTCGGCAATGGTCTTTTGTTCCACCGGAATTCCCAGACGCTCGGGTAGGGTTGGAAAGGCTTTGTTGAGATTGTGCTCAAATCCAAAACGTTGGGGATGGCGACCGGTCAGGAGTCCGGCGCGCGAGGGGGCGCAGACGTTTGCGCAAACGTAGCCGTCGGTGCAGCGAATCCCGGCAGCGGCAAGCTTATCGAGAACCGGCGTTTCAATCTGCAGAGATCCGTAACAGCCGAGGTCTCCGTAGCCCATGTCATCCGCGAGGATCATCAGAATGTTGGGTTGATCGGCTTTTAATGGAATGATTCCAAGGAGAAGGAGGAAAACGCGCATGTGGTAAGATGATGGATCTTGAGGTGACTGGCAATACAGCACTGCCTTTTAAAAACTCCCAATTGCCGGAGCGGTTGGGAGGAAAGTGAGTTTAGGGAAAGAACACTCCGGCTAGGAATATTCCTGACTCATTTTAAGCAGCGCGTCCTTGAGGGCGAGACGTTTGAACTTTTGCTTATGGCTATAATTGTCGGATTGCGTTTCGATATTCTCCTCGATACGAGGAACCTCCTCGTCGGTTGCGTGATGCTCTTCGAAAAGTATCGTGGAGTGGGCGTTGTTCATTTTGAGCTCGTGGATGGCTTCTTTTTGCTTGGGGAGTTCGTGGAAGAGGTCGTGTTTTTCGATGGGCATATTATTTGTTTTGTTTGTTTGCCGCCAAGGTAATGAAATAACGGATGAAGATGCTGTGAATCTCCCTTGCTTTACTCCGCAAGAATTGCCGATTCACTCAAATCGCCACCGGGGAGGCCTCCACAATCATTGGTCGCGGAAATGAGTCGCAAGGTTCCGTTGGCCACATCCAGATCCAGCTTCCAGAAGAAACGATCTGGAACGTTGGGGGTCAGATTGCGGGAGAACAAGGATCGTCGGGTGTTCCGGTCTCAAACGCGTCGACGCCCCGGATTGGGCCCTAAAAAAGAGCGACGTCTTGCCGCTGTTCCGTTGGCGAAATGATTCGGGAGAGCTAGTCCTGCTGGTCTGCAGTTTCTTTAATATCGGTGAGGGCTTCGATGAAGTCTCCCAAGATTTCGGCTGGAACCATGATGGTGTCGCGGTTTCCGCTCACATCCTCGGTGATTTTGACCACGCGGCCTCTGGCATTTTCTTTGAGGTCGAGAAAGAAGATCTTGCGGTCAGCGAGGATCTTTTCGGTATGGAGCACTTCCTGATTCATGGCCATTTCGAAGGGAGATTTCACATGAGTCCGTGCAAAGTCAACGTGAAATTTAATCAGAGAAATTGCGAAAACCCGCAAAAGAGTCGCGAGTTTTCGGAGGGGAGGTCGGGCGCTGGATCGCCGTGATCCAGAAAACGGGCACAGGTGGCGAAAAATTGATTCTTGTTTTTGACTCTTCGGATTTGGTGCTCGAAGTCCGCATCGAATCCTTGGCTGATGTAGACTAGGTATTTTTTCATCTTCTGCACGTGCCGGTCTTCCACAAATTCAGGGATCTCCCTGGCGGTCTCATCGTAGAGTTTCGTGATGTATTCGAGAATCATGCGCCTGGTCACTTGTGGGATTTCGCGGCCTGATGTTGCGCAGCGAAGCTGTTCGAAAATCCACGGGTTTCGAATCGCGCCCCGCCCGATCATGAGTCCGGCGGCTTCGGTCGATTTGAGATAGGCGAGTCCTGTCTGGCAGTTGACGACATTTCCATTGGCAACGACCGGGCAGCCGAGGCTGCGAACCGCATGGGCGACATGATCGTCGTGGACGGGTGTTTGATATCGTTCCTTGACGGTCCGTCCGTGGATGGTGAGGAGATCAATGTCGTGGCTGTTGAAGATTTTAAGGAGTTGATCGAATTCCTCCTCAGATTCGAAACCTACCCGGGTTTTGACGGTCAAAGGTGTTTCGCTGCAGGCTTCCCGAAGTCGGCCCAGAATTTCGTGAACTTGATTCGGGTGACGAAGGAGTCCGCCACCGGCATTCTTGCGATAGACAACAGGGGCAGGGCAACCCAGGTTGAGGTCGATTCCGGCGATGGGATGATTTTTGAGGTCGCGGGCGGTTCGGGCCAATTCGGAGGCATCCTGACCGATCATTTGAGCGATGATGGGCTTTCCCGTCGGGTTTTCCGTGATTGATCGTAGAATGTAGGGATCAAGGCGTGAGTGAATGTGCACGCGGAAATACTCCGTGACATAGAGATCAGCCCCGCCGAAGGAAGCAATGGTCCGCAGGAACGGAAGATCCGTCACGTCCTGCATGGGCGCGAGAAAAAGAGCGGGACGGCGGCTGGGGAGCACAATGGCAGGAGCTAGACGAGAACTGGAACACCTTCCGGCTTCAGGGAATCGGCAGGCGGGCCCTCAAAGTTGTCGAGGATGAATTTGCTCCATTGGTCGCGGGTGGCTTTGGAGAGTAGTTTTTGATTTTCCTCAATGCACGAGTCGCAGATCAAGACAGGGTAGGGGTCATAAACCATGTAGTCTCCAAACCCGAGGCACTCGGTGGTGAAGTTTTGGATTTCCGAGGCAGGCGTGCCGCAGTGGGCGCACTCGGAGATCCATTTCTTGTAATCCTGGCTTTCAGCGAAGCGTTCGCTGCGTTTTTGGAGGATGGAATTGTTTTCGGCCATCTCGCGCAGGCGTTTCCTGGACTCCTCCGAGAAGGATTCCATCGTTTCTTCCTTGCAGGTTTGGCAGATCGCGAATTCGAAAACGCATTCGGGACCGCGGAAAGCTTTGTTGATAATATAAGGCTCATCAAGGTCATCGAACCGCCGCTCGCAGGTGAGGCAGGTCTCGAAAGGACCATCGTGCTCAAGCGAATGAAAGTTAGGAGGAATCTCACTCATGCCCAAGAATGCCCGGAGGGCGTTACAAATCCAACGTTATTTGGAACAGATTCCGGTGAGCAATTCGGACTATGGTCATCACTCGCTGGTCGTTCGTGATTAGGATTGATTAAGCTCTCTGAAGCGAAAGACTAGTCGCACGCGAGTCGTAGCAAACTTATAGATAATATCATGGACAACGAACCCAACTCACTGGAAGAGATTGCAAACGAAGAGGTCGAAAAAGGCAGCGCCTATGGCTTGGTTTTCCTGACACTCTTCGTCCTCGCCATTATTGGTGGTCTGATCTACCTGCCATTCTACGCAGAGCAGGACACGATGCAGGAACTGTTCAACCCGCCGGAGGTTGTAGAAACGGGTGATGCCCCTGCAGAGAATGCGGAGCCCGCGAATGAGTGGGAGCAGCCGTGGTGGATTCCCAATGTGGGGGAATATCACCCTCTGATTTTGCACCTGCCGATTGGAATCATTTTTCTCACGCTAGTGATGGAAGTCTGCGGTTGGTTCTCCTTCGGGAAATACCGCCCAAGAACTGCAGTGGGATTGTTTTTGGGCTTTGTGACAGGTGCTTTTGCCTGCGTGACAGGATTGTTTGATCTTAATGCAGAGGGCTGGAAAGCCGAGGCTTGGGACGACGACATGTTCAAGCACATGTGGGTCGGGATTGGCTTTGTGGGAGTGCTGGGCCTGGCCTTTCTTGCCAAAATCTGGGGGAACCGGACTGGTTCGCGCGGCCTGGTCTATGGGGTTCTCCTTCTCATTTCAGGCGGTGCCATGGGCTATGGCGCTCACTTCGGCGGCCTGGCCACCCACAGTTCTGATCCTGTCAAAAACACTTGGGATGGCCTCATTGAGAATGTCGATTTTTTCAAACAATTTGCCAAAAAAGGAGCCGACGATGAAAATGATCCGGGCAATGGGACGGAGCCGCCGGTCAAAAAACTGCCCAAAGACCGTCTTGCGTTTGCCGAGGTCGTCTACCCGATCATGGATAACAAGTGCCTTGACTGTCACTCGGAGGAAGCGGGCAAGAGCAAGGGCGGTCTTTACATGGACACCTACGAGAATCTCTTGATTGGCGGAGACAGTCAGGACGGCGATGAATACCGCACTCTCGTTCCAGGAGACTCCAAGAATAGTTATATGATCGAGGTGATGACGCTTCCGAAGGATGACGACATGCACATGCCGCCGCCCAAGAAGAAGCAGATGGAAGACTTTGAGATTAAGCTTCTCACCTGGTGGGTCGACAATATTCCACCCAGCGAAACGCTTGAGGACAAGACTCTTGAGGAGATGGGTGCACCGCCTGAAATTCTCGAGGCGGCCGCCATGATGGTGAGTCCGGAAGAGCGCAAGGCCATGGAGGAAGCTGCCGAGGCTGCCAAGGCGAAAATCGAGCAGGAGAAAATTGCTAAGCGGGAAGCTCTCCAGAACGCTATCGATGCGCTAAAGCAGGATCCGGCCTTCAAAACTTCCCTGAACTATGCGTCTCAGGATTCCACCGATCTTGAATTTACCGCCGTGAGCCTGCGAGGAAAGTTGGATGATGCGACTTTTCTTAAGCTCGCACCGGTTTCGACTGCTCTTACGAGCGTCAAACTGGGATCGACTTCGATCACCGAAGAAACGGTCGCGGCGGAGTTGCCCAAAATGAAGAATCTTAAGAAGCTCGATCTCAGTCAGACTCAGATCGGTGACGCGGCTCTTGATGCGGTAGCCCAACTTGAGGGCCTGGAGTGGCTGAACCTTTATGGGACACAGGTGACGGATGCCGGTCTGATGAAGCTGAAAGGGTTGGGGAACTTAAAGAAGATTTACCTTTGGCAGTCCAAGGCAACACCCGAGGGTGCAGAAGCTTTGAAAGCCGAGCTTCCAGGCGTGGAGGTCGTTTTTGGCGTGAACTAGACTCTAAATCTCGCAAAATCGAAAGGCCGGGTTTCGTCAGGATCACGGCCTTTTTTTATTTCCTCTCCTCAAGTTTGTGATTTTCACGAGCTTGTGACTTCG
>Ga0213866_10000547_pt1 | contig 29904 bp, 31 predicted proteins | sample PICome_11_FD_160079 | JGI IMG/M metagenome (GOLD analysis project Ga0213866, IMG submission 160079) | Coastal seawater microbial communities near Pivers Island, North Carolina, United States - PICO284 | ecosystem: Environmental > Aquatic > Marine > Coastal | place: USA: North Carolina... | reverse complement strand
GAACACGCTGTGGTGCGGACACCGGCGGTGCAATAGAGATCCTTGATGCCGAGGGGCGCGCCCTCCAGCCGGCCCGCCTGTCCAGCCGCCCGGCGCTTGTCGGAGGCCTCAGCCATGGCGCGGGCCTTGTCGGGTGTTTCCAGAACGTAGGCATTCAGCGCCCCGTTCGACGCCTCAATCTCGGCGATGAAGGCGTCGGTCAGCTCAAGGCTGGAAAAAGCCCCGGTCTCCAGCCCTTCTAAAGCGCCTGCCAAGGTGAGGTCTGTCAACTCGCCCATAAGGTCTCCTTGCCCTGCGATGGGCCATCTTCCAAAACGTCTTCCTAGTGTGCCTCGGGCCAGAAACGCAAGATCTAAGACGCCGCATGAGCGTCGTTTTTGTCCCCTGCCTGTGTTATCCTCAGCCGGCCCGAGATTCCTGAGAGGAGACCCACATGTCATTCATCCGCGCGCTCAGCGCTGCTCTTGCAGTCAGTCTCGCCAGCTGTTCGTCCTCCCCACCGACAGGCCCGGCGCCCGTGGACCTGTCCGACCCCAGGATCGGGGAGGAGGTGCGTCGGGTCTGTTTCGCATCGGGTCTAACCGGATTTCAGACCGCCACACCCCACAGTGTGATCCTGTCGCGGGGCACGCAGGACTATCTTGTCACCACGCGGACCCGATGCCGCGATCTTGATCATGCCGGGTCCGTGGCCTTCGACAGCCGCAGCAGCTGCCTCAGTCGGGGCGACAGGCTGATCGCCTTTGACTCCGCCTTTGGCCCCCATACAGGGCCCGCGCCCCTACCCTGTTATATCGATCAGATCTTCGTCTGGGACGGGGCGGCTGGAGACGACACGGTGACCGATCCGGGCGCACCAGACGACCCGCCGACCGATTAGAGATGTGTCTATTCCACAGCCTTGGGAACGATAAAGAACCCGTCTTCTGTTCTGGGCGCATTGGACAGGATTTCGGACTGGATCGACCCGTCCGTGACCACATCCTCGCGCATGGGCAGAGTCGTGTCGACAACCGACGTCATGGGCCCCACACCGTCAATATCGACCTCATTCAGCTGTTCGATCCAGCTCAGGATGCCAGAGACTTCCCCGGCCAGCTGATCAAGCGCCTCCTCCTCGACCGCGATACGGCTCAGACGGGCAATCTTTCGAACATCATCTCTGCTGACACTCATCTTCGTCTCCATTTGACGTGGGCACGGATAGGCGGCACTGAGCCATATGTCCAGATACAGATATGATGGCCCTCGTTAACTTACAGTCCCTTCCCGACCGCGGTGTCCTGATCGGTCTTGACCCCGGCGCCCGCCGCCTGGGCCTTGCGGTTTGTGATTCCCTCAGATTGATTGCGACGCCCCTGGCCATCCTCAAACGCGGCCGTCGCCTCGCCCCGAGCCTCGCCGCGCTCTTCGCCCTCATCGACGAGCGCGGTGCCGTGGGTCTGGTCTGCGGCCTTCCGCTCAACATGGACGGGTCCGAGGGGCCCCGGTCGCAGGCCGCCAGAGCTCTGGTCCACAACATATTGGAATACCGAGACATTCCAATCGCTTTTCAGGACGAGCGGCTGTCGAGTGCCGAGGCCGAGCGGGTCATGATCGATGCAGATCTCAGCCGCGCCAGACGGGCCGAGAGCCTCGATTCATCCTCCGCCGCAATCATTTTGCAGACGGCGCTGGATCGACTGGTTAATATATCCAAGCGGGACGCTAGCCAGTCCACATCTTGACGTCGCGCCGCGTGCAGGCTTCACAGCGCTGGCAAAAAGGAGACAGGTATGGAGATCTGGTACGCGGCCGCAATGTTGGTCGGATATCTGTTCGGATCTGTGCCATTCGGCCTGCTGTTGACCCGCCTGTTCGGTCTGGGGGACATTCGTACCATTGGCAGTGGCAATATCGGGGCGACCAACGTCCTGCGGACCGGCCGCAAAGACCTGGCTCTGGCCACTCTTCTGCTGGATGGCTTCAAGGCCGGGATCGCCTTCCTGTTGGTGGCCGGTGCCAGTCAAAGCCGGGAGTTCGGCCTGATTGCCGGCGCCTTCGCCTTTCTGGGTCACTGTTATCCTGTCTGGCTGGCCTTCAAGGGCGGCAAAGGTGTCGCCACCTATGTCGGCCTTCTCGTTTTTGCATCGCCCAAGGGTCTGTTGGTTGGGGCGCCGATCTGGCTGACCGTGTTTGCGGTCACCAGGATTTCATCTCTGGCGGCATTGGCTGCGGCCTTTTTCGTTCCAGTCGGCGCCTTCTTGCTCGGAGAAACCCAGTTCGCTTGCTGGGTCCTGCTGGCGCTGAGCGGACTCGTCTTCTGGACCCACCGGTCCAACATCAAGCGCCTTCTCAGGGGGGAGGAACCGCGCTTCAGCAAGAAAAGCTGAGTGCTATGACAGATGAAACTTTCAGCCAGCGGGAACGTCTCAGCTGGCTCCGACTGGCCCGGACCCCACGAATCGGGCCGATCACCTTCGACCAGCTCATGCAGCGGTTCGGAAGCGCGGAGGCCGCGCTTGAGGCGTTGCCCTCCCTGCCCCGTTCTGGGCGCCATTTACAGATTCCCACCCAGGCCGAAGCCGAGGACGAGCTTTCGAAAATCGAGCGCCTGGGCGCAAAACTGGTTTGTGCCGGAGAGGCGGCCTATCCCGCACTCCTCGCCCAGCTCACGCCGCCACCACCGGTTCTCACCCTGAAAGGGCACATCACGCTGAGTCAGCGACCCAGCATTGCCATCGTCGGAGCCCGCAACGCATCGGCGGCCGGGCTTCGCCTTGCCAGAGACATGGCAGCCATTCTGGGGGCGGCCGACTTCACGATCGTGTCCGGCCTTGCAAGGGGGATCGACAAGGCGGCCCATCTTGCCAGCCTCGAGAGCGGGACGGTTGCCGTCCTCGCCGGGGGTCTGGATCATGTATACCCCCCACAGAATGCCGATCTCTACCACGAGATTGGGGAACGGGGCCTGCTGGTGTCGGAGAACCCAATCGGCATGATGGCCCAGGCGCGCGATTTCCCGCGACGAAACCGGATTGTAACAGGGCTGGCCTACGGCGTTGTTATCGTAGAGGCCGCCGAGAGGTCAGGGTCACTGATCTCCGCCCGTTTTGCTGGCGAACAGGGCCGCGAGGTGATGGCGGTTCCCGGGTCACCTCTCGATCCGCGGGCCGCCGGCAATAACCACCTCATCCGGGAGGGCGCGACCCTGGTGCGCAAAGCTGAGGACGTTCTGGAAGTCCTTCGTCATATCAGGGCTCCTGGGCTCGAAGCGCCTGAGCCGCGTTATGTCCGTGCAGCCGGAACCGAGGGTCCCATTCCGGATCGTCAGCTTGAAGCCGTCCGTCAGGTTCTCAGTCCAACCCCCATGCCCCTTGACGACATCGCCAGAGCCGCCGAACTCGGCGCCGCCCGATGTGCTGCCATCCTTATGGAACTGGAACTGGCCGGCATCGCCCAGACCTTCGCCGGCGGGAGTGCCTCATTGGTCGTCCCGGCGCCGTAAGCCGATCGGCTGCGCTTTTCGCTCCGGGAGTGGATGCCGGCGCTGGACGGCTGAGCCGACACTGCTTAATCGTCTACCCCATGTTAGTGGAGCGGCTTATGCGGTATTGGACCCTGATGGTGTGGCTGATCGCTTTGGCTGGCCTGCCATCTGCGGCACATGCGCAAGAAAATCCAGCCTCCTTGGCGCTGGAAAATCAGGTCATTTTAACCGCGGACTCCATCGATGTCGATGAAGCGGAAAATACCGTCACCGCCACCGGAAATGTAGAAGCTGTCTATAATGGCCGGATCATGCGGGCCGACAGGCTGGTCTATGACCGAGACACCGAAAAGGTTCGCGCCACGGGGCAGATCATCATCCTCGATCCGGACGGAACCCAACGCTTCGCGGATGAAATCGAGACCGATGCAAACCTGTCCGACGGTTATGCTGTTGGTTTCTCGACGCGCATGCCGAATGGGGGGCTAGCGACCGCGGATGCCGCAGTCCGGTCACCTGATGGGTCGAACGCGCTGGATAAAGTCGTTTACACGTCCTGTGAAATGTGTGGCAGCGACACCACCCCGACCTGGTCACTGCGGGCAAGACGCGCCGTGCTGGATGAAACCAACCAGATGTATTCCTATCTCGACACGGTCCTCGAGGTTGCCGGAATACCCGTTTTCTATCTGCCCTATTTTTCCCATCCGGATCCCAGTTCCGAAAGGCGGTCCGGATTTCTGGCCCCGGATTTCGGGACGTCCTCGAAACTCGGCCTGTTTTATCAGCAGCCCTATTACTGGGCGATCTCGCCGTCACAGGACCTCACCATCGCGCCCAAACTGATGGCCAATGTGAACCCGCTGCTTGAATTCGAATATCGAAAGCGGTTCTGGTCCGGGCGCCTGCAGGCAGAATTCAGCTTCACCAATGACCGCGACTTCGATTCCGAGGGGGCCCGGTTCGGGCCAAAAGAATGGCGCGGCCATTTCTTTGGCAGCGGCGATTTCGACATCACCGACGCCTGGCGCTGGGGCTTCGGCATCGAGCAGATGTCCGACGACCTCTACACCCGGCGGTACGACATAGAGGGTGAGAATGAACGCCGCGGGCTTTATTTCGGACAACCCCTGCGCCTTCTCAACCAGGTTTTTCTGCAGGGCCAGTCGACGAACTGGTATGCCGATGCGAGCCTGCTGTCTCTGGAAGGTCTGCGGGAAAATGACGAAGATGATACGTTTCCCTCCGCCCTCCCTTTTCTGTATGCGGAAAGAAATCTCGATCTGGGCCGATATGGATTTGCCCGGCTTCATGGGTCCACAGCGTTCCTGAACCGGGCCCGGGGCGTTGACACCCATCGGGCCTCTCTTGGCGCCGACTGGTCCAGAACGCAAATTCTGCCGGGCGGCTTTGTCCTTTCTCCCTTTGCGGAGGGCCGGTTTGATTATTATGCCCTGAACGGTACGGCGAGCGGCCAGGACAGTATCAGCCGCGGCGTCTATACGGCCGGGACAAGCCTGTCCTATCCCCTGATCCGGCCCGGTCCCCGCTTCGACCTCATCATCGAACCGACCGTGATGGTGGGCGTGGGCTCGGCCTCTCCGAACTCCGACGACATTCCGGTTGAAGACAGCCGCTTCTATGAATTTGATGAGACGTCGCTGTTTGATGCAAATGGTGCCGCCGGTTTCGATCTCTACGAGGGGGGACAGAGACTGTCCGCCGGGATCTCCGCGACGGCGCGGTGGAAGAATGGCGTGAGCCTGCAGGCCACGGGCGGTCGGCGGTGGCGGAATGAGGCAGACCCCGCCTTTAGTCAGGCCAGCAATCTGGGGGGCACCTCCTCAGACTGGGTCGGCAGCCTCAATGCCGATTTCGGCGCCCCGTTATCCCTCGAAACACGTTTTCGGCTGGATCCGGACGACCTGTCGGTCAACCGTGTCGATGCGAGCCTGACCACCGACTGGTGGCGCCTTCAGGGGCAACTCCGCTATTACCGGATCAGCAGCGATATCACGGCGAACGGGCTTGATGATGAAGGCGTCGCCATTACCGGTCAGGTCCAGCTCACGGATGAAGTCTTTTTTGTATATGGCCGCCAGCGCGATATTTCCGGTCGCTTTATCGGCAGCGAACGTCAATCAGGGCGGGACCTGCGCCATGTCTTCGGACTGGCCTATGAGGACGATTGTTCGCGTTTTGAAATCACCTTCGAGCGCTCCGAAGCCATCGACAGAACCCTCGGCGCCAATGACTCTCTCAAATTCCGATTTTCTCTCAAGACATTAGGGGACTTCGGACCAGAGACCCGGTCCTGAAATTTCGGTAAGAAAAGCAGCTGACGCAGCCCGAAATATTGCGCCTTTCTGCCGTCGCGATATGGTTCGGGCAAATCGAGCATGCGGCGCCAGAACGCGACGCGGGAGCATTGAATGAAACGTCCACTCCACAGCCTCCTGGCCCTGTTCGTGGCCTTCGCAGTGACCGTTCCGGTCCATGCACAGGAAACGCAGCAGATCGAAGGAATCGTCGCGATCGTGAATGACGATCCCATTTCCTTCACCGACGTTCGCCAGCGTTCCCGCATGCTTCTGCTCAGCCTCGGAGGTCAGGAACCCACGCAGGAACAGGTCCAGCAGCTCACCTCGCAGGCGCTGGATCAGCTGATCAATGAGAAGCTGCAGCTCCAGGAAGCGGCGGAGTATGAAGTGGAGGTGAGCGATGACGATATCGCCAACAGCCTCGACAATCTTGCCCGTCAAGCGGGCCTGACCCGGGAGGCACTGTTCCAGAGCCTGGCGCAAGCAGGGATCAGCCCCGAAAGCCTGCAGGACCAGACGCGGGCGGACATTGCCTGGCGCCGCATCATGGGCGGGCTCTACGGCTCGCGGATCCGGATCTCGGAGAACCAGATCAATGACCGCCTCGACCAGCTCCGGGCCGCCTCGCAGACCCGCCAGTATCAGCTGGGCGAAATCTTTCTGTTTGCCCCCGACCGCACCGACCGGGCGCAGGCCTATCAGGCCGCCCAGTCCATCAAGCAGCAAATAGAGGCCGGTGCCCCGTTCGAGCTGGCCGCCCAGCGGTTCTCCTCGGCTCCGACGGCAGCCACCGGGGGCGATATGGGCTGGGTCACTCTGGACGATCTGGATCCGGCCCGCGCAGAGGTCATCGGGGCCTATGAAGGTGCCGGCATGCCAGTCCCGATCACCGTGGATGATGGCGTTTATCTGATGCTCGTCCGGGCCCGGCGGGATCCGGTCGAACAGACCTCTCTTGTCAATCTCACCCGTCTGATTGCAGAGGATGGCTCCGAGAGCGATCTTCAGGGCGCCCTCGACCAGATCGAGTCCTGCGCCGACATCGACTCCGTGGCCGGCGCCAATCCCAATTTACGGGCCACCGTTCTGGAAGATCTGAATGTGAGCCAGCTTGGCCCTGAGGGCCAGGAACGGATCATGGCCACCCCGGTGGGCGGGCATACGGACATCTTCGCACAGTCCGGCGGACTGGCCGTCATGTATGTCTGCGACCGGACCGATGGCGTCGAAGATTTGCCGCGTCCAGACCAGATCGAAGATCAGCTCTATTCGAGGCAGCTGAATCTGGTTTCCGACAGATCCCTTCGCGACCTGCGTCGGGAAGCGACGATCATCACACGATAAGTGTCGTCTCTGGCCCGCCCTCTTGTCCTGTCCATGGGCGATCCGGCCGGGTGCCCCCCCAGCATAACGGCCGCGGCATGGACGGCCCTCCGGGACACGGAAACACCCCCCTTTTTCGTCATCGCTGAGCCGGACCTCTACACAGCGTTCTGCCCTGTGACTGTGATTTCCGAACCCGCTGAAGCGGCCGATGCCTTCTCCGGGGGCCTGCCCGTCCTGCCCTTGAAGACCCCGCTTGGGGCCCCGGCCCGGGCCGGGTCACCGGAGCCGGCGCACGCCGGCGCTGTCATTGACAGCATCCGGACCGCCACGGCCTTCTGTCTGTCGGGTGAGGCTGCAGGCCTGATCACCAATCCCATCTCAAAGATCCAGCTCTATCAGGCCGGATTCGACCATCCCGGGCATACGGAATTTCTAGCCACACTCTGTGCCGGGGGCGCGGCCCCGCCGACCCCGGTGATGATGCTGGTCGGCGGTGGCCTGAAAGTGGCCCTGGCCACCATACACGTGCCGTTGAAGGCGGTTCCCGATCTGATCTCGACCCCGAGGCTCATCCAGATTGCCCGCATCGTTGGCGATGCCCTGAAACGCGATTTCGCCCTGTCCCGTCCCCGTCTGGCCTTTGCCGGGCTGAACCCCCATGCCGGCGAGCGTGGAAGCCTTGGCCGGGAAGAAATCGAGCTGATCAATCCCGCGGCCGAGGCGCTTCGCCAGAGCGGCTATCACATCAGCGATGCCCGGCCTGCCGACACCGTCTTTCATGACGCCCTGAGCGGCCAGTTCGACGCGGTGATCGCGATGACCCATGATCAGGGCCTGATCCCGGTCAAAACGCTCGACCTCTGGGGCGGGGTCAATACCACGCTGGGTTTGCCGATCATCCGCACCAGTCCTGACCATGGTACGGCCTACGAGGCGGCCGCTGGGGGCCACTGCCGGGCGGACAGCCTGATCGCGGCCATCCGGCTGGCCGGGCAATTGGCGGTTAACCGGGCGCTGGCCCATGTCTGAGCGCCCAGAGCTGACACAGGCCCCCGCCCGCAAGGCTCTGGGTCAGCATTTTCTCTTTGATCCGGATATTCTGTCCCGCACGGCTCTGGCGGCGGGGCCCGTCGCGGGACGCACCGTGTTCGAGATCGGCCCCGGCCCCGGTGGCCTGACCCGCGCCCTGCTAGACGCCGATGCCGCGCAGGTCATCGCCATCGAGGCCGACCCCCGCTTCGCCGAGGCGCTGCGGGTCTGGCCCGAAGCCCGGAGCGGCCGGCTGGCTGTCCATGCCGGAGATGCCCGAAAAGTCGACTGGGAAGGCTGCCTGCACCGGTCGGGCGGCCGTGCGCCCGCCATGATCGTGGCGAACCTACCCTACAATGTCGGTACGCCACTGCTGGTTGACTGGCTGAAAGCCGGGCCCTGGCGGGGTGCCATGGCCCTGATGTTCCAGAAAGAGGTCGCCGAACGGATCTGTGCCTCACCCGGCAGCCGCCATTATGGTCGCCTCGCGGTCCTCGCAGGCGCGACGGTCAGAGCCCACATCGCCTTCACTCTGCCGCCGGGCGCTTTCCGACCACCGCCAAAGGTGGAAAGCGCCGTAGCGGTGTTGCACCCCCTTCCAGACGCCGAGCGATTTCCGAATCTCGCCGCTCTGGAAACCGTCGCGGCGGCCGCATTCGGCCAAAGGCGAAAAATGCTTCGGTCCGCTCTGAAGGCCCTGGCCAAAACAGCCGACCTCAATCCCGAACACTGGCTCGACGCCGCCGGGATCGACCCCACCGCCCGGGCCGAAACCCTGACTCAGGGCGACTTCCGGGCCCTGGCCACGGTCTTTGGAGGGCTGGGATCATGATCAAGCTGAAGAAAGGCGCCGCAGAGGTCCGGATCTCGCCAGAAGGGGGGGGCTGCGTCCAGTCATGGATGTGGCAGGGCCGCCACCTTTTGCGGCCGGGACCCGCCCGGCTGACCCCGGCATGGGACGCCCGGACCATGGCGGCCTTTCCCCTGGTCCCGTTTCCTGGCCGGATCCAGAACGGTCAGTTTTCAACCCCCACCCATCAGGTCACCCTCGCTCCCAATATGCCCCCCGAGCCCCATGCGATCCATGGCTTTGGCTGGCAGCAGGCCTGGACGGTGCAGGCGGCCGGTCCCGATCATCTGTCCCTTGCCCACCAGCCGGACGATGAGGCCTGGCCCTGGTCGTATGTGGCCCATCAGCATTTTACCCTGCACGAGACACAGCTGCTTGTGGACTTGCAGCTGACCAACCAGTCCAGCGATCCGATGCCGGCCGGCCTGGGCTGGCATCCCTATTTTCCCCGGCCGGGGGCCCGTGTTATGGCCCAGACCCTCTCCATCTGGGAAGCCACGCTCCAAACGGGTTCACCGGTCCCGCGTCCCATCCCGCCCCATCAATCCCTTGTCGAGGGTCCCGACGTGGACGCCCTCCGTCTCGACCACGCCTTTGACGTGCCCCACGCGCCCATCCGGCTGCACTGGCCGACGCACATTCTGGAGCTGAGCTCAGACCCCGTTTTCTCGAAGATTGTCGTCTATGTCCCCGAAAACGAAGATTTTTTCTGCGTCGAGCCCCTGACGCAAATGCCGGATGCGGTGAATTCGACCCTCGACACCAGCCGGACCGGCCTGACCTGGCTCGCCCCCGGCGAAACGCTCAGCGGTCAAATCCGTCTGACGGTGACGGCAGTCTCCTAGAGTTCATCGAGCAGCCCGCGCACATGCGGTTCAAGGTCGTACTGCCTCAGCCGCTTGGTGCGCTCCACGCTGAGAATTTGCCAGAGTTTCTCAAAGGCCTCGTCGAGATCCGCGTTGACAATGCAATAATCATAGCGCCGCCAGTGCTTGATCTCGGCCCGCGCGTCGCGCATACGTCGCGCCACCAGGTCCGGCGTGGATCCTGGCCGGGCGGCCAGACGCGCCTCAAGGGCCGCCATGCTCGGTGGCAGAATAAACACCGACACACAGTCATTGGGCATCTGGTCGTGAAGCGCATCAGCCCCCTGCCAGTCGACATCAAAGAGCAGATCCCGGCCGGCTTCGAGATCCTCGATCGTCGTGGCCTTGGGCGTACCGTAATAGTGATCAAAAACACGGGCCCATTCGAGGAAGCCGCGCTGGGCAATCATATCACGAAAAGCCGCTTCCGTGCGGAAATGATAATCGACACCATCGGTCTCATTGGGGCGCGGCGTACGCGTGGTCATGGACACCGACAGCTTCACATCCTTGCAATGGTCCATCAGTCTACGGGCCAGTGTGGTCTTGCCAGCCCCGGACGGGCTGGACAGAACCAGCATCAGCCCACGCCGGCCGGTAGGAGGATTATTCAACATTCGCCGCCTGCTCCTTGAACTGGTCCACCACTCCTTTGAGCGCGAGTCCCGTTTCCGTCAAATTCAAACTGACGGATTTCGAGCACAGCGTGTTGGCTTCGCGGTTTAGCTCCTGGGCCAGAAAGCCGAGTGTGCGTCCCACCGGCTCCGCGGCGTCGAGCAGCGTCCGCCCTCGTTCGATATGGGCCGAAAGACGGTCGAGTTCCTCGAGAACATCGGCCTTGGTGGCGAGCGTCGCAATCTCGACAGCGATACGATCCGGCGGAACCACACCCTCCTGATCAAGCTCGGCAAGCCGGGTCCGGTATCGCTCGGAGATCTGAGCCACCTGCTCCCCGGCATAGTGGCGGGCCGTCTGCTGCAGGCTTTCCATCTGGTCGAGCTGGTCGAGGAGCAGGCCGCGCAGTGCGGTCCCCTCCCCGCGACGCGTCTGAGCCAGCGCCTGAAGACAGGTTTCACCTGCCTTGGCCAGCTGGTCGAGCACGTCGGAGGACTCCGCCAGATCGCGAGCGCTGGACGACGGGCTCTCCACCACCCCTTTCAGGGTCATCAGCGTGGCCAGCGCGGCCCCGTCCGGGGGAGCGCCCGAGACCTGGGTAAAGGCCGCGATAACGGTTTCCAGAACCTGCAGATCGACACCGGGTCCACCCGACACGGCATTGGTCTCCAGCCTCAAGCCGATCTGGAAGTTCCCACGAGAGTAAAGGGATCCGGCATATTTGCGCAGGCGACCATCGAGCGCTTCAAACCCCGCCGGCAACGCGATCCTCAGGTCCAGACCCCGGCCATTCACCGACTTTGCACTCCACGACCAGCGTCCCCAGTCCGCATCCCCATCCAGGCTGGCAAACCCCGTCATGCTTTGCAGCCCCGTCATGGTGCCTCCCTCTCGCGCGCGATTTCCTCGCGCTCATAACGCCGATAGGCCGCGACATTTCGCTGGTGCTCAGCATAGGTTTCGGCGAACAGATGCCCGCCCTGACCATCGGCCACGAAAAAGATATAGTTCGTCGGCGCCGGATTCAGAACCGCAGCGAGCGCCTCCCGCCCCGGATTGCAAATCGGGGTGCGGGGCAGTCCGTCAATCTGATAGGTATTCCAGTCCGTTCTCCGGTTGATTTCTGACCGGTAGAGGGTTCGTCTCTGGCCCTGACGATTGTAGAGAGGCTCGCCCTTTGAAATGCCGTAAATAATGGTGGGATCACTCTCGAGCCGCATGCCGCGGTTCAGACGCGCCGTGAACAGACCAGCGATCAGGTCCCGTTCCCCCGCAATTCCGGTCTCCTTCTCGACAATGGAGGCGAGGATGACGGCGTCTTGCGGCGTCGCCAGCGGCACATCGGGGTCCCGGGCCGACCATAATTGCGCGAGAAGGTCTGACTGCGCCTGTTGCATCCGGTTGAGAAACTCGCCGCGGGTCGTCCCGGCAGTGAGACTGTAGGTGTCGGGCAGAAAGATCCCCTCTTCAAACGGCCCGGGCGGCAGGTCTCCGGTCAACGTGTCCGCCGCTTCGACGCGCCTGAGAATTTGGGTCGTGGTCAATCCTTCCGGAATGGTCAACAGCATGGTCTTCACGTCACCGGCGAGGAATTGCCGCAAAATCATGTCAGCACTGGCGCCGGCTGGGATCACATAGGTTCCGGCCTGCAGGCCGCTCTCCAGGCCCTTCACGCGGGCGTAAAGGCGGACCGGCATAGTTGCCGAGATCAACTCGTCTTCGGCCAGACGACTGACAATTCCGCCAAGCCCTTCGCCACGCTGGATGGTAAATTCGGTGTCCTGTGAACCCGGTCCTGGCGCCTGCACGGTTGCTGACAGCCAGACCCAGCCGGCAACAAGGGCGCCGGTCGCGCCAAGGCCAAGACACAGGCACAGCAGGATGAGTCGGCGCAGGACCATCATGATCGGCGCAATCTCCCTCGTGCCCCCGGTCCCGGCTGCCTGTGCAGCCCCGCTCTTAAGCCTCGTCCACCTGTTTCAGAACGAGAGACGCATTTGTTCCCCCGAAGCCAAAACTGTTCGATACCGCCGCCCGAACCCGGCCTTTCTTCGCCTTGTGAGGAATGAGATCGATGTCCGTCTCAACGCTGGGATTGTCCAGGTTAAGGGTTGGCGGCATGATCTGATCCCGAATGGCGAGGGCACAAAAGGCTGCTTCGATGGCGCCCGCGCCGCCCAGCAAGTGCCCGACGGCCGATTTGGTCGACGACAGGGACAGATTCTTGCTGTGCGCTCCGAACAGCCGTTCCACCGCCCCGACTTCGCCCTCATCCCCCTTGGGGGTCGAGGTTCCATGGGCGTTCACATAGTCAATATCGGACAGCTCGAGCCCTGAATTTCTCATCGCGATCTTCATGGCGCGATATCCGCCCTCGGCGCCTTCCGCCGGCGCTGTGATGTGATAGGCGTCCCCGGTCAGTCCGTAGCCGGCGACCTCTGCATAGATCTTGGCGCCACGGGCCTTGGCATGCTCATATTCTTCCAGAACGAGGACAGCAGCGCCCTCCCCCATGACAAACCCGTCACGATCCCGGTCATAAGGACGCGACGCTTTTTTCGGCTCGTCATTGAAATTGGTCGACATGGCCTTGGCGGCACAAAATCCGGCAATCCCGATTTCGCAGATGACCGCCTCGGCGCCACCGGCCAGCATGACATCCGCATCGCCATATTCAATCAGGCGGGCCGAATCGCCGATGGCGTGGGCGCCGGTTGCACAGGCGGTCACGACAGAGTGATTTGGGCCCTTATAGCCGTGCCGGATAGACACCTGACCCGACGCCAGATTGATCAGGGACGACGGCACGAAAAACGGGCTGACGCGGCGCGCTCCCTGCGTATAGAGCGTGACCGAAGTGTCATAGATGCTCTGAAGGCCACCGATCCCGGACCCGATGAGGACGCCGGTTCTTTCCTGGTCTTCCTCGGTTTCCGGGTGCCAGCCGGCATCCGCCACGGCCTCGTCTGAGGCCGCGATGGCGTAGAGAATGAATTCATCAATTCGGCGGCGTTCTTTCGCCGACAGGACCGCATCAGGGTCAAAGGCGTGGGGGTCCTCAGCAGAGCCCCCGCCGCGGCCCGACGTGTAGGGGACCTGACAGGCAATCTTGCACGGAACATTGGCCGAATCGAACGAATCGATCGGCCCTGCCCCGGACTCACCTGCCAGCAGGCGCTCCCACGTGGCTTCCCGTGAAGCCGCGAGCGGAGACACCAGTCCAATACCTGTGATAACGACGCGCCGCATGGAGCCCCCCTCTTAAGAAACGTGGGCCTCGATATGGGTTACCGCGTCCCCGACCGTTCTGATGTTCTCCTGAACATCATCAGGGATTTCGATGTTGAACTCTTCTTCGAAAGCCATGACCAGCTCGACCAGGTCCAGCGAGTCAGCCCCCAGATCATCGATGAAGCTGGCAGGCGCGACGACCTTGTCGCCTTCGACGTCGAGATTCTCGACAACAATTTTCTTAACACGCTCAAGAACGTCAGACATGATTACCTCTCTTAGATGTCTGGAGGACAGGCTTCAACGAACCATGGCTTGGCGTTAGCACACACTTTGGGACGCCGCCAAGCCCCCGCTTACCGTTGCGCGATGTCGGATCAGATCATCGCCATGCCGCCATTCACGTGCAGGGTCTGCCCCGTGACGTAGGATGCGGCATCTGAGGCAAGGTAGACCGCGGCGGCCGCAATGTCTGTGCCCTGGCCCAGACGTCCGGTGGGAATTTGCCCCAGCAGCGCCGCTTTCTGGGCCTCAGGCAGGACATCGGTCATCGGTGATTCGATAAAGCCGGGGGCGATCGTGTTGGCCGTGATGCCCCGACTGGCCACTTCCTGGGCCAGGGATTTGGTGAAGCCAATCATGCCGGCCTTGGAGGCACAATAATTGGCCTGACCAGGATTACCGGTCACGCCAACAATCGACGTAATGCCGATGATTCGGCCATGACGCCGTTTCATCATGCCGCGCAGGCAGGACTTTGCGAGCCGGTAATAGGATCCCAGATTGACATTCAGAACGTCGTTCCAATCCTCGTCCTTCATCCGCATCAGCAACCCATCGCGCGTGATGCCCGCATTCGCGACCAAAATGTCGAGGGGGCCCAGTGCCTCCTCGGCAGACTTGACCAGGCCGTCGACCTGCTCGGTATCCGACAGATTGCAGGTCACCACGGCGCCGCCGCCCGGGAGGCCTGCTAACACCTCCTCAAGGACCGCCTGGCGGGTGCCCGAGACCGCAACGCTGGCCCCGGCCGCCGACAGGGCCCGCGCGATCTCTCGTCCGATGCCTCCTGAGGCTCCGGTCACCAGAGCCGTTTTTCCTGTGAGATCAAACATGCCTTCCTCCTATGCGCCCTTCAGGCGATTTGCGACATTTTCTACATCTTCCGGCGTGCCCATGGTGAGGCCCTCGACGTCCTTCACGGTCCGCCGGTTCATGACACTGAGCACCCGGCCCGCACCCGCTTCAACGGTCAGGCGGACTCCCTCTTCATGCATGAAAAGGACACTTTCGCGCCAGCGCACCTGACCGGTCACCTGGGCGACGAGATTGGCCCGAATGCACTCGGGATCGGTCTCCGCGCCCGCGGTCACATTGGCGATCAGCGGCACACATGGCGCACAGATCTCAATCTCTGCGAGCGCTGCGGCCATGGCGTCTGCCGCCGGCTGCATCATGGAACAGTGGAAGGGCGCGCTCACAGGCAGCGGAACCGCTTTCTTGACTCCGGCCTCCCGGGCCGCCGCACAGGCCGCCTCAATCGCGGCCTTGCTTCCGGAGAGAACGATCTGTCCCGGCGCGTTATCATTGGCAATCTCGCAAATACCCTCAGCATGGGCGACCTCGCACAGTGCCGCAGCCTGATCCGGCGTCGCCCCCAGCAATGCGGCCATGCCGCCCTCGCCCGCGGGCACAGCCGCCTGCATGGCATTGCCCCTGAGCCGCAGAATACGCGCACAATCTTCCAGCCGGATCGATCCGGCCGCCGCCAGGGCCGCATATTCTCCCAGCGAATGGCCCGCGACACAGGTGGCCCGCCCGACATCAAGATCAAATCCTTCCCGCAAGGCCGCGATGGCGGCGAGGCTGACCGTCATCAGTGCAGGCTGAGCATTGGCCGTCAGGGTCAGCTCGGCCTCGTCGCCGGACCACATCAGCCCGGAGAGATCCTGTCCGAGCGCCTCATCTACCCTTGCGAAGACCTCTGCCGCAGCTGGGAAAGCGTCTGCCAGGGTGCGCCCCATGCCGATGTGCTGGCTGCCCTGACCAGGAAAGATGAAGGCGAACTTTGTCATACCAGATCTCCAATTGGTTCGGGGTCGGCATAATCGGCTGCGAAGTTGCAGGCAAGCGGGTTGCGTCTTCCGCACTTTTGCGCTTAAGGGAACCGCACACACGAGTTGCGGTCCTCTGCGCTGGAATGAGCCAGACAAGAGGGGCCATCGCCAGACCCGTTTCCCACGGGTTCGGCGCCGCATCTCAGACTTGGGAAGACATAATGGCACTTTATGAGCACGTCCTCATTGCGAGGCCGGACATCTCTCCTGCTCAGGCTGAAACCCTGATCGAGGAACTTTCGGAATTCATCAAGAAACAAGGCGCCAAGGTCGAGAAGACCGAGTATTGGGGCCTGAGAAGTCTTGCTTACCCGATTAATAAGCAGCGCAAGGGACACTATTCCCTGTTCAATATCGACGGCCCCGCCGCGGCGATCCAGGAACTGGAGCGCCAGCACCGGATCTCCGACGATATCATGCGTTACATGACCATTCGCGTTGACGAGCTGGACTCCGGGCCTTCGCCCATTCTGTCCCGTAAGGAACGCGGCCGGCGCGACGATTAGGGAGAGCGAACATGGTAACTAAGACACCCGCTGGAATGAACATTACCAACATCCCCGCCCGCCGGTCTTTTGGTCGGCGTCGGAAAGTCGATCCGTTCACAGGCGAGAATGCGCCCAAGATCGACTATAAGGATGTCAAAACCCTGCAACGCTACATTTCCGAAAAGGGTAAAATTGTCCCCTCACGGATCACCGCGGTGAATTTCAAGAACCAGCGCAAGCTGGCCCGTGCGATCAAGCGCGCACGGATGCTCGCCCTGCTGCCATTTACCGTGAAATAGAGGAGCCACACCATGCATGTCATTCTCCTCGAGCGCGTTGAAAACCTGGGCAACCTTGGTGAAGAAGTCGTCGTAAAGAACGGTTTCGCCCGGAACTACCTTCTGCCCACGGGCAAGGCCCTCGTGGCCAACGCGCAGAACCGCGCCCGGTTCGAAGCCGAACGCGACATTATTGAACGGCGCAACGCGGAAGCCCGCGATGCGGCATCCAGCTCTGGTGAGGCCATCGATGGCGAGACCTTAGTCGTCCTTCGCCAGGCTGGCGAAACTGGACAGCTCTATGGGTCAGTCACCGCTCGCGACATCATTGAGGCGGCCGGAGAACGCGGCTTCAGTATCAAACGAGAGCAAGTCCGGATTGATGGACCGATCAAGACGTTGGGCCTGCACGAAATCCGCATTCGCCTTCATGCCGAAGTGGCCGTGGCAATTACCGTCAATGTCGCAAGGTCGCAGGACGAAGCCGACCGTCAGGCCGCCGGCGAAAATGTGATCGAGACCCTGCAGGCTGAGAATCAGGAAGCGGCCGCTCAGCAGGCCAGTGAGATGGCAGAAGCCGCCGCTGAACTCGATACGGCACCTGAAGACGAGGCCTAAACCCCGGACACAGAATTGTGGGAAGGGCCGCTCCTTTGGGGCGGCCCTTTTTCGTCCACCCCGACTCACTTATTGTGCACACGGCAGAACCTCTGCCGAACATATCGAAGTCAAGTCTCAAAATCCCTTATAAATTCGGGCAGTCAAAGACCTATGACGCTATCAGCTACAAAACTCGACCCGTCACCACATACGGGACGTGAACCTCCGCATAACCTCTCGGCTGAGGCTGCGGTGATCGGTTCCGTCCTCTATGATAATAATGCCTTTCAACGCATCGCCGACCTTCTTCAACCGAGCGATTTCTACGCGCCGGCCCATGCCGAAATATTCGATGCGTGTGTCCGCCTTATACAGAATGGTCGGGTCGCAGACGGGGTCACCTTACGCGAACAATTTGAAAAGAATGAGCGCCTCGCCGAGATCGGAGGCGCCCAATATCTCGCCGAATTGCTCGACAGTGCAGCCTTTGGCCCGGAGGTCCAGGACTATGCCCGGATTATCCGGGACCTCGCCATGCGACGTGAACTCATCAACATTGGCGCTGGGGTCCAGACACGGGCCATGGTCCCCGACCGGGACCTTGACGGCTCGCAGCAGCTCGAAACCGCAGAGCGGGAACTGTTTGCTCTGGCGGAGCGGGGTTCAACAGGACGGGGCTTCGCCAGTTTTTCCGACGCGCTGACCGAATCGCTGCAAATGGCCGAAGCCGCCTTCAAACGGGATGGCAAAATTGCGGGCATTGCGACGGCGCTGGACGATCTCGATCACAAACTCGGCGGCCTGCACAATTCAGACCTGATCATTCTGGCCGGCCGGCCATCGATGGGGAAGACCTCCCTGGCCACAAACATCGCCTATAATGCCGCCAGTGCCTACCGCGGCGAGAAGCAGGAAGACGGGTCAGTCAAGACCATACAGGGTGCTAAGGTGGCCTTCTTCTCCCTCGAAATGTCATCGGAACAGCTGGCCACGCGTATCCTTGCGGAACGAACGGGAATAAATGCCCACAAGATCCGGCAAGGTGATCTGGACAAGCATGATTTCGAGCGCCTCCGTGACGCCACCGAAGAGCTTCAAAATCTTCCTCTGGTCATTGACGACCAGGGCGGGATTTCCGTCAGCCAGCTTGCGGCCCGCGCGCGACGCCAGCAGCGGGTCGGGGGCATCGATCTGATCATTATCGATTACTTGCAGCTTTTGTCAGGTTCTTCCGGAAAAGCAAACGAGAATCGGGTTCAGGAAATCACGCAGATCACCACAACGCTAAAAGCCCTCGCGAAGGAGTTACAGGTCCCCGTCATCGCCCTGTCACAGCTTTCTCGGGCGGTAGAGCAGAGAGAAGACAAACGCCCTCAATTATCTGACCTTCGGGAATCCGGTTCGATTGAGCAAGATGCCGATGTCGTGATGTTCGTTTACCGGGAGTCTTACTATCTCGAACGGACAGAACCACAGGCCGACGCCGACAATCCCAGTGCCAATGAAAACTGGCACAACTGGCGACAACGCATGGACCAGGTGTACGGAACCGCCGAAGTAATCATCGGAAAGCAACGCCATGGCCCCATTGGCAAAGTCGTTCTCAGCTTCGATGCAAATGTGACCCGCTTCGGCAATCTGGCCAGAGATGACCAGCACGGGTTCGATTAGGGCTTACTTTGGCCTCAAAGCAGAGTAATCGAACGGTTATGACCCTTCGCCCGCGCGCCCGCATCCATCTGGACCATATCGTCGATAATTGGCGCCGGTTCTGCGCCATGCGCCCGCGCAGAGAGACCGCCGCAGTGGTCAAGGCGGATGCCTATGGTCATGGACTGCCAAAGGTCTCCGAGGCGCTGTACGACGCCGGCTGTCAGCATTTTTTCGTCGCCTACAGCTTCGAGGGGCTGGCCGTACGTCAGGCCGTTGGACCACATGCCGTCATCTACGTTTTGAACGGGCCAGATGCCTATGATGACGTCATATTCAGGGACGCCGCCCTCACACCAGTCATCAACTCGGACCAGCAATTTCAGATCCTGGTAAGCTGGATCCAAGCTGGCGGCGCCCTGCCCCGTGGTTATGTACTGCACTTTGACACCGGCATGAACCGGTTAGGATTGCCTTGCTCAGATGCCGGGTCCATCAGCGAGGCGGCCGCCCAGCTTCCTCCAGCGCTCATCATGTCTCACCTGGCCTGTGCGGACCAACCTGAGGCGGGATTGAACACAACCCAGCTGGATCGCTTCCACGACGTATCCGCCCTGTTTCCCAATGTTCCGACCAGCCTCGAGGCAAGTGATGGCCTGTTCCTTGATGAGCGCTTCCAGAGCCATCTCGCACGCCCGGGCATCTGTCTTTACGGCGGGGGCCGGCCGCCATCTCACCTGTCTTTGCAAGCTGGCATGACGCTGGAGGCGCCGATTCTTCAAGTCCGGGCATGCCGGGCCCATGAAACAATTGGCTATGGCGCCAGCCATAAGCTGACCACGGACACGCTCGTTGCAACGGTGGCGCTGGGCTATGCTGACGGATTTCCCCGATCGGCCTCGAATGCCGGCTATGCCATGATTGACGGCGTGTCTTGTCCAATACTCGGACGGGTGTCGATGGATCTGATCACTTTGAACGTCAGTGCGGTTCCCCATCTTGCAAGACCGGGTCATTTTGCCCAATTCTTCGGAACCGACCTGCCACTTGAGGATCAGGCAGAACGCGCTGGAACAATTGGTTATGAACTCACTGCAGGACTCACAGCCCGTGTCAGACGTGACTATGACTAACCACCCGACCGCAGCGAATCCGGTCAGATGGCTCGGCAAGGCGACCCTCGCCATCCTTCAGGAGGTGGGCGACTTAACCCTGTTTGGTGCCCAGATCGCCTTCGCCAGCCTGACACCTCGCTGGTATCCGACCCAGATTGTTCGGCAGATGGTGGCCATAGGCTTTTACAGTCTGCCCGTGGTGGGACTGTCCGCGGTCTTTATCGGGGCCGCTCTCGCCCTGAACATTTACACTGGCGGAAGCCGATACGGCGCCGAACAGTTCGTTCCAAATATTGTCGTCCTGGGGATCACACGCGAGCTGGGTGTCACCATTACCGGCCTTATGCTGGCTGGACGGGTCAGTGCAGGCATTGCCGCAGAAATCGGTGCCATGCGGGTCACCGAACAAATCGACGCCCTGACAACGCTCTCCGCAAAACCAAGCCGGTACCTGTACGCACCTCGCTTTCTTGCCGGCCTGATCACCCTGCCTTTGCTGGTAATCATCGCTGATATTATTGGTGTTCTGGGTGGTTGGGCCGTGAGCGTTTTTGGTCTGGGGTTCGATTCGACCACATATTTGCGCAACACGGTGGACTTCGTCACGACATCCGACATCGCGGTTGGGCTGATCAAGGCCGTGGTCTTTGGCGGTGTCATCGCTCTGATGGGATGTTTCCACGGAGACCGGTCAACGGCTGGAGCCACGGGCGTAGGCCGGGCGGCGACATTTGCCATGGTCGGAGCGGCTGTTCTGATCCTGGCTTTCAACTATCTGCTGTCCAGTCTTTTTGTGGAGATCGGATTATGAGCGCGCCGCTCCTCATGCTGGAGGACATTAGAAAGTCCTTTGGAGCCAAACAGGTTCTGAAAGGCGTGACCCTTGAGGTGGCAGCGGGCCAGTCATTGGTCATTCTAGGGGGATCCGGGTCGGGAAAGTCCGTTACGCTGAAAACCATTCTCGGATTGATGCGGCCAGACGCAGGTCGCATCCTCTTTGGGGGCCAGGATATCACCCATGATCACGGGAAAGCCCGGGAAGACATGCGCGCTCGAACGGGCATGCTGTTTCAGTCCGGTGCCCTGTTCGACAGCCTCACCGTCTGGGAAAATGTCGCCTTCAGATTGCTGAATTCAGATCGCCTGAAACGCAGCGAGGCCAAAGACCGCGCCATTGCAAGCCTGAAACAGGTCCATCTTGGCGCGGATGTCGCCAATCTGCGGCCTGCCGAGCTGTCAGGGGGAATGCAAAAACGTGTTGGACTCGCCAGAGCCATTGTGTCTCAACCCGACCTGATCTTTTTCGATGAACCGACGACCGGTCTGGATCCCATCACCGCGGACGCCATCAACGAGCTCATCCTCGAGCAGACGCGCGCATTGGGCGCGGCTACGATTTCGATCACTCATGACATGGCCAGTGCCCGCAAGATCGCCGACGAGATTGCCATGCTCCATGATGGGCAGATCATCTGGCGGGGGACCGCTGATCAGATCGACAAAAGCGACAATGCTTATGTCGATCAGTTCGTTCACGGCCGGGCCAATGGCCCCATTCAACCGGCCCTCTAGAAAGAGAGGACCCGCCGATCGCTCGACGGGTCCCGTAACAGCCAGGGCATCGCTTATGGTTTCAGCGGCGGTGCAAAACACAGCCGGCCAACCGGGCTAGCCCAGTGTTTTGACGTTATGAACCTTTGCCAAAACGGCAGAGCCGGACTCCGAAACAGCCGCCCCAATTGCGGTCCTAACGCATTCGCGGCTGGAAATGACTTCATTGTAACGGCCTGGCATCGTCCGATCCGCTCCACAGACTTTATTGGCCGCCTGAGTAATATCCCTAAGTGCGGCCATCGCCCCGCTTTGGCTGCTGAGATTATATTTTGAGAGATCGACCTCCTGGCTTTCTACAATCACGGTCTCGGCCTGAGCGGGCGTGACGGCAGCGAACATGGTTCCAAGGGCCAGGACGGCAGTGGTGAGGGATTTCATATCGAACTCCTGAAGTGTTTGTGATGGCGTTATCGCAGATCGAACCTCTCCTGAATCTTATCGTTAGTCAATAAGTTTTATTGATTATCAATATTTTTTAATGTTGTTAAACGATAATTTTCTCCGGCGCATCCGTTCCGGATGTGATTGCCCTCCAAGGGCCCCTTTTCGCCGGCCGCGACGCACTTTAAGGCCCAAGAGATGTCAAAGTCGCATTTCGTCTGCCAGGCTTGTGGAGCCGTCCATTCCAAATGGTCGGGGCGCTGCGACGGTTGCGGCGAATGGAACACATTGGTCGAAGAGACGGCGAGTGCCCCCCCTGGGGGCCTCAAACCCGCGACCGGCAAGGCCCGTCGGGCACGCCCTGCGGCCTTCACAGCGCTCAATGGAACAAACGAAGCCCCCGCCAGAATCCAGATTGGAGTGGAAGAACTTGACCGGGTTTTTGGAGGGGGTGTGGTGCCGGCATCGGCGACCCTTATCGGGGGGGATCCGGGGATTGGAAAGTCGACCTTGCTGCTTCAGGTGGCCGCCCGGCTCGCCCACAATGGTCTGAGCTCGGTATACGTCTCCGGAGAAGAAGCAACGGCGCAGATTCAAGACCGCGCCCGGCGCCTCAAAGTGGCAGAACGTCCCGTACAACTGGCCACGGAAACCGACCTGCGAAAAGTGCTCGCCGCCCTGCAGGACGTTCGGCCCGACTTCGTGGTGGTGGATTCCATCCAGACCATGTGGTCCGACAGCCTAGAGGCCGCGCCCGGTTCGGTCAGTCAGGTTCGAGCCTGTGGCCAGGAGCTGGTTCGCTGGGCCAAAACCTCCGGAGCCGCTCTTATTTTGGTCGGCCATGTGACCAAGGATGGACAGATTGCCGGCCCGCGCGTGGTGGAACACATGGTCGATACCGTTTTCTATTTCGAAGGCGAGCGCGGTCACCAGTTCCGCATCCTTCGGGCGGTGAAGAACCGCTTCGGCCCGACCGACGAGATTGGTATATTCGAAATGCATACCTATGGGCTTGCGCCCGCAAGGGAGCCCTCCGCCCTGTTCCTGAGTTCAGACCAGGATGAAACCGGCGGCACGGCCGTTTTCGCCGCCATGGAGGGCTCACGCCCTGTTCTTGCAGAGGTCCAGGCGCTCGTCGCGCCGACAGCCTACGGCACACCCCGCCGGTCAATTGTTGGATGGGACTCCAGCCGTTTGGCCATGATCCTCGCTGTTCTTGAGGCCCGGTGCGGGGTTTCGCTGGGGGGACGTGATGTCTATCTCTCAGTTGCCGGCGGCTATCGCATGACGGAACCTGCCGGAGATCTCGCAGCGGCGGCCGCACTGCTGACGGCTGCGGCCTCCAGCAGGCCACCGGAAAAAGCCATCTATTTTGGCGAAATCACCCTGTCTGGTGCCATACGTCCGGTCGCAAGAATGGAGCAGCGCTTGAAGGAAGCGGCCCGCCTGGGCTTTCAGCAAGCCTTTGTGCCAGAAGGGAGCCCTACAGAAATTGATGGCTTGACGATCACCCCTCTGAAGCGCCTATCTGGACTCGTCGACCTGCTCGCTCCGGATACTGCCTCATGATGGATGCCCTGACTGCCTTTGACGTGATCGCGATTGTTCTGGTCATTTTGTCGACTCTGATGGCACTCGCCCGGGGCTTTCTGCGCGAACTGGCCACTCTGGGCGCCTTTATCGCCGCTTTGGCCGCAGCCTATTATATCAACTTGTATCTCAATCGGGCCTTGACCGATGCGCTGCCTGAAACTCTTCCTGACTGGTCGGCCACCGCCCTGCTCTTCGTGGGTACCTTCCTCGTCATCTATGTTGCGGTTGCCTGGTTCGGCGCGAATCTGTCGAAAACCATTCAGGGCGTGGACGGGGTGGGCCTTGTGGACCGGCTCGCCGGCGGCGTCTTTGGTCTGGCCCGCGGTGCCGTTGTGCTCGTCTTTTTCATCTACCTTCTGAATCTGGCGATGGATCAGGACCAGATCCCTGAATTCATCAGCCAGTCCCAGACCTACCCCCTGATCGAACGCGGCGCCGATTACCTCGCAGCGCAAGTGCCCGAGTCTACGGCGCCCCCGCGCCCCAGTGCCACCCTTGACGCAGACGCGACAGCGGAATAGTCGCTGGGTAAAGAGGCAGAGGGCAATCAAATGGTGTTTGACCTAGATGACGACAAGCCCCGTGAGGAATGTGGCATCGTCGGCATTCTCGGCCATCCAGAGGCGTCCCTGCTGGTCGCTCTTGGGCTTCATGCCCTGCAACACCGAGGGCAGGAAGCCTGCGGAATCACCACTTATGACCATCAGAAGTTCCATAATGAGCGGCACATGGGTCTGGTGGGCGAGAATTTCGGGGGCGATCTCAGTGAGCGCCTGCCCGGCCATGCCGGCATAGGTCACAACCGATATTCGACGCAGGGCAAGCCCGCCATGCGCAACATCCAGCCCATCTATGCTGATCTGGACACAGGCGGTTTTGCCGTCGCGCACAATGGCAATCTGACAAACTCCACACTTCTGCGGAAGAAGCTCGTTCGCCGCGGCGCCCTGTTCCAGTCGACGATGGACACTGAGGTCATTCTGCACCTGCTCGCCCGTTCAGATCAGGAATCGGTGGCCGACCGCTTCCTTGACGCCATTCGCCAGATCGAAGGCGGCTTTGCCCTGGTGGGCCTGACCAACAAGAAACTCATCGGAGCGCGTGACCCCTCCGGTCTGCGACCGCTGATCCTTGGCCAGATCCAGGGTGCTCATGTCCTCGCCTCAGAGACCTGTGCGCTGGACCAGATGGGCGCGGAGACCATCCGGGAGATCGAACCCGGTGAAGTTGTGATCATTACCGAGGCCGGGATTCGAAGCTTCCACCCCTTCCCGTCCCAGCCGGTTCGGCCCTGCCTGTTCGAATATGTCTACTTTGCCCGGCCGGACAGCGTTGTCCAGGGTCGCTCCGTCTATGAGGTTCGCCGCCAGATGGGGCATCAGCTGGCGCAGGAGTTTCCTGCGGAGGTGGATGTCGTGGTCCCTGTTCCTGATTCCGGGGTCCCTGCCGCCATTGGGTTCTCAGAGCGCTCCGGCGTTCCGTTTCAGCTGGGCATTATTCGCAGTCACTATGTCGGGCGTACGTTCATTCAACCGAATCAGAGCGGGCGCCAACGCGCCGTGTCCCGGAAACATTCACCCAATAAAGCCGTTCTGGAAGGAAAGCGCGTTCTCCTCGTCGACGACTCCATTGTTCGGGGCAATACGTCCCGGAAGATCGTTCAGATGGTCCGCGAAGCCGGCGCCAGCGAGATCCACTTCCGCTCTGCCAGCCCGCCCATCATGTATCAGGACTTTTACGGCATCGACATGGCGGAAAGGTCCGAACTGCTCGCAGCCAACCACACGCTCGAGGAAATGACAGCCTATCTCCAGGTCGAAAGCCTCGGTTTCCTGTCCGTGGCCGGGCTTTATCGCGCCCTCGGCATTGAACGTGATGACACCTATCCCCAGTTCGCAGATCACTGCTTTACCGGCCATTACCCGACCCGGCTGCTCGACAATGATCAGAATGAAACGGGCAAAGAACGCCAGCTCTCCTTGCTGGACTAGCCCCACTGACCGAACGAGGATCCGTCATGGACAAACGTATTACGCTCGTTACCGGGGCGTCGCAGGGCATTGGCCGGGCAGCCGCCCTGGCCCTCGCCCAGGCCGCCCACCATGTGGTGGCCCTGGCCCGCTCCAAAAAGGCACTGGAAGTCCTCGATGATGACATCAGGACCGGCGGCGGGCAGGCCTCTCTGATCCCCTTCGATCTCAAGGACGCGGGCGCGTTCGAAGCGCTCGGCCAGGCCTTGTATGACAAATTTGGCCGGCTTGATGGCCTGCTCGGCAATGCTGGCATTCTCGGCCATATTGGTCCTCTGCAGGCGGGCGGCGAACGTCAGTTCAATGAGACAATCGATGTCAATCTGACTGCGAACTGGCGCCTGATCCGAGTCCTGGATCCATTGCTGCGGCGCTCAGACAGTCCCCGGGCCGTCTTTGTCAGTTCCGGTGTGGTTCCGCGGCCACGCGCTTTCTGGGGCCCCTACCAAGCCTCAAAAGCCGGTCTCGAGGCCCTGATTGCGGCCTGGGCCGATGAAAATGAAAAAACCAGCTTGCGGGTCAATCTTTTTGACCCGGGTGCGACACGAACCAAGATGCGGGCAGAGGCCATGCCCGGGGAAGACCCGGAGACGCTGCCGGCCCCGGCCGATATTGTCCCGGCTCTGCTCCCGCTTCTGGATGCCAGCGAGCAACGCAATGGAGCCCGGGTCTCACCCAGCTGACCAAAGCTGTCACCTGTGCAGGAGACGCGCCTAGCGGCGACGCGGCTTGTCTGCGTAGGGATTGGCCCCCTGACGCACATGAAGCCGGATCGGTACGCCTTGCAGATCAAAGGCTTCCCTCAGCCCATTGACCAGGTAGCGGCGATACTGCTCTGGCATCTGCTCACCCCGGGACGCCATCAAAACAAAGGTTGGAGGCCGTGCTTTGATTTGCGCCATGTAACGCGGTTTAATTCGTTTTCCATTCACGCTGGGCGGCGGGTTTCGTTCGATCATATACCGCAGCCAGCGATTGAGGTCCCCCGTCTTGGTTCGGGCGCACCAGTCATCATAAGCCCGCGCCACGGCAGGCATCAGCCGCTCTACACGTTTGCCGGTCAAACCGGACAGGCAGACCAGCGCAGCCCCCCGCGCCTGCGGCAGCGTGGTCTTCAGGCGGGTTTCGACCTCTTTCATCGCCATGCCATGATTGGTGACCGAATCCCATTTGGACACCACAAAGACGACCGCCCGACCTTCTCGCAGGGCGAGGTCCGCAATCTGAAGGTCCTGCTTCTCGAAAGCATCCTCCGGATCCATCACCAGTGCCACGACATCGGCGTATTTGAGCGAGCGGACAGTCTCGCCGGTCGACATCTTTTCCAGTCTTTCCTGAACCTTGGCCCGGCGTCGCAGGCCTGCCGTGTCGACCAGTCGAATATCTCGGCCTTGCCAGGTCCAGGACAGGGTCACCGAATCCCGCGTAATGCCGGCTTCCGGCCCTGTCAGAAGCCGGTCGTCTCCCACCAGCTGGTTGATCAGGGTCGATTTCCCAGCATTCGGACGCCCGACAATCGCAAGCCGAATGGGGCGCTGTGCGGCCTCGGTCCGGGCCGCCGCGATCGCTTCAGCCTCGACGCCCTCGTCAATCCCCGCCTCGGCCAACGCCGCATCAAGAGCGGCCTGGGAGAAACCAGGGTCATCCACGTCAAGCCCCTCCAGAGCCTCCAGAACCCCCTGATTGAAGCCATCGGTCTTTTCCGCATCGGCCTCTTCAAGGGCCGCCTCGAAGGCCTCTTCCCCAAGGGCGGTCCTTATGGCGCTGTAAAGATCTGCAAGCCCCTCGCCATGGGCGCCTGACAATCCCACCGGTTCGCCAAGGCCCAGTGACCAGGCTTCGGCGATGCCGATATCTCCGGCCTTGCCCTCGGCCTTATTGGCCGCCAGAACGATGGGCAGATCTGCCTTGCGCAGGATCCGCGCAAATTGCTCGTCCATGGCCGTGACGCCGGCCCGGGCGTCGATCAGGAACAAGGCCAGCTCAGCTTCCTGAATCGCGCGCTCTGTCTGCAGGCGCATGCGGGCCTCCAGAGAGTCATCCCGGGCATCTTCATAGCCAGCCGTATCCACCAGAACCAATGGCAGATCTGCGAGGCGCCCCGGCGCTTCCTTCCGGTCCCGGGTCACACCCGGCTGGTCGTCAACCAGAGCGAGGGATTTCCCCGCCAGCCGGTTGAACAGGGTTGACTTGCCGACATTGGGTCGGCCAACGATGGCTATCTTGAGCGGCATGGCCGTATCCTGTACTAACCGCCCTGTGCCACCGCCTCAGCGGACAGCAATCAGGCGGGCGTCGTCGGTCAGGACAAAAAGTTTATCCTGAGCGGCAATCGGCTCGATAAAGACTGCGCTGCCAAGTTTCAAGCGGGCGGTCTCAGTGCCGGTTTGCGGATCAAAAGCCAGAACATCTCCGCCCGACGATACGACGATCACCCGTCCCGAGGCCACGATGGGTCCTGAATAGGTGATCCGCCCCTCTTTCTTCTCGACTTTCTCGAACTGTTCGAGCTGGCTGACCCAGACGACCTGCCCGGTGCCCGCATCAAAACAGGCCAGTTCAGCGTCCACGCTCACGGCAAAGAGGTAACTGCCCACCAGCGCCGGCGCCTGAATGGAACCCAGGGGCTGTTGCCAGACCCGGTTTCCGGTCCGTCCGTCAATCGCGGCGAGGACGCCCGACTGGCTCACCGCGTAGACGAGGCCACGCCCCAGAACGGGCCGGGCACCGATATCATTGATCGCTGAGATAGGTGTAAACTGGCCTGGGCTCGCCAGGGCGTCATTCCAGAGCCGACGGCCATTCGCCGCCAGATAGGCAATGATCTCACCGGACGAGTAGGGGGCGATCACGATGTCCTCGACGGCGGCCACACTCGGCGATCCCAGAACGCGCGCGGGCTCCGCGATGGCCTGATCTGACCAGAGCACCGAACCATTTTCGGCCGACAGGGCAAAAATATCATTGTTGTTTGACGAGACAAAGACACGGCCATCCTTGACGGTTGGCGCCCCCGTCATGGGCGACTCCATATTCGACCGCCAGTAGCGGGCGCCGGTCCGGGCATCCAGTGCGGTCACGAATCCATAACCGCTGGCCACGAAGACCCGCCCCTGATCATAGGCGATTCCGGCTCCGATACCGATCGTATCCTGAGGGTTGAGAGACACCAGCGGCCGGGTCCAGACTTCCGCCCCCGTGGCAAGATCAAAGGCCCGGACGGTCTGACCGGAATCCACCATGAAGATATGGGTTTCACTCGTCACCGGTACAGCGATCAGCGCCGACTTCAAATCCGAGCCCCGTCCGGCATTGGTCCGCCAGGCGACTGTCATATCAGGTGCCGCAAGGACATGACCGGGGACTTTTGCAGCATTGCTCCCGGCCTGAGACCATGCCGAAACCGATACCGGATCTGGCAACGTCACTGTCACGCCGGCCAGCTCCGGGGACGCTTCAAGCGCTTCGTCTGCCAGCACCATGGCGATTCTGCCTTCCCTGTCGGCCAGTTCCTTCTCAGCCCGGTCCGACGATCCGAAGCTGAGAACGGAACACGCCGAGAGGAGCGTGCTGCAGACCACAACCGTGGCCAGACGCAGAAAAAGGCGATCAATCATTCTGGGGTCTCCTCGACCGGCAATGTGTCTGGCGCCGCCAGTGTCGGAACGGCCGCGGCTTCGGCCGATGCTGCAGCCAGCTCGAGACCGGGGAGTGCAGCCAGCGCACTGTTGGCGCGGTCCAGTGTCCCCTGTGGAACATTTGCAGCGACCCGCAAATATCCAAATTCTTCCCGCGCATAGGCATAATCACCGTCAGCGAGCGCCTTCGCAGCCAGAAGCTCGACCGCCAGCGCATTGAAGGCGCTGTTCTGATCAGCACGCAGTGGGGCCACCAGGGCCGCCAGTTCCTCGCGGGACAGAATATCCGCCTGCAAATAAGCGGACTTGATCAGGGCGAGGCGCTCCAGCGCCTTCTCCCCGGATCCTGCACTCTCGGCCAGAATGCTCGCCGCCGCGATAATATCGCCATTGGTTTCATATTTTATCTGCGCCATGAACTGGCTTGCCGCGGGCGACAGCCGGGCATTCGCATCCATCAGCACCTGTAATTGGCGTGTGGCCTCTTCGATATCGCGCTCATCAAGTGCGGCCAGACTGCTGTCCAGAAGCTCTCCGTTTGTACGCAGCGCCTTTTCGCTGGCATAGCCGGCATATTCATTCAGCGCTGTACCGCCGATCAGGAGAGCTGCCCCGAGATAGGCGAAAATGCCATATTTGCGCCAGCGCTCGGTCCAGATATCCTTGCGGATACCCTCTTCGACCTCTTCGAAA